>Ga0302178_10000104_pt1 | contig 76059 bp, 65 predicted proteins | sample I_Palsa_E1_3_FD_198790 | JGI IMG/M metagenome (GOLD analysis project Ga0302178, IMG submission 198790) | Peat permafrost microbial communities from Stordalen Mire near Abisko, Sweden - I_Palsa_E1_3 | ecosystem: Environmental > Terrestrial > Soil > Palsa > Peat permafrost | place: Sweden...
CCCACAAAGGGCGAGGGCGGCGTCATGCTCCTTGCGAATACGCAAAGTATTCGCCGCGTCCCATTCCTTGCCCTCGCCCTTTGTGGGTGGCAACGCAAGCCCATTATTAGCGTGAACAGGCCCTAGTTGATCACGAGCGTGAAGTAGCCGTTTTCGAGGTCGGTATTGGCGGTGACGGCGGTAATGATTGCGGAGGGATTGCTGAATGTCTCAGTCTTGGTCGTCACGCCGTTGATTACGGCATAGACGTAGAAGGTGTCGCCGGTATCCAATGTCTCGGCCACAAACGAGTCATGGACCACCACGTTTTGCAGGAGTTTGCCATCTTTGCTCAGGGTAAAAGTCACGGGACCAAGGCAGGTTTTTTGGAATTCCAGGATGTTCGGCAAGCGGCTCGGCACTTTCTGTATTTCAAAGGTGTAGGTTCCTTGGGCTGGAATCTGCAGCGCTTGCGCCAGAAACCCCCTGCCGCTTTGCACGTCCATGGGCGCGGAGGTATAGGTATTGCCGTCGATCACACTGGTGGCTGTAACTTCAAAGTTGACAGCGATGGGAACGGTCATTTGGGCATTCGGCGCGAGACCCGGGAGGCGGGCAATGATTTGCTGGCCTTTTTGGATAATGTATTGAGCGATGAAATTGGTGCTGTTGCGTAAGATTATGTTGCGGAGGAGCAAGGGGCGGCAGTTAACCGTGACCCGTCCCCTGAATTTCCGTCCCCTGAATTTCGCGCTAGGCGTTGTCGAAAGGAGCGCGGGTAGAGTCACCCGCTTTGCCGTAGACGAACCAGCTCTGGATATGCTTGCCGGTTCGCCAAAACCTTCTTAATTTCAGACTTCGCCTGGACTATTGGTCATTTGCGGGTCATAAGCAACAGGTTTTTCTGGGCTTTTACTGTCGTTGACCTGTAGAGAAACAGATATCAGGCTGGCATGGGTGTTGCTATGAACAAAACTTATCGTGTCAGGGATTTGAGGGTAATCTTTGTTCAAACATAGTACATGAGGTCCTACGAGCTGGAATTTCGGGTCCGAGACATAGGCATTTGTAAATGAAAATCCTCTAGCCAATGTTTCTTCGGTTAGCGTGTACGAGACGTTGGTTCTAATCCCTGGCGCGTCCACGTGGACAACATCTTGGTCGAGTAAAAAAAGGTACGTGCCGCTAGCCGTATTACCGACTATTCCTTTTTGTAGGTCAACGTCGATACGATAAACGTCAACGTTCACGCCAATGTTAGCAACTATTTCAGGACTATCCGAGGCGGGTTTACTCATGCTGTTTACCATTCCTTTGGTGGGTTGAAATATAAGCGAGGTAACTATGATCCCGATACCCTATTTTCGTCAACCGGCTTTGCGCGTCTGCCAGTGTTTCGTTATTACCGAGGCAAAAATTAGCGCGTGCCCACGGGTCTAGAATCCGGAAGTCCAGGCTACCACTTACATTGGCTTGCAAAAGATCCGCCGCCCGTTGACAATTAGCCCGGGAGGCATTCAATGCACCGTTCGCTTCTATCTGAGCCTTGACCAACAAGGTATTGGCAAGTGCTTCCTTAGTACTTATATTCGCAGTATTGGATAAATATAGAATATTTAAATTTCTCTCTGACTCGTTGATATGTTCCGCCGCAATATTTTTTTTCCCAAGATTAAACGACAGTATCGCCAGTTGCATTTGGGCAATTCCGTCGAGACGTGCCCATATTACGTTTGTTGGGTAACGAGCCGTGAGTATGTTAATTTTTTCATTTGTGGATGTCAGCGTTGATAATCTCATCTCGACACTGTTGGGTGAACTATCGATGGCTAGTTGTTCCAGTTCGACGTAGAGCCGGTTTTTCACCCATGGCCTGTTGTCGGGCTGGTGGCTGATAATACCGTCTAACAGATTGCCTGCTCGGAGAAACTCCTCATAGGCATCGTGATCCTGACCAAGCGCCACCTTCATTTCTGCGTAATATTGAATTGCATTGGCAAGCCGAAAAATCCACAAAGCGTCGCCCGGTGTAGCGTCAAGCAGTGATTGCATGGAATCAAGAGCACGTTTATAAAATTCGGAAGCGGCATGAAGATCCCCAGATTCCTGCTTTGTCAACGCTAACCACGTCAAACTGTCTGCCAGTTCTGCTTGCAACGAAGAGTCACCCGGATGTTGGACTAGTGCTCGGGTTTTCAAATCAACTGAAGTTTGAAACTCACGCCCAGCTTGTACTATATTTCCTCGACCTAACTGCATCGTACCCAAATTATTATGGGCATATGACTGCTCGACCCATCCATCAACTTCAAGAGGTTGCAAGGTACTACGCTTGTCGCTATAAACCTCGTACTCAGTCAAAAATTTTTCTGTCTTTACCCAGTCGTTCTTGTCCATATATATCTTGCCCAGCCAATACGAATTGGTCCCCAAGCTTTTCAACACCTCCACATTGTCCGGATTCCCCGCCAACTGCTGCAACAAAATTCCCCGCGCCGAATTCAATGCCTCAAGCGCCGCCGCCGGGTTGCCGCGCGAAACGCTAACCTCGGCAATAACCTCCAGCGCCTGCGCCCGCTGCGTCAACGCCGCCTGACTCAAGGCATCGTCGGACGAGACAGAAAGGTATTGCAGCGCTTTGCTGCTGATATCGTCCAGCAAGTCCAACCTGCCGAGCGGGCGTACCTTATTGGCAAAATCGCCGAGCATATACCCCATTAAGCCTTCAGCCTCCGCGCGCCGTAGTTGAGCGGCACGATTGGCTTTGGCGGCGATCACGCCCAATACTCCCGCCGCCAGGGCCAGAATCACGATGGCGCTTAAAATGCCGTAGGAGAATTGGCGGCGTAAGCGGATTTTTCGTGCCGAGGCCACGATCAGTTCGCTTTCGTCGGGCGACAAGGTCACGGTGTTGGCATCGAGCAAAGTCAATGCTTCGTCAAGTTGTTTGCCGCCGGGCAAGAGCAAGTCGGCGCGGCGGTTGTCGGCGGCCCAGCGCGATGCCAGCACGCTGATGCGGCTGCGTACGCGCAATAAAGCACGATGTTCGTCAATCCAGTTGCTGACACGGGTCCAATGGCGCAGCAGGGCTTCGTGGGCCACGCCGAATACGGCTTGGTCGGCCACCAGTTCGCTGACGAACAAGCGGCTTTCGACCAATGCCGAAACCAGCAGCCGTTCCGCTTCGTTCGGCAGGGCCGACCAGGGAGCCCTGCGGCTGGTGGCGACTTTTTCGTCCAGCGAGAGCGTCACCACTAACGACAAGACGTGCGGCAGGGAAGCTTGTATCTGCTGATCCATTGATTGAATCAGCGTTTCCGCGCGGATGCCGATGGCGCCTTCGATACCGCCGAGGCGGTGAAAGGCTTCGAAGCTCATTTCGCCGTGGGCCGTGCGTGCTTCGTAAAGTGCTTGCAAGGTGTATTGCAGCAAAGGCAAGGCGTCCGGGCTGCCGGCGATGCCGGCGCCGAGGATGTCGTCCAGCCGGGTGTGGGATGAGGCGTCGACGCCGAAAGAAAGATTGGCTGCCGCCGCCGGCAAGCGGATCATCTGGGCGATTTCGGCCGGGGTCGGGGAGGGCAAATCGAAATGCGCGCCCGAGGTTTTACCTTCCATCAGTTGCGGGTATTCCGCCAGCCTGGGGTAGAAGTCGTTGCGGCAGGCGGCGATGACGATCACCTGTCCCGACCGCGCCAAACCGTCGAGTACCTTAAGAAACGTCAGTCGAGCAGTCTCGGAGAGCTGCGGCATGCTGAAAATCGTCTCCAGGCGATCGACAAACAAGGCGACGCTCCGTGGCGAGGCAGCGGCATGACGGCGCTGTTCGAGTGCTCGACTTAATTCAGTCAGTACATCATCGAGCGCACCCTCCAGGCGCGCGCCGAGCGAGGTATGGCTTTCATGGGGAAAAACCGGACGCTGGTCGACGCGCCAGGTGAGCAAGGCGTCGGCCAGACCGATCAGCAATTTGCCTTCCCCGGCTTGGCCTGGATCGAGGACGGCGGCCGCGGCCACCGAGATGCCGTCAAAGCCGCCGTCCTGCATCAAGGCCGGCAAGACCCCGGCGCGTATCAGCGAGGTTTTGCCGCTGCCGCTGGAGCCCAATACCAGGACCAGCGCGCATTGCGCCTGGACCCGAGCCTGGATACCCTGGAGCAAGGCCCGGGTCGCTCGCGACCGGCCGAAAAATACACCTGCATAACGTTCATCGAACGATTCCAGTCCGCGAAACGGCGAACCGCCGGACCAACTGCCGCCTACCGCAGCGGCGGACACGCCGTTACTCAGGACCACCTCGGCAATGGCGCGATACCCGCGCTTGCGGATGGTTTCGATATAACGCGGCTGCGCCGCGCTATCGCCCAAGACCCGACGCAATTGGGCAATGGTCTTGTGCACCGGGTTGTCGCCGGATACGGCCGTGCCCCAACATTGCAGCAGGAGTTCTTCGGTGCTGATGACGCGATTGGCGCGTTGGCAGAGTGCCGTCAGCACCTCCATCAAGCGCGGTTCTATCTGATGCTTGAGCTCTTCTTTGCTCAAAGAGTTGGCGGCAGGCGATACCTGCCAGTCGCCGAAGCGAAAATTGTCCTTGATCATGCGCCAGCGCAGTCTGCATGCCGGTGCGGCACGCAGCCTTCTCTCCATAAATATTATTGTTTTAAATCAATTACTTGAAAACCAGAAGGTAATCGGAAGGTTGGTTTTTCTGCGACTCGCTACAGTCTATTACAAAGCGAGCCCGTACCAAGCTTGCCACGACACGCCCGGACGATATTTATGAGGCGGTGTCGCAGGCGACTTGTAGACGGCCGGAAGTGATCAGACAAATGATCAAACTCAAGGGGAAGGATTATCAACGCCGGGGCCAGGGATATGTCGGTGAGGGATCGGCCGGCAGCAGGGGCAATCATATGCGGCATGCCGGATGCACTGGTGGAAATCCAGGCGCCGGAAGTCCGTGAGGTATTGTCACGCATGTTGGCCAGTCCTGCTTTCGCCAAGTCGCAGCGCACCAGCCGCTTGCTGCGTTTTGTGGTGGAGAAGGCGGTGGCGGGTGAAACCTGCCAGTTGAATGAGTACGCCATTGGACTTGAAGTATTCGATCGCGATGCGGCGACTTACAGCCCCGGCGACGATCCTATCGTGCGGGTGCAGATTGGCCGCTTGCGCGAGAAATTGAATAGCTACTACGCCAAAGAAGTGGATTGTCAGGGTATCCGTTTTGACATCCCTTTAGGCACTTATGTGCCCACCATCAAGCGCGTGGCGGCGCGAGTCGAACCACGTGTACAGAACAGGAAAGTAATGATTCTTCCAATTTGCGGTATTGCTGTGGATACGGCCGGGGTGCAATTTGCCCAGGGGCTACGCGAAGAGTTGATCCATCATCTATTCCGCGATCTGGGCGATATTGTGATGCCATCCGCCGCGGTCGAGGCATTAACCACCGATGCGCGCACGGTGATCAGCCATGGCGAATCGGCCGGCGTCGGTTATTTGCTGGAAGGCAGCATCCGCATCGAAGCGTTGCAGGTGCGGGTTTCCTTGCGTTTGGTGGATGCCGCGAGCGGAGCGGTGCACTGGTCCGAACAATTCGATAGCCGGATCGAGGGCACGATTGCGACGCAGGAAGCGCTGGCGACGACCATCTGCCAGGCATTGAAGCGTTATTTTGGCGGGCAGATTTGAGCGTGCCGCCCGTGACCCACCGCACCAGGCGGCGCTTGGCCGCCCCTGCTCAAAGATAGCGAATGATGTAATTCAGATAGAGGTTCACCGGCCGGGTTTCTGTGGCCACCCGTGGATCGCCGTCCGGCGACTGTGTTACTTCGCTGGTCGTTACTTCTGAAAGAATGCCGTAGGTGGGCGCATCGCCCGGACCGAGCACCGGGGGAATGGCGGTTTGGCTGACGCCGTTATAGTTATGCTCATGGCCTTGGAAGGCATCGGTTTGCAGCGATCCGACCAGGTTCAGCGTGTTGCCCCCTGGCGCGGAAGCCGTGCGAGTTGCGATATCCGGATCGCGTATGACACCTTGGTCGAAAGTACCGCTGACACCGCGAATAAATCGCCCGCGCAAATCCGGCACGCAGAAAGTCCCGGCGCCGGTGTCGCCGCCGAAGGCATTGCCGATGACGCCATATAGTTGCCAATAGGCGGTCGCGTTCAAGGTTGTTCCATCGCAAAACAACCAGCCGGCAGCGGCAAGATTCGCCTTGATTTGGTCGATGTTGACCGAGGGTTTAGCCGTCGGATTGTTCTCCGAATTGGCCAGCGGTCCAGCATAGGGCAAGACCACACCGATTGGAAGAAAGTTGGGACTGGTCATGACTTTTGTTCCTTTAACTTGGGGTTATATGCCGATACATTTGAGGTAACGCTGCGCCTTGTTGCAGATAGATCATGGAAGTCGGAACTCGTACGGTCCAATTTGCCGGGGCCAGGCGTGATGTCGCAGGCGCCGGCACGCTTTGAGGCGATGCTTCGAGGCAGTTATCCATCGCTTCGGCATCCGGACGGTTTACCTCTTCCACGATGGGCAGGGTGCTTTCCGTCACGGGTGTGCCCATGGGGCCGCCGAACCATAGATGATGGAACTGCAGATAGAATAACAAGCAGCTTTCCCAAGCCGGATTCGCCGGCAGCAGCACGCGCGCGGTCTGCGCCGTCAGGAAACGCTGGAACAGCCGATCGGACGAGGGGCGCGTGGCTTCGCCGCTATGCGTCTCCGGCCAGTTGTTGCCGCTGGCGGAGGTTGGCGATTGATATTGCCAAGTCATATGCGCCCAGTCGAATAACGGCTCCAGCAAACGCTCGTTGGTGCCCGGCGTGCCCGACACCTGTTGTATCAGGCTCATGCAAGCTTGTTTGAGGGTGTCGCGCTGGACCTCGCCGGTATGTCCCGCGCTGGCTTGGTCGATGCGTGCAAGCAAGGCGGCGTCGTAGGTTTTCCAGGCGGCTTGCCAGGCATTTTGCAAGCGCTCGTAGATGCGCATTTGCCACGCGCTCATCAAGGGGGAAACGGGTGGGGTCGCGGCTTGGGGCGCGAGTTGAGCGGCGGGTGTCGTGGTGGGATCGGTAGGAACCACCAGCGCACAAATCAGGGTCACGGTCACACAAAACAGCGGTGCTGCCGACATCACCGTGACGGGGATGCAACCTGTGGTAATGGGCAGCGTTGTAAGAGTGACCGAACCGATCACCGAGGTGGGCTGGTTGGGCGGATTGACCACCATCGGCCCGGTGCCGGTGGTGGTACAGGCGGGCACGCTTACCGACAGCGGCGGTGTCGGAGCTGGGCTCGGCAGGGTGGAAGCCGGTATGTCATAACCGCCGATCGAGCAAGCCAGGTTAAAGCTGCTGTCGCTTAACGCCATTGTCACCGCGGCGCTGGTTACCGCATAACCGTCAGGCACACAGAGCAGCGACAAGTCGCCCAGGGTCACGCGACTGACAGTCGCGCTGATCACGACTTGAGCCGGGGGAGGCGCTTCAAGTGCCAGCAAACCGTAAGCTGCGCCCAGGGCTTGATAATTAGTTGGTTCGATCGCGGTATAAGCTGCCGGCAGCGGGGCGGGTTGGGTCAGCGGCATGGTGCCTTGGGCTGCCACCGCCGCTATCCAGTTTTGCGCCGGCTTTTCCACCACAAAGGCCAAGATCAGCCGCGAACCCAATTCCTCGACATGCACCCGTACCACCCGGTCGACCCAGCGATAGACGCCCACCAAACGGTCGTTGCCGGTGTTGTCGATCGACTGCGATTGACGGCGCTCGCGCAGTTCCTGCCATTCTTTGCCGCGCTGGCTGCTGACGCGGTCTCCTAGGCGTTTGGCCGCTTGCTCGGTCAAACGCTGGACCATGCGTGAGGTATCGGCGGACGACCAGCCGCTGCGAGCCTGGCTATTGGCACCGCTACCGGTGAGCACCAGATTGAGGTTGCTGTATTCGGGCGTAACTCCGCTCATGTTGAGCGCCATACCGTCGGCCGCCATGACTTCGTGAATGGTGTCGGCCAGTTCGCTGGCGGCCGACGTCTCGCGCGAGGTGTCGCTTTGATTGGCGCGTTCCTTGGTCTTGCTGCTGGTTTCGCTGGTGGTGGTGACGGTACGCTCCAGCATTTCCTGCCGTTCGCGAGGCATCACGTTGACCACGTCCGCCAATTCTCCCGACGTGTAGCCGGCGAGATGCTGGCGCGCCATCTTGAGTTTGCCGACCCCAATCACTTCCCAGGTATTGAGCGGGGACGCCGTATCGGCTCCTGCGATGGTCGGCGACGGCGGCGAGAGGGCGACATTGTCCGGCAGGGCGACGATGGCCGAGAGTGAAATCTGCCGGGCAGCGGCTTCGACCAGCACGTAGTCCGGTCGAGTCAATAAAGTCAGATATTGACCGATACGCAAAATATCGAGCAATTGTTGGCTCAGCACAGCGGGTTTGCTCAGCGCCGTGGTGCCCGCCGGCCCTAGCAATGCCAGCGCAAAAATACTCGACCATACGCGCGGTACGGCTGAGGTCCATGCCGGACTTTGCAGAAAGTCCGTCAATGAGGGGATCGCCAATTCTTCCTCGGCGGCACTGACCAAATCAGGAATTGAAATGACTCCCGGCGGCAGCATGAATTTCAGGCGCGCAGCGGGAAACAGTGCAATAGTCGTGCCCAGTTCGGTGATGTCGGTGACAAAATCGGAGCTATTGATATAGGCGGTCGCGGTGCTCACTTTTTGCGTTGCATCGAGATTCGCGTAGAGGCTCTGCAGCGCGGGGATTCCGCATTTGACAAAACGCAAGGCCGCATCGGCGCTTTCTGCATCGCTGAGCGGGCGCATCCAGATAAAAGGGATCAGGTCGGTGGTGTCTGCGGGGGCCTCGATCACGATTTCCTCATCGCCGTCGGGGTCGGGATTGGGCCATGGACCCGGCGTGGGACCCGGTGTCGGGGTCAGCGACCATTCATGGATCGAATCGTAGAAAAATTCATTGACGGCCAGCGGCACATTACATTTCAAGGATACGAGATCGCCCTCGCGAACCAGCGTCAAGGTCACATCGATAAAACTGCTTCGTCCCGCGTCATTTTGATGCACCAGGACCACAGTGACCTTGTGCGGCGGCATGGTAGCGAGTTCGAGGGTGAAGTCGTGCGTGTCGCCGCTGCGTTGGTCGCACACCGTGCCTCTTACCGCCAGGCCGTCAGCGGAACGATTCCAGGCAACATGGACCTTGAAACCGTCTCGGGCCGTCTTGGACCAGTCATACTCATACCGCACGACGGTCGCGGCGTTGGGCGCTTCGGTGCTGATTGACGATTGCATGATTTCTCCACTCCGGAAGCGGGGCAAAGCAGGTTCGAATTCAGGTTCAAATAGAGTCGAGCGGAACCACCCGGAAGGCGATTGCCTTCCGGGTCGTATCCTGGTTCCTGCGACTTAACCGACCAAGTCGCCGGTATCCGGCCCGGCTGCGGGATTGAATTTGAACAGCGCTTGCGCTGCCGGCGTCAAGATGGCAAACAAGCCGTCTTCGGTATAAGGCCGCGTGGTGTCAAAGCCAATGGGCGCGGGGGCAATGACGTGGAAACGCGCCGCCTGCAAGGCGTCGACCGGCTTCAGCCAAAGCACCCAGAGCTTTAGCGCGGATACGCGTACCAGGGAAAATTCGTATGACTCGTTATCGGGCAGCGCTTCCGCCAAAGCAATGGCTTGTTCGGTGCCTGCGACGAAAGGACCGTCGTTGATCGACTTGAATGTACCGGTGGTGCCCAGTGGATCAGTCTCGAGTTCGATTGCCGCGTGTACCCCGTTTTCGGCTGCCAGCAGATAGCGGGACCCGGAGCGTTTGGCTTGATTGAGCCTGCCGCCTGCGGCTACTGTATCCGCCGCCAGTTCATAGACGGCGTGATACAAGCCGGACTTGGTCGCGCCGGGCTTGAATTGTCGCAGGCTTGAGCGTGTTTCGGCCGGATGGTAAAGACGCCCCAGCGCTTCGTTCAACACCGCTGCGCCATTCTGCGGTTCATACGCGGATTTAATAAGAATCGACATGATGATTTTCCTTATGCTTAGCTTGGGGCTTTGGTCAGATAGGTATGGGTCCACGCCTGGCCATTGTGATAATTGGCGGGGAAACCCACGAATGTCACCAGCGTCGCGCCGTAAGTCGGATCCTTCAACTCGATCAGGGCGTTGGCGGCGCTGGGGTCAGTGCAGTCGTAACCCGTGATGCACAACGCGTGACCGACATTGCCGCCGCCTTGCCAGACGATCCGGATTCCGATCGGTGTGGCGGCAAAGATCTGGTTGACCACATCGCTGAACAACAGCGATTGGTTGAGCGTCGGTGGGTTCAAGTTGCCCAGGTACGCCAGTGCGGTGTCCACCTGATAGGGCTGGTTACACGGATAAAGAGGGCCGGCTTGAGCCGTGCAGCAATCCACTTTAGCCGCGTTTCCAAAGGCCCAAGTGGCCATTGAGCATTGTGTGACAGTGCTGGTCGGCGTGTAATACTGCGCCACGCTGACAGCCAATGCCGCCCAGCACCATTGATTTTGCCGTTGGTATTGCATGGCAAAAATCAGGCTCAAAGCCTTGGGCGATGCATCCACCGGCGGCACGGGGTCACCTACCTGTTGCCAGGTCGCCTGATCGAGCAAGGAGGTGCGCGCCGGCGGCACCAATCCACTCGCATCCGAGCTCGTTGATGGGGCCGGCACCGGCGGGGTCGACGCAGAATTCGGCACGGGATTCGAATCTACCTTCGACTGGGCCGAAACCACATTGAGCATGGTGGTAATTACCGCGTTAGGGTCGGTAAACAAAGTCGGCGAACTCGCCAGACTGGGGTTGGTGACACTCGCCCCATTCAACGTCGCAGAAATATTCCACGGACCGCAGGTCGGATCTACCGGGTGTTGCACCTTGCCGTTGGGCGGCACGGTAAAGCCGGCTTGATGTTTAAAACCGTCCGTGATGATATAGGTCAGAGTGCCGAGACCTGCGGGGATCGGATTATCAAAAGTCATGGTGGCGTTGCTCATTGCATTTATCCTTTGCTTCGTCTGATGCAAGCGGTTAAGAGGCTGCGGTTAAGAGAACAGCTAAAGCCCATTTTTCTCGCGCGCGGATAGCTTCAGGTGCGGGAATTTTTGACCATGTAATTCGTCGACTCCGATAACACCGTCACTCGACCAAGACTTGATCGGCACCACAGCCGAGGTGACGCAATCGACTATGGCCGACACATCCAAGTGCGTCAAATCCAATATTTGCTCGCTTTGTGCGGCTACTGCTGTATTCAGATTAAACGGTGAATCCAGGAAATCAAACGAGAAACGCAGCTCCGCGGCGGTCAGGTTCAACAATGCGATATATCCCGCCCGGTTAGACGGCTCCTGCTCGACGTTGAAGCTTGCGGCACCCGCGGTGAAAGTCATCTTCGCCACCAGGCGCACCGATTTTCCGGAAACTCTCGCGGGCACGGTATAAGTCACTTTTGTTACCGGATCAACCAAGGTCGCACTTGCCACCAGGTTCCCGCTATCGAGCGGTGGCGCGCTGATACGGCTCCCGGCTTCGATCCATGTGTCCCAGACCGGAAAACCGCCACAACGAAATCTCAACCTGCCGCGCGAAGCGCTTTGATTGAGTATGCTTAACGACCCTGTCGGCGGTGGAGTGATCATCATGTTGACTCGGTCCTTGAAGAAAACCCGGCATGCGTGGGCATATCGGGTTTCTTGCCGCAACTTATTTGACGACCAGCGTGACGTAACCATTCTCAAGGATGGTGTCGGACGTAATCGCGGTAATGGTGGCCGACGGGTTGGTGAAACGCGCGGTGGAAGTCGTCACGCCGTTGGCCACGGCGTAGACGTAGAAGGTATCGCTGATATCGATGCTCGAAACCGAGAAGCTGTCGTTCACCACGACGTTCTGCAGCGGCTGCCCATTTTTGGTGATGGTGAAGGTGACAGGACTCGCAGAGGTTTTTTGAAATTCCAAGGTGTTGAGCTTGGTGGAGGGTACTTTCGTAAGATCGAATTCGTACGTACCCTGTGCGGAAACTTGCAGCACCTGGGCGAGGAAACCGGTGCTGCCTTGGACCTGTTGCGGTGCCGAAGTGTAGGTATTGCCATCGATCTGCGCGACGGCAAAAACCTCGAAGACCTCGTTGGTGGGAATACTCATGCTGGCATTCGGTTCAATGCCGGGAATGCGGGCAATGACCTGCTCGCCCTTTTTGACAACGTATTGGGCGACGTAGTTGGTCTGATTGAGTAAGGTGATATTGCTCATTTAAAACTCCTTGATATGTGACGATTCGCTTTTAGCCTGGGTGGCAAGATAAGGAAGTCGGCTGCATACTCCACATCAGGCCGAGACGCTGAGGGCGGGAGCCATCCAGCGAGGCAGATATAAAGTTCCGACAGGATTGAATTTAGGCTTGGTGAACGAGACAGATAAGTATCGTTACGGTAACAAGGGGGTAACCGATACGCAGAGTGCAAGTCTGTGTGCCGGTGCGAGAGACCGGCGAGCGAGCGCGGTGCCCGATGTAACGAGTGATGTAACGAGTGACGTAACGGCTGAAACCGCTGCTGGACGAAAGTATCGGCTTAAGGCCGGGACTGGGATCTAGGTTGGCGCCAGCCCGACCGAGGCGCGCAAGGTTACGCTGACAGGGAATTCCCGCAGCACCTGATACGACGTGTCGTAACATTGGTTCAACAGCCAGCGAACCGCGTTCTGAGTCAATTCGGCGGTGGGAATATGCACGGTGGTCAGCGCGGGAGCGGCATAGGCCGCCGAATAATCATCGTCGTAACCGATCACCGACACATCGCGCGGCACCGACAGGCCGGCTTGTTGCAGGCACGACAAGGCGCTGATGGCCATGGTGTCGTTGGCGCAGAATAGGCCGGTAAAGCGCCGCTTGCCGGCAAGCAGCGCTTGAGTAGCCGCGGCGCCGCCCTCGGGCGAGAAATCGGATTCGATCAGCGCCACGGATTCACGCGCGACGTCGTGGCGAGCCAGCTCGCCGAAAAATCCATCGAGCCGCATCTGGTTATCCGGCGAGTTGAACGGTCCGGAGATCACCGCAATTTCACGGTGCCGATAAGCGAGCAGGGTTTGCGCCGCCAGTTCGCCGCCGCGATAGTGGTCGGTGCTGAACGACGCTTCCGGCATTTGTGCGAAAGCGCGATTGAGGAACACCATTTTCGGGTGCATGCGTTGCAGCTTGATCAAGTCTTCGTCGAGCAGATCGTGGCTGATGACCATGACCCCGTCGCAATCGCGGCCGATAAGAAACTGCACGGCTTCAATGGCTTGCTCGCGCGGCGAATAATCGCCGCAACTGGTCGCGACCACCACATGGCGACGCACGGCGCGCAATTCGGCATCGGTTTGCTTGAGGATGGTGCCGTAGTAAGAACCGAAAAAAGTCGGGACGAAGATGCCTATCATGCCGAGCGAGCGTGTCGACAATGCGCGCCCGAGCGAGGATGGGCGGAAATTCAGTTGCTCGATCGCGGCATGGACCCGTGCCGCCGCGGCGGCCGAGACCGGGCCTTTGCCGGAAATGGTTCGCGATGCGGTTGCCATGCCGACCCCGGCGAGGGCTGCGACTTCTTTCAAGGTTGCCACAGAGTCTCCATCGTCTCGAACTTGATCGGCGCAGCTATAGAACGCAACTATAAACGTAGACCCAGGGCTTCGTCGAACAATGAAATCTGCTCGCGATCCAAAGTGAAGCTGGTGGCTTGGTCCACCGCAAGAGGCGTTTTGTCCTGGGCGATAGCGCTCATTTGGCCCCCATCATACTCGAGCCAAATTACGCGGTGGTTGCCCATCGGCTCAATCAGCGAAATGCTCGCCCGGTGGCCGGATTCCTCCCCGAGCTGGACATCTTCCGGACGAATGCCGAGAACGCAGGGCAGCCCGGCCGCCGGTTCGGCTTTGAAGGGGTAGTGCGATACGTCGAGGTCAAGGTAGGGGGTGGAAAATCGCACGCAATCTCCGCTGCGCTCCAGTTTTCCCTTGAGTAAATTCATCCCGGGCGAACCCAGGAAGGCCGCGACGAAGAGGTTGGCCGGTTGCGCATACACCTGGGCCGGGGTGCCGATTTGCTGGATCACGCCGCCGCGCATCACCGCGGTGCGCGTGGCCAGGGTCATCGCTTCGACCTGATCGTGGGTGACGTAGATCATGGTCGCGCCCAGGCGCTTGTGCAGTTGCTTGAGTTCGCGCCGCAGTTCGGTGCGCAATTTTGCATCGAGATTCGACAGCGGTTCGTCGAACAAAAAAACCTCGGCCTCGCGCACGATGGCGCGGCCTATCGCGACCCGCTGACGTTGGCCGCCCGACAATTGTGCCGGCCTGCGCTTCAACAACGGCTCCAGTTGCAGCATTTCGGAGGCGCGCGCCACCCGCCGGGCGATTTCCGCCTTGGGCGTGCCGTTAATCCGCAAGCCGAAGGACAGGTTGCGCTCGACATTCATGGTGGGGTACAGCGCATAAGATTGAAACACCAGCGCGATGCCGCGATCCTTGGGGTCGGCCCAGGTCATGTCCTGGCCGCCGATTTCGATGCTGCCGTCGGCTACATCGATCAGCCCGGCAATGGTGTGCAGCAGGGTCGACTTGCCGCATCCCGACGGCCCCAGCAAGACAATAAATTCGCCCGGCTCGACTTCCAGGTCGAGTGCTTCGATCACGGTGTTGGCACCAAGCTGGATCTTGAGATTGCGGATTGATACATTGGACATGGCGGACCCTAACCCTTGACTGCGCCGGAGGCAATGCCGCGCACAAACCAGCGGCCGGACACAAAATAGATTGCAAGCGGCACCATCGACGTCAGCAGGGTCGCCGCCATATTGACGTTGTACAGGCGCTCGCCGGTGGTGGTATTGATGATGTTGTTCAGTTGTACCGTCATCGGCAGGTTTTTGGTGCCCGCAAACACCAGGCCCAGGATAAAGTCGTTCCAGATGCCGGTGACTTGCATAATCAGCGCGACCACGATGATGGGCAGCGACATCGGCAGCATCAGTTGCAGGAAAATGCGCCAGAAACCGCCGCCGTCGATGCGTGCGGCTTTGAATAATTCCAGCGGAATCGCCGCGTAATAGTTGCGAAACAGCAGCGTCATGATGGGCATGCCGAACACGATATGGATGACTACGATGCCCGCCAGGGAACTGAATAGATGCACGCTGGCCAGCACCCGCACCAGCGGGTAGACCATCACCTGGACGGGAATAAAAGCCCCCATCAATAAAATGCCGAACAACACGCCGGCGCCGCGCGGCCGCCAGAACGACAGCGCATAACCGTTCACCGCTCCGGCAAAAATCGACAGTACGGTGCTGGGCACGACAATCCGCACCGAATTCCAGAAGCCGACCTGAATCCCGTTGCAATCGAGCCCAGTGCAGGCCGATTGCCAAGCGTCATGCCAAGGTGCCAGCGTGAGGTGACTCGGCAGTGCCAGCAAATTGCCCAGGCGGATCTCGCTCATGGGTTTGACTGACGTTACCAGCATCACGTAGAGCGGCAGCAGGAAAAATACCGCCGCGCTCAGCAAGAAGGCGTAGATGCCGATGCGTGCGGGAGTGAGGCGCGAACGGCGGCGGGGCGGTGGACGTTTGAGCAAAGGGCTGGCTGTATTCATCGGGCATCCGGGCGCAATGCCGCACGGCTGCGCAGATAGAAGAAGGGTGCGAGTATCACCAAAACGCTGCTCAGCAATACCATCGATGCGGCTGAAGCCAGGCCGATATTGGCGCGGCCGAAGAGGTAATCCATAATGAATTTTGCCGGTACCTCGCTGGCTGTGCCGGGGCCGCCCTGGGTCATGGCGACGACCGCGTCATAGAGCTTGACCACCATCACAAACAGCAGCACAAACGCGGTCGAGAGCGACGGTTTGAGCATCGGTATCACGATGCTGAGGTAGACGCGCCAGCGTGGAATACCGTCGATGCGCGCGGCCATCCAGATTTCTTCGTCGATGCCGCGCAAACCCGCCAGCATCAAGGCCATCACCAGCCCCGAGGCCTGCCAGACGGTGGCGATCACGATGGTGTACAGCACCGAATCCTGCTGCACGATCCAGTCGAAGTGCGCCTGGGGAAAGCCGAGTTTTTGCAGCACCGCCTGAATCCCCAGTTCGGGGTTCAGAATCCACTGCCAGACCAGGCCGGTGGCGACAAAAGACATGGCGTAGGGATACAAAAAAACCGCCCGTAAAACGCCTTCGGCAGTGACCTTCTGATCGATGAAAATCGCCAATAATAAACCGATGATCATGCAGGCCACGATAAACAAAGCACCGTAAACCACGATGTTTTGCAGTGACAACAGCCAACGTTGGTTATTGAACAGCCGCACGTACTGTGCGGCTCCGACAAAATCGCCCGAGGGAAAGGTGCGCGAATTGCTCAGCGAGACCCGCGCGGTCCAGAGCATGGTGCCGACGTAGGCAAACACCGCGGTCAACGCCATCGGCGTCAACGCGGCATAAGCCGCAAGCGGGAACCGCTTGCGTAGTGGTTTGGCCCGGCGCATCGTCGGCGTCAATCGGTCAGTGCGCTGGCAAAAGCTTTTTGCGCATCGTCGACGGACTGGTTCTTGTTCCAGAAATTAGTCACCACGTCCTGTAACGCACCTTGCCGATCGGGCGATAACAGCATTTCCGGGTTAGGCAACTGACGGGTTTTATCCTTCATGATGGCAATTCCTTCCTTGGCGCAAATGTCGAGGCTGGAATCGTCAATGTCGGCACGAATCGGGATCGAGCCTTTTTTCGCGCTAAATGCAACTTGCGCCGCCGGCGAGGTCATGACGGTAGCGAGCAATTGCTGGGCTTTGATCGCGGTAGGATTGTCGGTTTTGGGAAAGACGAATACGTCGCCCGCCACGAGATACGGCGAGTGTGGGCCAAAGCCGGGGAAACAGCCGAAATCCTTGCCGGCGGTCTGCTGCGCCGCGGAGAATTCGCCCTTGGCCCAATCGCCCATGATTTGCACCCCGGCGCGGCCGGAAATAACCAGCGCCGTGGCATCGTTCCAGTTACGGCCCGGGGAGCCCGGGTCGACATAATTGTGCAGTTTTTTGAAGGCAATCAGAACCTTCTTGAAGGCATCCGATTTGGCGGCGGCCACATCGCGATCGCGGTAGATTTTCAAGTACAAGTCCGGTCCGCCGACGTCGGCAAATACCGCATCGAAGGTGATTTTTTCTTGCCATGCCTGGCCGCCCAGGGCCAAGGGAATAAGCCCGGCCGCTTTCAACTTGTCGAGATCGCCGATAAATTCATCGAAGCTCTTGGGTTCCGCGGCAATCCCGGCTTTCTGGAATGCAGGCTTGGAATAAAAGAACCAGGCCGGCATATGGATATCGACCGGTGCGGCGTAAAAATGGCCTTTGACCTTGATGCTGTCGAGTATCGATTGAGGAAAGGCCGCATCCCAGTTTTGCTTGACGGCGACGGCGTCGACGTTATTCAGCAGACCCTGGTCGATCAAGTCATGGAATTGTTTGGAGGTATTGAATTGCGCCGCGGTCGGCGGATCGCCGCCGATAATCCGGTTGATGGCTGTCGCGCGTGCCTGGTCGGCGCCCGCTATCGCATTGTCCACCCACAAGCCGCCGGCTTTGTTATAGGCATCGGCAAATTGCTTGATCGCGGCGGACTCGCCACCCGAGGTCCACCAATGAATCACATTGGCCTGTAACGGGTCGGCCAGCGCCGAACCTTGCAGCGCCAGGGTGGCGCAAAATGCCGCGACCAGACTACCAATCAACTTTCTTCTGCAATGCATTCTGTCTCCTCCGAACTTTGCGCTCGTGTTGTCAAACCAACTGTGGAAAACTTAGTGCCCCATTCCGCAAATTCATTTATGCAACAATTTAAGGAACAGGGCACTTGCAAAAAAATCAGGTGCCTGCCTTGCGTGTTGCCAAAAAATTTGCGATCAATTCGGCGCTGCGTTTAAAGGTGCGCTTTTGCGTGTCGTAATCGACATGCACGATACCGAAGCGCCGTTCATAGCCGAAAGCCCATTCGAAATTATCCATCAGCGACCAGATGAAATAACCGCGCACATCGACGCCGGCCTTGATCGCACTATCGACCGCCGCCAAATGCCGTTTCAAGAAACTGATGCGCTGTACATCGTCGATTTGACCTGCCACCACCTGGTCGTCCGACGCCATACCGTTCTCGGTGATGTAGATCGGCGGCAGTGCGGAGTAAGTCTGATGAAACTTGATCAGCAAGTCGCGCAGACCGTCTGGATAAACCTCCCAGCCCATCTGTGTGCGTTCGACATCGGCCAGCGGCACTTCAATGTAACCGTGGGCGCCGTCGGTGCGCACGTTGGTGCGGAAATAATAGTTGATCCCCAGGAAATCGAGCGGCGCCGCAATGGTCTCCATATCGCCTTCCAGCACCAGCGGCTCGGTGCCCGGCCACAATTCGAACAATTCTTTGGGATAAGTCTGTTTCAACAGGGGGTCAAGCACCCAGCTATTGTGCTGGATCTCGAACAAGTCCGCCGCGCGGCGATCCGCGGGGCTATCGGTGTTGGCTGAGGCACAGCCGACATTGGCGACGATCCCTTTGAGCGAGCCGGGGTCGTTGGCGTGCAAGATCGGAATAGCCGTGCCGTGGGCCAGCAACAGGTGGTGCATGGCCTGGGTCGCATAACGGCCGTTCGCCAGTCCCGGCGCGTGATGGCCGTTGCCGTAACCCAGGTAGGCCGAACACCAGGGTTCGTTGAGCGTGGCCCAGGCATCGACCTGACCTGCCAGTTCGCGGCTCATCAGGTCGGCGTAGTCGGCAAACCGGTATACCACGTCGCGAGAGAGCCAACCGCCGCGATCTTCCAGATGCTGCGGCAGATCCCAGTGATATAGCGTGACGAAAGTCTTGAGCCCTTTTTCCTTAAGCCGCCCGATCAGGCGTTTGTAGAAATCCAGGCCTTTTTGATTGGGCCGCCCGCTTTTATCCATCACCCGCGGCCAGGAGATAGACAGGCGATAGCCGTCCACATTCAAGGCCGACAACATCTCGAAGTCGGCTTCCCAGCGGTGGTAGTGGTCGCATGCAACGGCGCCGGTGTCCCCGGCCAGCACCTTGCCGGGCGTCTCGGAAAAGGTATCCCAGATCGACGGCAGGCGACCGTCGGTCTTGGCGGCTCCTTCAATTTGATAGGCCGCGGTCGCGGCGCCCAACAGAAAATCCTTGCGCCATAAGGCAGAGCTGAGCGGTGGCGAAAACGGGTCGTCGGGGAGGGCGGATGCGTCGTGAGTCACGGATTCTCCTGCACGGGTAGTGGGTCTGGATCAAATGTGGAAGCGCTTCCATTTAGCCGCTGAACGTTAGCAGTGAGGGACCGCGTGCGGCAATCCGTGTTTATACGGGTGAGGCTGGGAAAGCCAAGCGCGGGCTGGGTTTGGCTCAGATGCAAGCGGCCTGACCCTTTCATCGACGTAAGGTTTATCCATCCGGCGTATTGAAACCAAGACTGCGGTCTTGGAATACTGAGTTGATCTGCCCGCTGGACATCGATGTCGGCTTGAGGCTGATTAGATACGTGGGAATAGCATCAAAAATGTTGCATTTTTCTCTTGTTAAAATAACTTAAATGTTGCATTATTTGAAGGTGGATGTATGAAATACAGTGAGTTCAAGAGATGGCTCAAATGTCAGGGCGCAACGTTTCAAGCTAACAAGGCGGGTTCCAGCCATTCTCGCGTCACACTCAATGGCAAATCGACCGTCTTCCCGGAACATGGCGCCAAGGAAACGGGAACAGGGCTGGTTGAGGCGATCAAGAAACAATTGGGTTTGAAATAAAGTGCCCTGACCGCAGGTCAGGGGTGCCCGCAGGATTTGCGGTCCTGAGTGTGGCGGCAAGCGCTTGATCTTTGGCAGAACACTCAATAAATCGAGAGAAACGACAATGTTGACCTACCCCGTAAAACTGGAACCCGATACCAACGGTTCATTGTTGGTGACCTTCCCCGATCTGCCGGAGGCTATCACCGCCGGCGACGATCAAGAGCATGCCTTGGCGATGGGGCTCGATGCTCTGATAACCGCGCTGGATTTTTATTTTGACGATAAACGGCCCATCCCTCTGCCGTCCAAAGTCCGTAAGGGACAACTATCCGTCACTTTACCGGCGCTGATTACCGCCAAAGTGTTGTTGGCTAACGAGATGCTGAGTCAGGGGGTGCGTAAAGCCGAATTGGCCCGGCGCCTGAACGTCCATATGCCGCAGGTCGATCGCCTATTGGACCTTAAACACTCGTCCAAATTGGATGCGATTGAATCTGCCTTCAAGCAGTTGGGTTTGCAGCTTGAAGTTTCGGTCGTATAAGCGCAGTGGAAACGCTACCTGGCGTGCGGCTTTAACTTCGGTTTTATCCCGATCCAATTCTGCTTCGACTCGGATTTAGGCCAGATACCGTTCGACCAGCCTGGTCCAGAACGCCGCGCCTATGATCAGGTTGGCGTCGTTGAAATCGTACCCGGGGTTGTGCAGCATCGCTTGGTCCAGCCCGCTTCCGTTCCCGCTTCCGCTTCCGTTCCCCAGGCGCAAGAAGCAGCCGGGGCGATGCTGCAGGTAATAGGCAAAATCCTCGCTGCCCGCAAGTGCGGGGAAGTTATTGACGACCCGATCCGCACCCACCAGCTCGACGGCAATCTGACGGGCGAATTCGGTTTCGCGCTCGCTATTGACCAGTACCGGATAGCCCTTGATATAGTCGATTTCGGCCGTGCCGCCGTAGGCTTGGGCGTGGGCCTGTACCAAGGCGCGGATCCGGCTTTCCAGCAGTTCGCGCACGGCGGGCTTGAACGAACGCACGCTCAATTCGAGTAAGGCGCTTTGCGGAATCACATTGCTCGCGTGACCGGCGTGCAGGCTGCCCACCGTGATCACGGCGGTCTCGGCCGGATCGATGCTGCGTGCCACCACCGTTTGCAGCGCCATCACCAGGCTGCTGGCCATCACAATCGGGTCCAGCGCCAGATGCGGACGGGCCGCATGTCCCCCCTTGCCGATAAACTTGATTTTGACGGTGTCGCAGGCCGCCATAAAGGGCCCGGCGCGGAACATAAATTGACCCACAGGCGCGCCGGGGTGATTATGCAAGCCGAAAATCGCGTCGCAGGGGAAACGCTCGAATAAGCCGTCTTCTATCATTTTTTGCGCACCGCTATTCGACCCGGCTTCTTCCGCCGGCTGGAACACCCAATGCACCGTGCCGTTGAAGTGCCGCGTTTTGGCCAATTGCTGGGCGGCACCCAGCGCCACGGTGGTATGCCCGTCATGGCCGCAGGCATGCATTTTTCCGGCGTGGCTGCTGGCATAGGGCAGGCCGGTTTCTTCATGAATCGGCAAGGCATCCATATCGGCGCGCACGGCTACGCTGCGTGTGCCGCCGCCGGCCTTGAGTGTGGCCACAACCCCCAGCCCGCCGACCCCACGCGTGACCTGATAACCCCACGCTTCGAGTTTTTGCGCGACCAGCTCGGCGGTATTAAATTCCTCGAACGAAAGTTCGGGGTGCTGGTGCAAATGGTGTCGAATCTCGACCAGTTGGTCTTGCGCGCCGGTGAGATCGGACACTTCGCAATAAGGGGTGGCGCTCATTGGTATGGTTTCCTTGCGGCGAGGCCTGCATTGGGTACGAGGGCGCAACGATAAAACCAAGCCGCCCATGCCAGGCAACAGTCTATCGAGATTGGCGCCGCCGCGACAAGCGAAACCTGTGTCGGGCCGCCTGACCGCCTGGCCGGATGGCCCGGCACGGTATTTGCCACCAAGGCGGCCACACCGATTGCGCAACTACCTGTCGCTTTACCGCAAGAACTTGTCGCCGCGTCTCCTTAAGATTCTTGGACAAAATTCAAAAATCATCAGGAGACGGACTTTGACTACTTTCAATCGTGCTGCCGCGATATTGGCGCTGGCTTTGGTCTCATCCGGTGTGTTGGCCAAAAATCCCAATGAATTGCGCATCGGCGTCGAAGCGTCGTATCCGCCATTCGAATCCAAAAGCGCCTCAGGTCAGCTACAGGGCTTCGATATCGACCTCGGTAATGCCATTTGCGCCAAACTCAATACCCGCTGCGTGTGGGTCGAGAATGCTTTTGACGGCCTGATACCGGCACTGCAAGCGCGCAAATTCGATGCGATCGACTCTTCGATGAATGTGACCGAAGAGCGTCTGCGCGCGATCAACTTTACCAGCGTCATGTATACGGTTCCATTGCAACTGGTGGCACGCAGCAATAGCGGTTTGCTACCCACGGTGGAATCGCTCAAAGGCAAGCGGGTTGGGGTATTGCAGGGTTCGATCTTCGAGACTTATGCCAAAGCCAATTGGGCCGGGCAGGGTGTCGATGTCCGTTCGTATGCGGACCAGGATCAAGTCTACGCCGATCTGGCGGTGGGCCGGCTGGACGCCGCCTTGCAAGAATCGCAGGCGGCGCTTGACGGTTTTCTCAAGCGCTCGCAAGGCGCGGGATTTGCTTTTGCCGGCGGCCCGGTACACGACGACAAGATTTTCGGTCAGGGCATAGGTATCGGTGTACGCAAAGCGGATACCGAGCTTAAACAACAGCTTGATCAGGCCATCGCCCAGCTCAAAGCCGACGGCACTTTCGATAAAATCGCCAAAAAATATTTCCAGGTGGACGTTATCGCCAAATGACCTTGCCACTGCGCGGCTCATGCTGGTCGACCCATGCGGGTGCGCGGCCGGCCATCCCCTAGGCATGCAAGGAGAATCACAATGTGGCTTGAAGGATATGCTCCGCTGATCGCGGCAGGGGCCTGGGAAACCATCCGGCTGGCGGTGCTGGCGCTCGCGGTCTCGGTCGTGCTGGGGCTGGTCGGCGCCTTGGCGAAACTGTCGAGCAATCGTGTGCTGCGGCAAGGCGCGACGCTCTATACCACGCTGATCCGCGGCGTGCCCGATCTGGTGCTGCTGTTGTTATTGTTCTATAGCATCCAGATCTGGTTGAACGACCTGACCGATTGGCTGGCGTGGGATCAAATCAATATCGACCCGTTCGCGGCCGGTATCCTGACCCTGGGTTTTATCTACGGTGCCTACTTTACCGAAACCTTTCGCGGCGCCTTCCTCTCCGTACCGCGTGGCCAGCTTGAGGCCGGCCGGGCATTCGGTATGACGGCGAGCCAGGTGTTCCGGCGCATTCTATTTGTGCAGATGATGCGTTTCGCCTTGCCCGGCATCGGTAATAACTGGCAGGTATTGCTCAAGGCGACCGCGCTGGTGTCCATTATCGGTTTGGGTGACGTAGTCAAGGCGGCACAGGATGCGGGCAAGGGCACCTACCATACGTTCAAGTTTGTCGCGCTGGCGGCGCTCATCTATTTGTTATTGACCACCGTATCGAACGGCGTTCTGATGTGGCTTGAGCGCCGTTATTCGATGGGTGTGCGGAGCGCGCAATTATGATCGCGATCATCCAGGAGTATTGGCAAGCACTGCTGTTCTGGGACGGGTTTCGCCTCTCGGGGCTGGTCATCACGCTGTGGCTGCTGGCGGCGTCGATCGCCATCGGTTTCGTTTGCGCGATTCCGCTCGCGGTGGCGCGGGTCTCGGCCAATCGCTGGCTGGCGCGGCCGGTCTGGTTATTTACCTATGTCGTGCGCGGCACGCCGTTATATGTGCAATTGCTGCTGATCTATACCGGCATGTATAGTCTTGATTTTGTGCGTTCACATGGCATGTTGGATAGTTTCTTTCGCAGCGGCATGAATTGCGCGGTGCTGGCGTTTGCGCTCAATACCTGCGCTTACACTACCGAAATTTTCGCCGGGGCGATCCGCGCTACCACTTACGGCGAAGTCGAGGCGGCCCGAGCCTTCGGCATGTCGAAATGGACGCAATACCGGCAAATTATCCTGCCGTCGGCGTTGCGGCGCGCCATACCGGCCTACAGCAACGAGGTGATCCTGATGCTGCATGCCACCACCGTCGCGTTTACGGCAACCGTGGCGGATATCCTCAAAGTGGCACGCGATATAAATGCCGCCACCTATGAGTCGTTCCAGGCTTTTGGACTGGCGGCGCTGCTCTATCTGGTTTTATCGTTTACATTGGTCTGGATGTTTCGGCAGGCTGAGCGGCGCTGGATGGCGTTCCTGCGGCCGCTGGAACATTAAGGGGAAGCGAATGAATAGGTTATCCGTGCAGGATCTGTACAAACGTTACGGCACGCATGAGGTGCTCAAGGGGGTATCGCTTGAGGCCAAAGCCGGCGACGTGATCAGCATCATCGGTTCGAGCGGCTCCGGCAAAAGCACTTTTTTACGTTGTATCAATTTCCTGGAACAGCCCAATGCCGGCAAGATCATCGTCGGCGGCAGCGAAGTGTGTACGGTGGCCGACAAACGCGGTAATTTGCGCGTGGCCGACCCCAAGCAATTACAAAAAATCCGTACCAAGCTGGCGATGGTGTTCCAGCATTTCAATTTATGGTCGCATCTGACCGCGCTCGAAAATGTGATCGAGGCACCGATGCACGTGCTGAAGCTTTCGCGTGCCGAAGCGACCGAGCGGGCCCGCAACTATCTAGAGAAAGTCGGCCTGGCGCCGCAGGTGGAAAGCAAATATCCAGCGCATTTATCCGGCGGCCAGCAGCAGCGCGTGGCGATTGCCCGGGCGCTGGCGATGGACCCGGAAGTCATGTTGTTCGACGAACCGACCTCGGCGCTCGATCCTGAATTGGTCGGTGAAGTATTAAAAGTGATGCAGAAATTAGCCGAAGAAGGGCGCACCATGATCGTCGTGACCCATGAAATGAGTTTCGCGCGCAATGTGTCGAATCATGTGATGTTTTTGCATCAAGGCCGCACCGAAGAGTCGGGCGCGCCGGATGAAGTGTTGGGTGCCCCCAAAAGCGAACGCCTGAGGCAGTTTCTGTCGGGCAGCCTCAAATAAGCTCGCCCTTGTCATCGATGTCATCGATGCCGTCGACGCCAGGCACTCATTCGGCGGGTGCTGCGGCGGGCGCAACCGCCACCGTCCGAGTGGCGCTGGTGGCGTTGCCGCCCTGCTCTCTGCTGGGGTTGACCGCCGTTATCGACTGCCTGCGCTTGGCCAACGAGTGTGACGGTCGTTTGCTCTATGAATGGCAGATCATTACCTGCGACGGCAGGCCGTTACGTTCGACCAGCGGTATCGAGGTGCCGGCGCAGGCCGCGTTGACCGATGCGGTGGTGTGCGATTGGCTGATGGTGGTGGCCGACGAATTTAAACCCTTCGCCGGCCAAGCCATGTTTATCAGCGCGCTGATCCATACCGCGCGCCGCGCGCGGCGGGTCGGCGGCGCGCATCATGGCGTGTGGTGGCTGGCATTGGCGGGTCTCCTGAACGGCTATCGCGCCAGCCTGAATTGGCAAGCGCAACAGCAGTTCGCCGACGACTTCGAGCGGGTGATCGCGACTCAGCATGTATTTGAAATCGACCGTGACCGGTTCAGCAGCGCGGGCGGCCTGGCCAGCATTGACCTGATGCTGGCCCTGGTGGCGCAGGATCATGGCACCGAGTTATCCGAGCGGATTGCCGAACTGCTGGTGGCAGGCCCTGCGCGCCACGCCGAGGAGCGCCAGCGCATCCCCTATGTGACCACTCCGGGAGAGCGGCATCCGCGCTTGAACGATGCGCTGCAACTGATGGAATCGAATATTGAAGAGCCGCTGACCACCGACGATATCGCGCAATTGGTCGGTTTGTCGCGGCGGCAACTGGAGCGCTTGTTCCGCCAGTACCTCGATGCGATGCCGTCGAAATACTACCTCGGTTTGCGCTTGTTGAAAGCGCGCACGCAATTGCAGCGCACCAGTAAATCGGTATTGCAGATCGGTCTGGCATGCGGTTTTTCCTCAGCGGCGCATTTTTCCAATGTGTATCGCGACCGCTTCGGCGTGACGCCGCGCGAAGAACGCCGTAATTACATTGCCAATCAATGAAGGGGGGCGGTATGGCGAGCCAACGTGCCGGCAATACGGCTTGCGATACTTTTTGTCGCTGTTGCGCAAGATTTGCCGCGCGCGGTTTTCTACAATACAGCTTATGCCATCACGCACTATCGAAGGGACAGCCATGAATCAAGCCACGCAGCATATCGACGTATCGCGCAACACGTTTGACGAAGTGATGGTGCCGGTCTTCGCCCCGGCGCCGTTTATCCCGGTCAAGGCGCTAGGTTCGCGCGTGTGGGACAGCGAAGGCCGTGAATATATCGACCTGTCGGGCGGGATTGCCGTGACGGCCGTCGGTCATTCTCATGCGGAACTGCTGCAGGTATTGCATGAGCAGGGCGATGCGCTGTGGCATGTGAGCAATGGTTTTACCAATCAGCCGGTGCTGCGCTTGGCCAAAAAACTCACCGCCGCGACCTTTGCCGACAAGGTGTTTTTTGCCAATTCGGGAGCCGAAGCCAACGAAGCCGCGCTCAAGCTGGCACGCCGCGTCGGCCACGACCGGGCGGGTGCGGAAAAACATGAAATCATCTCGTTCGAGCAAGCGTTCCATGGCCGCACGCTATTTACCGTCTCGGTCGGCGGCCAGCCCAAGTACACCGAAGGCTTCGGTCCGTTGCCGGGCGGTATCACGCATTTGCCGTACAACGACATTGAAGCCGCCCGCGCGGCCATTTCCGCCAGGACGTGTGCGGTGATTGTCGAGCCGGTGCAGGGCGAGGGCGGGGTGATCCCGGCTCGCCGCGAGTTCCTGCAGGCTTTGCGCGAGCTATGCGATCAACATGGCGCGGTATTGATTTTCGATGAAGTGCAAACCGGCGTAGGCCGTAGCGGCGCTCTGTATGCCTATATGGAATATGGCGTGACGCCGGATATCCTGACCACCGCAAAAGCCCTGGGCAACGGTTTCCCGATCGGTGCAATGCTGACCACCGATGCGTTTGCCCAACATTTTCCGGTCGGCGCGCACGGCAGTACCTATGGCGGCAATCCGCTGGGTGCCGCTATCGCCGAGAAAGTGCTCGACATCATCAACTTGCCCAGCGTGCTCGAAGGTGTGAAACGCAAGCATGCGCGTATCGTCGCAGGCTTGGCGCGGATCAACGAGACCTACAGGGTGTTCGGCGAGGTGCGCGGCCTTGGCTTGTTGATCGGTGCTGAAATGAGCGAGGCGTTCAAGGGCCGGGCCAAGGAAATTGTTACCTTGGGCGCCAAACATGGCGTGATGTTATTGATCGCGGGCCCAAGCGTGGTACGTTTTGCTCCATCGCTGCTGATTCCCGAGGCCGACCTGGATACCGGCCTGGCAAGACTCGAAGCGGCAGTGGCGGAGTTTGTCGAAACGCCTGCTGCCGCGGCCAAATAAGGCAACTCGCGGCAACTCGCGGCAACCCGCGGCAACCCGCGGCAACCCGCGGCAGTACGTAAAGTGACCGAAATACCCAGGTAACACCTAAGCGTAGCAACCAGGCGCACCCGAACCGGAACCGATACCACCATGCTCTTTGTCAGACCAGGCAAGCTTTCGGATCTCGACCAGATCGAGGCGATGGCGCGTGCGGTGCGTCCCATCCTGCATTCGCTGCCGCCCGATCGCCGTGCGCTTGAAGCGCGTCTTGCGTTGTCCCAGGATTCGTTTTGCGCCGACGTCGACACGCCGGGCGAGGAGTTCTATTTGTTCGTGCTGGAAGATTCGGCGAGCGGCCGTCTGTTCGGCACGGCAAGTATCGTGGCGTCGGCCGGTTATGCGGAACCGTTCTATGCCTTTCGCAACGACGCGCTGATCCACGCATCGCGCGAACTGAAGGTGAAGCGCCGGGTGCACGCGCTCACCATGTCGCATCAGTTGAGCGGCAAGAGCCGGCTCACCGGCTATTACCTGGATCCTTCGCTTGCCTCCGAGTTGGCGCCGGATCTGGTCGCACGCCTGTTATCGCGGGCCCGCTTGATGTTTATCGCGCAGCATCGCCAGCGTTTTGCGCCCGAAATCTTCACGGTACTGGTCGGGATTACCGACGACAACGGCGTATCGCCGTTCTGGGAGGCGGTCGGGCGTAAGTTCTTCAAGCGCGATTTTGCCGAAATCGAGCTGGCGTCAGGGGGCCGCAGCCAGACTTTTATCGCGGAAATCATGCCGTCCTATCCGCTCTACGTGCCCTTGCTACCGCCGGACGCGCAACGCGTGCTCGGTGAACCTCATCCGAATGCGGTGTTGCCTTATTCGATTCACCTCGAAGATGGTTTCGAACCCGATGGATTTGTCGATATCTTCGATGCGGGTCCGGTTTTGACCGCCAATGTCGCCATGTGCGACACCGTGCGGCATGGGCTGCAGCGCCGGGTCGTGCGGCGCGGCGAGCTGGTGGACGCCGGCACGCCTTACCTGGTGTCGAACGGGCTTGCCGACGAATTCCGCTGTGTCATGGTGAATTTGACCCGTCCCATGGAAACCTCGCCAGCGCCCGATATCCCGCTGCCCGACGCGGTGGCGGACCAGCTTTTGCTCGCCGACGGCGACCTTATGTGTTGTGCGCCGCTGCATCATCAAGGAGACCTGCGATGATAGTCGTCCGAGTAGTACAGGCCGATGATCTCGATGCCTTGTTCGAGTTGGCCTCGCGCACCGGCCGTGGCATGACCAGTTTCAAGCCGGACCGGGCGGCGCTGACCCAGCGCATTGACCGGGTAAGGCGCACCATCGAAGGCACCGCGCCGCTGGGCGAACAAGGTTATCTGTTCGTGATGGAGGATACCGAGACCCGCGCCGTGGTGGGTGTGTGCGCGCTGGAAGCGGCGGTCGGCATGACCCAGCCGTTCTATAACTACCGGATCAGCACGGTGGTTCATGCCAGCCGTGAACTGGACATCTGGACTAAGATGACCATGCTCAATATTTCGCATGATCTGACGGGCTACGCCGAATTATGTTCGTTGTTCCTGGCACCTGACGCACGGGTATCGGGCAATGGCGCGTTGCTGTCGAAATCGCGCTTTATGTTTCTGGCGCAGTTTGCCGAGCGTTTTCCGCCGCGCATCTGCGCCGAAATGCGCGGCCATTTCGACGAACAAGGCGAATCGTCGTTCTGGAGTGCGGTGGGCGCGCATTTTTACCAGATTGAATTTGATCAGGCCGACTATCTGAGTTCGCACGGCAAGAAATCATTCGTGGCCGAGCTGATGCCGCGTTATCCGGTTTATGTCGACCTGCTGCCGCCCGAAGCGCAGGCATGCATCGCCAAGACCCATAAAGACACTTTGCCGGCCCGTACCTTGCTCGAAGCCGAAGGCATGCGCTTCGAAAATCATATCGATATTTTCGATGCGGGTCCGGTGCTGGAGTCCCACGTCGACACCACTCGCGCCGCGCGCGAGAGCCTGCTGCTGCCCATCGAACTCGACGACAGTGCGCCTGGCGACGGCGTACGGCATCTGGTGTCGAATACTTCGCTGACCGATTTTCGCGTGATTCTGGTGCCCCGTGCGCCGCACAGCGGCAGCCTGAAGCTGACCCGCGAAGAAGCCCGCGCGCTTAATCTTGCCGGTGATGGCGCAGCACCTCAGTTACACGAGCAGCCACAGGCACAGGTACGCGTGCTGTCGCTGTATCCGAAAGAAAGGAAATAAAGCATGACAGATCTTTTTATCGACAATGAATGGCGCGCGGGCGCCGGCGATGTATTCGTTTCCCTCGATCCGGCCAGTGGCGCCGAAGTCTGGCGCGGCCGTGCCGCCAACGCGGCCGATGTGGATGCCGCGGTAGGGGCGGCGCGCCGTGCCTTCTCCGGCTGGGCGCATACCCCGCTGGCCGGGCGCATCGCGGTAGTGAGCCGCTTCGCCGAGTTGGTCAAACAGAACCAGGAGGTGCTGGCGCGCGCCATCGGTGTCGAAACCGGCAAGCCCTTGTGGGAATCGCGCCAGGAAGCCGGGGCGATGGCGGCCAAGATCGCCATTTCGATTCAGGCTCATGCCGAGCGCAGCGGCGAAAAACGTTCGGTCATCGCCGATGGGACGGCGGTATTGCGGCATCGGCCGCATGGTGTGGTGGCGGTATTCGGGCCGTACAATTTCCCCGGTCATTTACCTAACGGCCATATTGTGCCGGCCTTGCTGGCCGGCAACACGATCTTGTTCAAGCCATCGGAACTGGCGCCGGGGGTGGCCCGGCGCACGCTCGAACTATGGCATGAGGCGGGTGTGCCGCCCGGTGTCATCAATTTATTACAAGGCGAGCGCGACACCGGTGTGCTGCTGGCCGGCCACCCCGGCATCGACGGCTTGTTTTTTACCGGCAGTTCGGCGACCGGTAACGTGTTGCATCGCCAATTTGGCGGTCGGCCCGAGGTCATGCTGGCGCTGGAAATGGGCGGCAACAATCCGCTGGTGGTGGCGCATACCACGCAGCTCGATGCCGCGGTACATCACGCCATCCAGTCGGCGTTTTTGTCGGCGGGGCAGCGGTGTACCTGCGCGCGCCGTATTTTTGTGCCGCGCGATGCCTTTGGCGAGCGTTTTATTCAGCGTTTTGTCGAAGTCAGCGAGCGGATACGCATCGGGCGTTACGACAGCGAACCGCAACCTTATATGGGCCCGGTGATTACCCGCCGCGCGGCGGCCAAGCTGGTCGAAGCACAGGACAGTTTAATCAGGCTCGGCGCGCGGCCGTTGCTGAAATTGCGCCAGCCGGACCCAGCGCTGGGTTTTGTCACACCCGGCATTCTCGATTCGAGCGAGGTGGCCGACGGCCCGGATGAAGAGTTTTTCGGGCCCTTGGTTCAGTTGCTGCGCTACGACGATTTTGCGGCCGCAATCGACGGCGCCAACCGCACGTCCTATGGTTTGTCGGCAGGTCTGCTGGCCGACGATCCGGCGCTGTGGGAGACTTTTTCGCTGGGGATACGCGCCGGGGTGGTGAACTGGAATCGGCCGACCAACGGCGCCTCGTCCGCCGCACCGTTCGGCGGGGTCGGCCGCTCGGGTAATCATCGGCCGAGCGCATATTACGCGGCCGATTACAGCGCTTATCCGATGGCGTCGGTCGAAGCCGGGTCGTTGGATTTGCCCGCGACTTTATCGCCGGGCCTGGCGTTTTAGTCTTGATCGAGCGCAAGATCGATTTTGACCCGGTTTTGACCTGGTTTTGACCCGATCCCGACTGTCGCCCGGCGCAGTACTTCACAAGAGTGCCGGCGTCGCGGCGGCAGCAACGGCGGCAGATGGTTTGAGGACATCCAATGAAAGCACAAGAAGCGAATTTCGACGGGCTGGTCGGGCCGACGCATGGTTATTCCGGGCTGTCGTTCGGCAACGTGGCATCGCAAACCAATGCGGCGCGTGTCGCTAATCCCAGATCTGCCGCCAAGCAAGGGCTGCGCAAAATGAAAGCGCTGGCCGACCTGGGTTTCCTGCAAGGCGTATTGCCGCCGCACGAACGTCCCTCGGTGCGCTTGCTGCGCTCGTTGGGTTTTAGCGGCTCCGATCATCAAATGATCGTGCAAGCCGCGGCACAAGCGCCGGAATTGCTCGCCGCCGCGAGCTCGGCTTCGTCGATGTGGGTGGCGAATGCCGCCACCGTCAGCCCGTCGCCCGATACCCCAGACGCGCGGGTGCATTTCACCCCGGCCAACCTGTCGAGTAAATTGCATCGGGCGATCGAAGCACCGACCACCGCCCGGATTTTGCGCGCGGTGTTTGCCGATCCGCGGCATTTTGCCTTTCATGAACCACTGGCGGGTGCTCCGGCTTTGGGCGACGAAGGTGCGGCCAACCATACGCGTTTCTGCGCGGAGTATGGCGCCGCCGGGGTCGAGTTTTTTGTCTACGGCCGCAGCGAATATAAAGGCGGTGCGCAGCCGGTTCGTTTCCCCGCACGCCAGACCCGCGAAGCCAGCGCCGCGGTGGCGCGGTTGCATGGCTTGCGCGCCGATGCCACGGTATTGGCGCAGCAGCATCCGGAGGTGATCGACGCCGGGGTGTTCCACAACGACGTGATCGCCGTGGGTAACCGAGACGTGCTGTTTTGCCACCAGGACGCGTTTCTTGAGCAGCAGGCGGTGTATGCCGAACTGCGCGACAAAACCGCGCGCCTTGGGGCACGCCTGCGAGTGATTGAAGTGCCGCGCAGTGCCGTCAGCGTGCAGGATGCCGTGTCGTCCTATCTGTTCAATAGCCAGTTGCTGACAGGTGCCGACGGCAAGACAGTGTTGGTGGTGCCGAAAGAGTGCCGCGACAACCCGCGGGTGGGGGCCTATCTGGATACGCTGACGGCCCCAGCGGGGGGGATCGATGAAGTGCTGGTCTTCGATTTGCGCGAGAGCATGCGTAACGGCGGCGGCCCGGCATGCTTGCGCTTGCGGGTGGCACTGAACGAAGCCGAGCGCGCGGCGGTGAATCCGCTGATCTGGATTAACGATACGCGTTTTGCCGCGCTTGACGCCTGGATCGACCGCCATTATCGCGACCGCCTGACGGATGCCGATCTGGCCGACCCGGCTCTGCTCGACGAATCGCGCACGGCGCTGGACCAACTGACCGGCATCCTGGGCCTGGGCTCGGTGTATGAGTTCCAGACCGAGCGGCAGACCCACGGCGCGGCCGATACATCCGACAACACCTCGGCCAAGGGTGGCCCGGCACACCATGCTGACTGATTTCCTTGCGTTTACTCTGGCCCATAACGGGCTGGCCCATAACAAGCTGACCGACACCGGGTCGGCCGACACCGGGCCGCCGCAGTCGCACGGCGAGCTGCCTGGGGGTGCCACCTGGCGCTGGCTGGGAGCCGGCGTGCTCGAATGCCTGCCGGCCGCACCGGCCGCGGCGAGCGTGGTGTTATCCGCCGGTATCCACGGCGACGAAACCGCACCGATCGAAATCCTCAGTGCCCTGGTCGCGGCAATCGCCGTCGGTGAGGTCCCGTTGCGGGTGCGTTTGCTGATCCTGTTGGGCAACGTCGCGGCGATGTGCGCTGCCCGGCGCTACTTGGATGACGACCTGAATCGCTTGTTTGGCGGGCGTCACCGAGTGCTGCCGGAGAGCCGGGAAGCGTTGCGGGCGATGATGCTGGAGCAAGCGGTCAGCGAATTTTTTGCCGGCGCCGGTGAATCGCGTCTGCATCTCGACTTGCATACCGCAATCCGGCCCTCGGTATTTGAACGCTTTGCCTTGCTGCCGCAGCGCGACGCCCCTTATGAGCCCGATATCTTCGCTTGGCTGGGCGCCCTGGGGATCGAGGCAGTGCTGCTGCATCGCAGCGCCTCGGGGACCTTCGCGCATTATTCCAGCAGTGAACATCAGGCTCTGGCCTGCACCTTGGAATTGGGCAAAGTGATGCCCTTCGGCCGGAACGACCTGAGCCGTTATGCGGCGCTCGCGGACGGCCTGCGCCGCCGCTTGGCGGCCGAACCGCAAGCGGTGGCGGCAGTCCCGCCGCCGAGAATCTTCGAGGTAGTGGCGTCCCTGGACAAACGCAGCGCGGAGTTTGTACTGCCGGTCGGCGACGGCATGCCGAATTTCACCGCTTATCCACGCGGTACCTTGGTGGCGCAAGATGGCGATTATCGCTATCAAGTGACGCACGACGAAGAGCGCATCGTGTTTCCCAACCCGCGTGTGAAGGTCGGGTTGCGTGCGGGTTTGATGGTGGTGGAACGCAAGGCACCGGAATGAGCCGGTGAGGGGAGCGGCGCGTGGAAAATAGCGCCGGATGAGATGAAAAATAGCGCCGGATGAAGCACAAGAATTCCCCCGCGGTTTCCCCAAAAATCTCGAATAATGCTGCGCACAGTGGCATCATAGGGGCCTCGCAATCCTTCTGCTCCGTCCCGTCCATGTCAAACCTGATTGTCTCCGGTGGCCGCCCCCTGCGTGGGGAGATTACGCCGTCCGCCAACAAGAACGCCGTACTGCCTATCCTGTGCGCGACCCTGCTGACCCACCAGCCCTTGCGTCTGATCGGCGTACCCGAGATCACCGATGTGAAGAAGATCCTGGAGATCTTCCGCATGCTGGGCAGCGAGGTCGCGATGGATTTTTCCAGCGGCATTCTCGATTTGCATCATCGTGCCACCACCTTCGATCCATCGGTGCATCGCCTGCCCGAAGAAATGCGCTCCTCGATCATGCTGGTGCCGCCCTTGCTGGCGCGCTTCGGCGTCGCGCGGCTCGAAAATGACGTGAAAGGGTGCACCCTGGGGGTGCGCGAGATCGACCCGCATGTCGAAGTATTCGAGCGTTTCGGCGGGCGCATCGAGCGTACCACCGACTCGCTGATGGTACGGGCCGATACCGGACTGAAGGCGAATCATCATTGGCTCGACTACGCCTCCGTCACCACCACCGAAAATTTTGTTCTGTGCGCCGCATCGGCTGCGGGTACCTCGACCCTGGTCAACGCCGCGTCGGAACCCCATGTGCAGGAATTTTGCCGCTTTATGGCGATGTTGGGCGTGCCGCTGGAAGGCATCGGAACCTCGCGTCTGAGCATCGACGGCGGGCACCCACTGGGCGGCGGGGAATTCCGCTTCAGCGAGGATTTTCATGAGATCACCACTTTTCTCGCGCTGGGTGCCATCACCGGCGGCGAGATTGCGGTGCGTAATACGGCGCCCGAGCAATTCCCCCTGATCGACCGCACCTTCGAAAAATTCGGCGTGCAGGTGGTGCATCGCGACGGCTGGTCGTATGCGCAGCAGGATGGCCCGCTGCGCGTGCGCCAACCGTTCACCCGCAATATCCTGACCAAGGTGGAAGCGGCGCCATGGCCCTACCTGCCGGTTGATCTCTTGCCCATCTTTATTGCGCTCGGGGTCAAGGCCGAAGGCAGCGCGATGTTCTGGAACAAAGTGTATGACGGGGCCATGGGCTGGTCGGTCGAACTGTCGAAGTTCGGCGCCCACGTGTTTCTGGCCGATCCGCACCGCCTGGTCACGTTCGGCGGCATTCCCTTGAGTCCCGCCACCGTCGAAAGCCCCTACATTATCCGGGTGGCGATTGCGTTGCTGATGGTCGCGGCCAGTATCGAAGGACGCTCGGTGATTACCAATGCCTTGCCGATCCGGCGCGCGCACCCCCATTTTGTGGAAAACCTGTGCTCGGTGGGAGCCGAGGTGGAGTGGACCAGCAGCGAGTAAGCCCGAGACCCCCACGATCGAGGGCGCCCTGAGGTTTCAGGGAGCTCGGCGTGCTTCAAGACCCGCTTCAAGACCCTCTTCAATCCGGCCCGGTAGCCGCAGCCGCAATCAGCGCCGGATCGTTCGAACCGATCAACTGCGGGATCATTTTAGATAAGCGGTGCACCATCCAGGCGATGCGGTTGGTGTCATCGATCAATCCTTGTCCCACGATTTGCAGATCCCTGGACTGTCCGGCGATGGCTTCGGCGCATTGGGTACGCGCCTGTTCCAATGCCGGGGCGTGGGCGCGCGAGGCGCTGCGCAATTGTTCGAGTTCCTGGCTGGTCTTGCCATGCAGTGCGTGTCCGACCAGGTCCAGCAAGTGGTCGATCTCGGCGGTCAAGTGGGCTCCGCCTTGGCGAGCTTGCGGGCTGGACGATAATTTTGTCGCGGCCAGTTGCAGTTCCTGCACACTTTGTTCGATGTAGTGGATCGACGCCAGGGCTTCACGCAGCAAGGGCAGCCGTTCCAGTACTTCGGCTTTGCCGGCTTTCAGCGAGATCTGGGTCAGGAAGCGGCTGAGCAGATCGGCCAGCGTATTGAAGGACGCGCTGGCGTAGGCGGCTGCCAGCGGATCATGCAAGGGCGCACGCACATGGCTGGCCAGACGGGCTAATTCCAGCGTCGCCAGATCGAGCGCGGTGGCGGGGTCGGCCAGCGACGAGTCGTTGATGTATTTGGGCTGCGAGGCGTGTTCGGCTGCGGTTTGCGGCCACAGCCGTTGCAGCACCCGCCAGCATTGCGGCAGCAGGGGAGTAATCAGCAGTGCGGGCAAGGCGTTCGACAACAGGAACACGGTGGCCAGCGCCAATCTGGGGTTATCCGAAACAGCATGGGCGGCGGCACGGATCAAGGGCAAGCCGCTCAGCGATTCGACATAAAACAGCACGACCATCAGACAGGCGCTCATCACGCAAAATGAGTCTTCCAGCCGCACCAGTCGCACCGGAGTGCCGCGCATCCCCCCGGAGAGCAGCGCGCGCAAGGGAATCGCCCCCAGGTTGGTGCCGTAGATCATCATTACGCTTTGCGCGAAATCGAGCGTGCCGTTACCGGCCAGCGTAATGATCAGCAACACCGCACCGGTGTTCGACTGCAGCAGGATCGCCAAGACCACGCCGGAGACAAATGCCAGCAGCGGCGAGCCCGCGGTGGCCGTCGTCAGTGCGTGAAACCAGGGCAGGCTGCGCAGCGGTGCGGCGGCGGCCCCCATGGCTTCCAGCCCATACAACATCAGCGAGACACCGAATAGCGCGGCGGCCGCGGCACGCCAGGAGGGCGTGCGCAACAAGCCGGACAAGACTCCCGAAATGCCCACCGTCAGGGCGACCCAGGGATGGATGTTCAAACTGGCCAGAAAAGCCAGTGCGGTCAAGCCGACATTGGCCCAGACAATCACGGGCAGGGCGCTGATCGGGGTGAGTACCGCACTCGTGACCAGATTGACTGCCGAAAAAGTCACCGCGGTGGCACTTTGCATCAGGGCACCGAAACCGATACCCCACAGGGCGCCGCGCCAGCTTGAGGGCGGCCGGCTGCCGGCCTGGGCGCCGAGCCGGTCGGCGGCCAGTTTGCGCAGGTTTTCGCCCGACCACTGCAAGCCGGCGAAGAATAAACCCAGTCCCAGCAACAACGATGCAAGAGTAGTGAGGCCCATATTGCGGTACTGCTCCTAGATAGAGTGAAAACCGCTTGTGACGGTGCCGTCCAGGTTCGGCATAAGCCGGGCGCTGGCGACGATGATGCGGAAATTATCGTTATCGTTCACGAGGCTTATTTGTGCCGCCGGAGATACACCACCAAACCTTGTATCGCAAACACCAGCAGGGCGGCCAGCACCAGCACCACGGAGACGAAGGTCAGATGCAATTGCACCCAGGAGACCTTGCCCAGCCGGTAACCGATGGTGAGCAACAGGGTGGTCCAGGCGATGCAGCCGATGGCGTCGAACATGACGTAATGGCTGGCGCGAATTTTCGATAAACCGGCTGCCAGCGGCGAGAAAGAACGGGCAAAACCGATAAAACGGCAGGCAATGATGGCCGCGGGGCCATATTTCTTGAAAAAGGTGCGCGTGCGTTGGATCTTGACTCGCGAAATCCATTTTCCGTGGATCATCGCGTGGCCGAAGCGGCTGTGGGCGAACGTAAAGGCCGTGACGTCGCCCAATAGCGCCGCGATGGAGAAAATCAGCACCGGCAGGGCGATGGAGCCGTGCTTGGCGCCGACAAATGCGCCGGCGGCGAACACCAGGGAATCCACCGGCAGGAACAGCAGGAAAATAATCGCCGTTTCAAAATACACCACCGCGCCGATGGTGAACCAGCCGGTCAGCAGATCGTGCTGAAGTAAATGTTCTACTCCATGATCGTTGAAGATCCAGGCGAACGTCGAAGTCATCAGGCGGAGCCCATAGAAGGTGGCCGCTGCCTGGGCCGGATGGCGGCGCGCGGAAGCGTATTGTACCGAGCCTGGGCCGGCTCCGTGAAATTCCGGCCGCTGCCGGAAAAGCGTTGCCGGGTTACGATAAGGGTGAGAGCGTGGATAAAGCGTTTTTGTGCCATCTTGCCGATACTCAAACTAAAATGAACCGTTTAAGCTCATTCCGTCTTGTCTGTCTATTATTTTTGCGATTGATTTTCTTGGGTTTTGGCGCCTTGTCGATGGCGACAACTGCCGCGGCAGCATCGCGCGATGAACAAACCAATGCTTGCCGCATCGACGCCTTGCGTTTCTGCCTGATCGATATTCCCAGCGAAAGCAGAATCACGGCGTGCATGAAAAAACATATGGAGCGTCTGAGCCCGGAATGTAAAGCCATGTTCGATCAGGACAAGCCGCCGGAAAGTCCAACGGTCGTCCCAAGTCCCGCGGATGCAGCCCGGTGAACGGCCAAGGTTGTCGCCGCGCCTGTACGCGATTGGTCTGACGCCGGGATGCCAACACAGTCAAATAAAATGGCCCGCGGCGGCAAGCCGTATTAAAGCGCTTGCCGCCGCGGGTCATTTGCTCCCTTGACCGGGTAGATTCGAACTTGCTGCCGGTGCGCTTACTGCTGTTCGACGGCGTTCAGCTTGGCTTTGGCCGCAGCGGTATTGGCGTCGGCCTGGGCATCGGTCTTTTTATCGTTGGCGTTTGCCTGTGCTCGATCGACTTTGGCTTGCTGTTCGGCCTTTTCCTTATCGGCCTTGGCTTGTGCCACATCGGCCTTCTTTTGCGCCTTGGCATGCGCCTTATCGGCTTTTTTCTGTGCCGCATCCTGCTTGGCGTCAGCCGTGTTCTGCGCCTTGTCGGTTTGGTATTGCTGGTCCGGCGACATCGGCGTGGCGGCAGGGGGGGCGATAGTCGTATCTGCCGCCGGCGTTTGGGCGTAAGCCGAAGTCACTGCCATGGCGGCGAGTAGTGCAATAAGAATCTTATGCATAAGTTTCCTCGATTTGGATTGATTTAAAAAGTGGATTGCCAATACGCTATGTCAACTCGCGACTCTTTTTTATAGCGAGTGACCGGTCCTGTTACAGACCGGCGCAGACTGGGCAATGTTCCGCGGAAAATGTAAGCAAATTACATCCCGGAACCGGGGTTCATCTCAAAAAAAAGCCCGGAGCGTGAGGCTCCGGGCGTTTCGGCGGTAAGGCGAGTCGGGTATTTTTATACCAATTTGAGTCCATCTATATCGAGAATACGGATTTTCTTGCCTTGTGCTTCGATCAAGCGCTGCTTCTGGAATTTGGAGAACATGCGGCTTACCGTTTCCAAGGTCATGCCGAGATAACTTCCCATTTCGTCGCGCGTCATGCGCAGATTAAACTCGAGCGGGGAATAACCGCGCACCGCCAGCCGGGTCGAGATATTCAGCAGGAAAGCGGCGACCCGCTCATCGGCGGACATATTGCCCAGCATCATCATCAAACCTGATTCGCGCACGATTTCGCCGCTCATCATCTTGTGCACATGATGCTGCATCACTTTTAATTCCCGGCATAACAGTTCGAGCAGATGGAAGGGGATGATACAAATCGAACTATCCTCAAGCGCAATCGCGTCGCAAGTGTGGATCTCGATGCTGATGCCGTCCATGCCTAAAGGTTCGCCGGGGATATGAAACCCCGTGACTTGCTCGCGGCCGTCGCGATGGATGACCACGGTCTTGAACGAGCCGGCCCGGACCGCGTAAATACTTTGGAAGGGGTCGCCCGCACGGTATAAAGCTTCGCCGCGTTTGACGGCGCGCGAACTGCTGATGATGGTGTCCAACTTGACCAAGTCGCCGGCGCTCAGATCGCTGGGCATGCAAATTTGACGCAAAGCACAATTTGAACACCGTGCGGCAATGGTTTTGGACACCGGGTCGGGCGGGCAGGTATTGAGCGCATGAGATTTCGCCAGGTCAGGCCGTGCATGGCCTTGGTCAGTCGATAACATGATCGTATCCTCGTTACGGTTCAATTGCGTTTGCACTACTCGTCTGCGAGATGCCGAATGGCTTGCCGCACGAGATGAAATTCGTTGGTTTTGTCAAAAAAATAGCGTGCACCGGCCGCCAGGCATTCGCGCTTGAATTCGGCTGTGGCATGGTTGGTCAGGACAATAGATGCGACTGGGCGGCCCTGTTGTGCCAGTCCTTTCAGGACCGTCAAGCCGCTGCCGGAGGCCAGGTGCAAATCGATAATTGCGACCTCGGCCTGCGAGTCCGCGATACCGGCAAGGGCCGCCGTGCTGTCGCCGGCTTCGCCGACAATCCGCAGATAATCTAGCGCATCGAGTAACTGGCGCAGGCGTTGCCGTATCAGCTCGGAGTCCTCTACCAGGTAAACTTTCAAGGTGCGGGTTAAGGTCGTTGAATCCATGCCGCGAGTATGGCGGCTGGCAGGTCGCGGCGAAATCGGGGATGGATGAAACTGAAGTAGGAAAAAGCGCTGCGCGTGTAGGGCATTCCCTACACGCGGCCGACCTGGATTGGCTGAATCGAAGTTTCCCTTTTATGCCGGATACGGCGCACTGTGTTTGGACTGGCGCGCATAACTGTCGAAAATCAGGCACAGGGTGCCTAACATCAGGTAACCCGAAGGTGCCAGCGTGATCATGCCGTCAGCCATCTGTAACAGACCGGCTGCTTCGAAGCTGGCCAGCTCCTGCAGTTCGGCGGCAAAGCGCGAACGAAAATCCAACTGGTGCGTGGTTTCGATAACTTCGATGTCGACAAATAAATTGGTCGAGAAACTGTGAATGATGGCGCGCCGCACCATGTCGTCCGGGGTTAATTGCAGCCCGCGCATGACGGGTAACGCGCCACGATCCAGCGCGCTGCAATAGTCGTCGGCATTGCGATGATTTTGATAGTAGGTCGGTCCGGCGATACCGATGGCGCCGGGTCCCAGTGCCAGGATGGTGCTGCTGGGGCGGGGCGCATAACCGTGCGGCAAGCGGGTCAGGCGTCCTTGCCGATGGGCGACGGCCAACTGATCGCCGGCGCGGGCGAAGTGGTCGATGCCGATACAAAGGTACGCGGCGTCGGCTAGCGCTGCGGCACAGAGCCGCAGCATCTCAAGCTGGGACGACAGGTCTTTGGCGGTTTTTCCCGGGGTGCTTTGGCGCAGCGTAATCCGATCGGGCTCGCTGGCGAGCAGGGTTTTCAGCGCGGCTTCCACGCCTGAGCGGGTTTGCTCGGCGTCGCCGTAAATCAAATCGGCACCGATCGAGGTCATACCCTCCTGGCGTGCCGCCTGGACCAGTTCGGAGGTTCGGGCTTGTCTTTCGTGCCAACGGATCCGGTCGTTCGACAAGCCGGCCAGATTCGGCGTACCGATTTCGACCCGAGTTGCACCGGCCTGACGCAACCGCGCCAAGGTGCTTGAGCCGGCCACGAGCGGATTCACGTCGGCGCTGAATGCGCCGCTTGCGGCGAACGGGAAATTCTCGCGCAGGACATCGAGCAAGCGTGCCTGGGTGCCTTCCGCCAAGGCGCCTGCGCTGCCGGACCAATGCATACTGTCGATCACGGTGTCTTGCGACACCCGCTGTCCGGCCAGCCGTGCTTCCCGTTCCAGATGATGCGGGTACCAGTCATGATGACTGCCGCTGTGCTGGTCGAGCTTGGTGCCGAATATCGGACGCATGGTGAGCGGAAAGCGGATCTCCAGGGTAACGCCGTTACGCATGCCGAACGCATTGCCGGCGGTGATCCAGTTGGCCAATGCCGGTGCGTCGTAGGCTTCGATAAATCGGTCTGGGGCCGGATAGGTTGCATAATCCGGCGCGGGCCGCCGGAATTTACGCAAAGTACTTGAGTCGAGAGTCATTGAGTTGCTGGCGAGTTGCCGGGAAAGGTCGATGTTCAATGCTCAATGCGCCATCAGAACGGGAATTGTCATCGACTCGAACAAGGTGCGCGTCACGCCGCCCACGATGATTTCCTGCCACCGTGGATGCCCATAAGCGCCCATCACCAATAGATCGGCGCCCAGATCGGCCGCTTGCGACAATAAGAAATCACCGATATGCCGGCCATCCGCGCCTTCGACTTCGACAATCTCGACTTTTACTCCGTGCCGCGCGATGACGGCGGCAATGTCCGCGCCGGGTATCCGTTGGCGGGGCTCCTTGGGCGGCAGGGCATTGGCCGTGACCACGGTAACGCGGGCCGCACCTTGCAAAAACGGCAGCGCGTCATGGACCGCGCGAGTGGCTTCCCGGCTGCCGTCCCATGCCACCATTACGTGCTTGCCCACTACCGGAAAGGTCCCGGCATAAGGGAGGAACAAGGTCGGGCAGCCGCTGGACAGCACCAGGTTTTCACAAAAATTCTCGGCCACAAACGAGGCCTGGGCATTGCGCTCAAATTGGCCTGCAATCACCAAATCGGCATGGCGTGCATGCAAGGGGACGATATGATTGGCATATTCCTCGGTGCTGCGCCATTCGCCGGCCAGTCCCTGGCGCGCGATGCCGCTGCGGAATTGCCGTTCCAGCAAAGTGCTTTGGGCGGTACGCAGAGCTTCCAGCTGATTGATGAAATCCGGCGCCGCGGCTACGCCGTAAAGCGAGGTGAGATTTGGATTGGGCTGAAACGGGGCGAACAGGCCGATCAGATGGGCTTCGTGGGTAAACGCAAGTTGCAGCGCGAATTCGAGGCGGGTCGATGCACGCGGGCTGCTGTCGAGATGCACCAGAATGGTTTTGTAGCTCATGGCCTGACTCCAGGGAGGCACCATTGCCCCGTTTTATTGAGTCTATTCCGGCGCGGCAGGCAAGGCTTGATGCAGGTCAACGAGTGAGTGCATCGGCGTCTATTTAGGCGGCCACGGCTCCATTCAAGGCCAGCCGTATCCCAATCACGGAGGGATCTTGGGTGGTGTGCTGAGTGAAACCGATTTCGCGGGCGAGCGCGAGCATCCGCGTGTTTTCGCGCAAGACTTCGCCCACCAAAGTCCGGGTGCCGTGGGCGCGGCAATAACGAACGATTTTGCTCATCAGCAATGCACCCAGGTGGCGGCCCGTTTCGGCGGAACGGATGGCGATGGCGAATTCGGCGACGTCGTTGTCGGGGTCGGCGATGGCGCGCACCACGCCATGCGTGAGCAACTGCCCGCTCTCGTCTTCGCTGCAGGCGATAAACGCCATTTCCCGGTCGTAGTCGATCTGGGTCCAGCGCGCGAGTTGAGTGTGGTCGGGCGGGCGCGTCGCGCCGAAAAAACGCATGCGCAGGTCTTCGGCGCTCATGGCATGGACCAATGCGCCATGCGCTGCTTCGTCTTCCGGCCGGATCGGCCGAATCGTCAGCGCGGTGCCGCCCCATTCCACGCGTTCTTCGAATTCACTGGGATAGGGCAGGATGGCCAGGCGGGCGTAGGGATGGGCCGCGGTGTCCGGGTGTTCCTCGGCGATTTCGATACGTGCCGCACAGACCCGTGCCTCGCGCTCATCGGCGGCCAGCACCAGGGTCAGCGCCGCGACGGCGGGCAGATCGCAGACCAAATGAGAAACCCGGGTCAATAAACGCTCCAGTGCGATGCGGACTATCTCCGGCAGGCTCTGGGCGGTGGCGCAACGCTCGATCACCGCGCGCGCCAGCACCGAATTCAGCGGCGGCAGGCCCAATGCCGCGCTTTCAACGCGTAGGCCTTGCAGCGTCAGAATCGGGCCGAATATCGCATCGACACTCAGGCTTACGTGCAGGCGCCGGGTCAGATAGGGATCCTGATTCGCTTCCCGCTCTAGCGCAACATGAAAACAGGCGAGCAATTCATGCGCTTCGTTCGCATCGAGTTCGCGCCGGCCGGCGGCTTGCGCCGCGCCCACGATGGCGCGAGCGCTATCGCGGTCGAGACCAAAATCGGCCGGCGCGGTGCCGGGGGTTTGCGCCAGCAGTACCTGATTGTGCCGATACTCCAGCATCCGCATAAAAGCCCGGGCGATACGTTCCGGGGTCGGATAGGCGGCAATGCCGTGGGCATGCAATACCTCGCGCACACTGGCCTCCTGAGCCCCCAGCCAGCAGGTCAGGAGGGCTCGCGGCCAGCGCGGCAAGAACGCGACCAGGGCTTCGGCCACGGCGCCGGCCGAGGCCGCGGCGCTGGGCGCATGCACGATAAATAGGGCGCCGCTGTCGCGCTGTGGCGCCAGCGCTTGCAACACGGCGGCATAACGATCCGCCGAGGCATCGTCGCCCAGATCGAGCGGATTGGTGATGGTGCGTCCAGGCAAGGCCAGCGCCAGCGCCTGGCGGCTGGCCTCGGACAGCGGCGCCAACCGACCGCCCGCCGCATGCAGGGCATCGACGGCCAAGCTGCCGATCTCCGCGCCGTTGCCGATCAGAGTCACGGCGTCGCTACCCGAAAAGCGCCCGATTTCCAGCGTTTCAACTGCATCGAGCAGATCCTCGACCGAATCGACGCGCACGATGCCGGCCCGGCGAAACGCCGCGTCATAAACGGCATCTTCGGCAGTGGCGCGGCCCGAGCGCAGAATATAAACCGGTTTGTTACGCGCCGCGGCGCGGGCGGCCGACATAAATTTGCGGGCGGCGCGCACGGTCGCCACAGAAACCACAATGGCGCTGGTTAATGGATCGGAAGCGAGGAAGTCCAGTACGTCGCCACAGTCGATGTCGAGCTGATTGCCGAGCGCGATGACCCTGGAAAAACCGATGCCGCGCGCATCGGCCCAACCAAGCACCGAACTGCACAGCGCGTTCGACTGGGAAACCAGGGCGACATGGCCCGGCAGGGCGGCGAGATGCGCCATACTGGCGTTGAGCCCCAGCGCCGGAGTCATGAAGCCGAGACTGTTCGGTCCCAACAGGCGCAACAGAGTGGGCCGTGCCGCGGCTTGCAGCGCCTCGGTGAGAGAGGTGTCGCACGCGGCTTCGACACTTAAAATGACGGCGGCGTGGGTGCCGAGTTGCCCCAGTCTGGCGATCAAGTCGGTCCAGGTACGGCGCGGCGTACAAATCAAGGCGAGCGAGGGTACCGAGGGCAAGCGGGCGAGGTTTGCATGGACGCTCAAGTCATGCAAGGTTTTGTGCTTGGGATTGACCGGATAAATTTCACCGGCGAAGCCGCCGCCGATCAGGTTGTCCAGAATCACCGCGCCCAGGCTGCCCGGCCGCGAGGATGCACCGATAACGGCAATCGATTTGGGGTGGAACAAGGCTTCGAGATTTCTGATGGTCACAGCGGGCGGCTCCGGTTGATGCGCATCCTGACGCAGCGACTATAGGGTAGCCACCTTACATCCGGTTGACGCAGATCAAGCGATACGTCCTCCGCCGGCGGGCGTGCCGGGAAGTTCGGCAAATAGGTAATGAACCTTGCCCGCTTCCAGCGGTCGGACAGTCGCGGGCGACGCTTTCCCGGCCGTCTGGAAGGGGCCCACAGCGCATCATGAGCCCTTGATTTAAATCAAGGCGCACCTGAGTCAGCTCGCTATAGTCAATGGCATCGCTGGGGGTGCTTGCCTGGCAGTCCGGCCGCAACGGCTTCGCTGTGCGCGATTGCCCCCAGTCTACGCACCTTCACCGAGTTACAGGAAACGATCGCGTCGGCGGGTTTGCGCCATCGTCCAACAATGCACGTCGAGCCGAAGGAAATGCCATGGATGCCCGCGCCAAGACTGTTCCCGTTATTGATACTACTCTGTCCGCTAGCTCGGCTTCAGTGCCTGGCTTGACGACTGAATTGACGCCCCAGTTGCCGTCCGATCCCGCGCTGGCGCGGGCGGCAGCCGCTGCTCCGTTTCGCGCTTTGGATCATGCCAAAGAGGCGTTTGTCGCCAAATTTACTTCCGGCCTGTCGCCCGCCGCTCTGACCCTGGCATTTGCCGATTGGATGATCCACTTGGCGGCGGCTCCGGGCAAGCAGATGGAATTGGCGGCGTTGTCCGCGCACAATGTCCACGGTCTGGCGCGTTATGCAGGCCAGGCGCTTGTCGGCGGTTATCCGCCGGCCTTGGCCGAGGCTGCGCCGGGAGATTCGAGATTTCATGGCGAGGCGTGGCAGGCAGAACCTTTTCGTCTATGGCAGCAAGCTTTTTTGCTCACCGAGCAATGGTGGAATACGGCCACGCGCGAAGTGCCGGGCACCATGCGCCACCATGAGGATGTGGTGTCTTTTAATGTGCGGCAATTGCTCGATGTGGTCGCGCCGTCGAATTTCGCCGGCACCAATCCCGAGGTGATGCAGCGCACGGCCTCGACCCTGGGCGCCAATCTTTGGCAGGGTATGCACCATGCGCTGGAAGATGCGCAGACCAAAGCGCAAGGTCAAGCCGCGCCCGGTTTGGCGCAATTCAAAGTCGGCGTCGACGTGGCGGCCACGCCGGGCAAAGTGGTGTTTCGCAATCATTTGATCGAGCTGATCCAATATAGCCCCAGCACCGGCAAGGTCTACGCCGAACCGATATTGATCGTGCCGGCCTGGATCATGAAGTACTACATACTCGACCTGACGCCGCACAACTCGATGATTGCTTATCTGGTGGCACAGGGCTACACGGTGTTCTGTATTTCCTGGCGCAATGTCGGTGCCGAAGACCGCGACCTGAGTCTGGAGGATTATCGGCAGCAGGGTGTGATGGCCGCGCTGGATGTGGTCGGCCGGATTGTGCCGCGGCAGAAAATCCATGCCGCAGGCTATTGCCTGGGCGGCACCTTGCTGTCGATTGCCGCCGCCGCGATGGCGGGCACGGGCGATGATCGCTTGGGGTCGATTACGCTGCTGGCCGCGCAAACCGACTTTACCGAGCCGGGTGAGTTGCAGCTCTTTATCGACGACAGCGAAGTTTATTTCCTTGAAAGCATGATGTGGTCGCAGGGTTACCTGGGCGCCGATCAGATGTCGGGCGCATTTCAGTTGCTGCAGTCGAACGACTTGATTTGGTCGCGCCTGGTGCATGACTACCTGTTGGGCGAGCGCACCCCGATGAATGATTTGATGGCATGGAACAGCGATTCCACCCGCATGCCATATCGCATGCATGCAGAATACCTGCGTCAGCTTTTCCTCAACAACGACTTGGCCAGTGGCCGCTACAAGGTGGCCGGGCGTCCGCTCTCGCTGCGCAATATCACCGCGCCGATGTTTGTGGTGGGCACCGAACGCGACCATATCGCGCCGTGGCAATCGGTCTACAAGATTCACGCTCTGACCGACACCGAAATTATGTTTGTGCTGACCAGCGGCGGCCACAACGCCGGTATCGTCAGCGAGCCGGGTCATGCGCATCGGCAATTCAGGATCAAACATGCCGCGGCCGAGGATTTGCGCATCGGCGCCGAAGAATGGAGCGCGGCGCAAACCCCCGAAGCCGGCTCATGGTGGCTCCAATGGACCGCTTGGCTTGCCGCGCGCTCCAACAAAAAGCGGGTCGCGCCGCCTCATCTTGGCTTGCCCGAGGTGGATCCGGCAACCTTGGCCGATGCGCCCGGCAGCTACATTTTCCAACATTGAGGGCCGGACTATGGACCAGAAGGACCAGGGTTTTCTGCATAATCGCACGTTCGATGCGCTTGAAATCGGCGAGTCGGCTTCGTCGGTGCGTGTCGCCAGCCGCGACGACATCGACTTGTTTGCGGCTTTATCGGGCGACGTCAACCCCGCGCATATGGACGCGGCTTTTGCCGCTACCGATTTGTTCGGGCATATCGTGGTTCAAGGGATGTGGACCGCCGGTCTGATCTCGGCATTGCTCGGTACTCAATTGCCGGGGCCGGGCACCATTTATCTGGATCAGGATTTGCAGTTCCGCCATCCGGTGATTCCGGGCGATACCATCACCGCCACCGTGACGGTCAAGGAAAAGCGCGCGGAAAAACGCATCGTGCTGCTGGACACGCGCTGCCTTAATCAGAAAGGCGAGACAGTACTGGCCGGCACCGCCACCGTGATTGCACCGGCCGAATCCATCGTCTGGCCGCGCATGCCCCGGCCAGACGCAGCGGTACGCCGCCACGACCGCTATGACGATTTTATCCGTGCCGCACGCGTCCATGCGCCGTTGCGCACGGCCATCGTGCACCCCTGTTCGGTCGAGGCGATCCAGGCTGCGATTGAAGCGCGCGACGAGGGTTTGCTCGACCCGGTGTTGATCGGGCCGGAAGACAAAATCCGGGCTGCGGCTGCTTTGGCGCAAGTCAGTCTGGACGGGATCACGATTTTTTCGGTTGAACATAGTCACGCGGCGGCGGCACTCGCGGTGGAAATGGGTGCTGCCGGTAAAGTGGATGCTTTGATGAAAGGCAGTTTGCATACCGATGAATTGTTGGCCGCGGTGGTTCACCCGGCATCGGGTTTGCGTACCGAGCGGCGCATCAGTCATGTCTACGTGATGGATATCCCTGCTTATGCGAAACCGCTGGTGGTGACGGATGCCGCGGTAAATATCGCGCCGTCGCTGGCGCATAAACGCGATATTTGCCAGAACGCTATCGATCTGTTGCATTTGCTGGGTGTCGAACAGCCGCGGGTAGCGGTGTTGGCGGCGGTGGAAACGGTTACCCCAGAGATGCCGACCACCCTGGACGCCGCGGCGCTCACCGTGATGGCCGCGCGCGGCCAGATTACCGGGGCGCTGGTCGATGGTCCGTTGGCTTTCGATAATGCCATCAGCCTGGCTGCGGCCAAGACCAAGGGCATTGTCTCCGAGGTCGCGGGACAGGCCGATATTCTGCTGGTGCCCGACCTGGAAGCCGGCAATATGCTGGCCAAGCAGTTGATGTATTTTGCCGGTGCCGACGCGGCCGGCCTGGTGCTGGGCGCGCGTTTGCCGATTATCCTGACCAGCCGTTCCGACAGCTTGAGGGTACGGCTGGCCTCGGCCGCGCTGGCCAAGCTGGTGGCCGAGCGCACTCACGCGGGGCTCAAATCATCATGAATGCGCCGCTGCTACTGACATTTAATCCCGGTTCGTCAACCGTGAAAATCGGCCTGTTCAAGCTGATCGATGAACGACCGGTGCGGATCGGCCAGGGCACGATAGATTTTCGCCACACGCCTTTGCAACTGCATCTGGTCAGCGACGGAAAAACGCGCGAGATCCACTTGAAATCGTCCGTGACGGACGATTTGCATGAGGTCCTGGACGAGACCTTAACCTGGTTTGCCGATCATTTTTCGCTGGAGGCACTGGTGTCGGTCGGCCATCGAGTGGTTCACGGCGGCGACCGGTTCGCGGGGCCGGTGGCAATCGACGATGCAACCTTGGCTGCAATCGCGGAACTGGTGCCGCTGGCGCCTTTACATCAACCTCAGAGCTTGCGTCTGATCCGGGCGATCCGGCATCTGCGTCCGCATTTACTGCAAAGCGCGTCGTTCGATACCGCCTTTCACCGCAGCCAGATCGATCTGGTACGCCGCTTTGCGATTCCTCGTTCATTCTTTGATCAAGGTATCAAGCGCTACGGTTTCCACGGCTTGTCCTATCAGTTTATCGCGGCGCGGCTGGCGCACGATTTTGCCGATCTGGCATACGGCAAAGTCGTGGTTGCCCATCTGGGCAGCGGCGCCAGCCTGTGTGCGCTCGAGTCAGGTTTGAGCCGCGATACCAGCATGGGATTCTCGACGCTGGACGGCATTCCGATGGCGACCCGCTGTGGCGCGCTGGATGCCGGGGTGGTGCTGCATCTGCTGGAGCAACAAGGACTCGACATCAAGCAAGTCGAGGACATTCTCTATAAACAATCGGGTTTGCTCGGTCTCTCCGGGATCAGCGCGGATAGCCGGGAACTACTGGCCAGCCCGCTGCCTGAAGCGCGCGAAGCATTGGATGTGTTTGCCTTTCGTATCGCGGGCGAGGTGGCGCGCCTGGCGACTACGCTGGGCGGGCTGGACAGCATCGTGCTGACGGCCGGTATCGGCGAACACCAAGCCCAGGTACGCAGCGCCATCTGCAGCCATTTGGCCTGGCTCGGCATCGAGCTCGATGCGGCCGCCAATGCGCTGGACCAGCATCAGGCCCGAGTGATCAGCAGCACGGCCAGCCGCATCAAAGTGCTGGTGATACCGACCGATGAAGAACAGATCATCGCCAACGAAGCCGTCGCAGTACTTCATCGCAAGGATATTCCGTTATGACTGCTCTCATCGATCTTTCAGGAAAACGCGGTTTAGTGGTAGGTATCGCCAATGAACACAGCATCGCCACCGGTTGCGCCCAAATGTTTCGCGCAGCCGGGGCGGAACTGGCGATCACCTATTTGAACGACAAAGCCGAACCTTACGTCCGCCCGGTTGCCGAGGCGTTGCAGGCGGGCATTGTGCTGCCCTGCGATGTGCGCGTGGCGGGTCAACTGGAAGCCGTATTTGAGCGGATCGCCGAGGAATGGGGGCAACTCGATTTCCTGCTGCATTCGATTGCCTTCGCCCCCAGCGACGATTTGCATACCTCGCTGATCGATTGCTCGGCGGAAGGGTTCGCGCTGGCGATGGACGTGTCGTGTCATTCGTTTATGCGCATGGCCAAGCTGGCGCGGCCGCTGATGAAGCAGGGCGGCAGCTTGATGACGATCAGTTTTTACGGTGCCGAACGGGTGGTCGAGCACTATAACGTGATGGGCCCGGTCAAGGCCGCGCTCGAAGCAAGCGTGCGTTATCTGGCGGCCGATCTGGCGGCACAGCGGATCCATGTACATGCGCTCTCGGCCGGGGTGGTGAAAACCCGCGCCGCGTCCGGTCTCGATCATTTCGACGCGATGCTGGATCAGGTGCGCGCTCATACCCCGGCACAGCATCAGGTGACCATCGAAGAGATCGGGCGCATTGCCGCCGTGCTGGCGAGCGATGCCGGCATGACTTTGACCGGCTCGACGCTATATGCCGATGCCGGTTTTCATATGGTGGCCTGAAGCGATGGATACGCTCCCCCTGGCTGATGCTCAAGAAACGCAAGATAGGCCGGACTCGATCGAGCCGGTTGCGGCGGAAAACGCCCGACCCGGCGGCCGGGTGATTGTCGTGCGCGGCGCAGTGCTGGATGTGGCATTTGATGATGGAGTCTTGCCGTCGATCAACGAGTCGCTGGAAGTTATCAGCGACCAGGGGCCGCCTATCATCGCTGAAGTCCAGGCACACCTTGACCAAGTGACGGTGCGGGCGCTGGCGTTGCAGTCGACCAACGGCCTGCGGCGCGGCGCCTTGGTCCATGCTCGCGGCGGCCCGATTCAGGTGCCGGTGGGCGACGCCATGCTGGGCCGTTTAATCGACGTCACCGGCAGCCCGGGCGACCGGGGCGCGGCGTTTGGCGCCGAGGTTCCGCGTCGCTCCATCCACCGCGATCCGCCGCCGCTATCGTCGCAAAGCGCCGCCACCGAAATTTTTGCCACCGGGATCAAGGTGATCGACTTGCTGACGCCGCTGGCTCAAGGCGGAAAGGCCGCCATGTTCGGCGGCGCGGGGGTGGGCAAGACGGTGCTGGTGATGGAACTGATCCACGCCATGGTGGAACGTTACCAGGGGATCTCGGTGTTTGCCGGGGTTGGGGAGCGCTCGCGAGAAGGTCACGAGATGTTGCTGGATATGCGAGATTCCGGGGTCTTGCCGCGCACGGTGCTGGTCTACGGCCAGATGAACGAACCGCCCGGTGCTCGCTGGCGGGTGCCGTTGACTGCGCTGACGATTGCCGAGTACTTCCGCGATGAGCGGCAGCAAAATGTACTGCTGTTGATGGACAACGTATTTCGCTTTGTGCAAGCCGGAGCCGAAGTATCCGGTTTGCTCGGGCGTTTGCCGTCGCGGGTGGGTTATCAGCCGACGCTGGCCAGCGAAGTCGCGGCCTTGCAAGAGCGTATTGTGTCGGTCGGCAAAGTGTCGGTGACCGCCATCGAAGCGGTTTACGTGCCGGCGGACGATTTCACCGACCCTGCCGTCACCACCATTGCCGCGCACGTCGACAGCATGGTGGTGCTGTCGCGCTCGATGGCGGCTGAAGGCATGTACCCGGCGATCGATCCGATTGCCTCCTCATCCATCCTGCTCGATCCGCTGGTGGTGGGCGAAGAGCATGCCGCCATCGCGACCGAGGTACGGCGCACGATAGAACATTATCGCGAACTGCAGGACGTGATTTCGCTGCTGGGGGTGGAAGAGCTCGGTGCCGAAGACCGGCAGATAGTCGGGCGCGCGCGCCGTCTGCAACGTTTCCTGACTCAGCCGTTTACCGTAACCGAGGCATTTACCGGGGTGCCGGGCCGCTCGGTTGCGGTGGCGGACACCTTGGCCGGGTGCCGGGCTATTTTGGATGGTGTTTGCGATGCCTGGCAGGAAAGCTCGCTGTATATGGTGGGCACCCTGGACGAGGCACGCACCCGGGAAACCGCCGGTGCGCCCGTCAACGCCGGCACACCGGTACCGAGTGCGGCGCCGAATGCAGCTCAAACTGCCGAAAGTCAAACCGCCAAGAGTCGAGCAGCATGAGCGCGACCCTGCATCTGAAAATCGCCACCCCGGCCAGCGTGTTGTTCGACAGCGATCAAGTGACTGCTTTGCGCGCCGAAGACGAAAGCGGCAGCTTCGGCATCCTGCCTGGTCATATCGACTTCCTCACGGTATTGACGCCCTCGGTTTTGCGCTGGCATGGCGCGGGCGGGCGGATGCAGTATTGCGCGGTCGAAGCGGGTGTATTGCGGGTCAATCGAGGCTGCGACATCACCATAGCCTGCCGCGACGGGGTACTGGGCGAGAGCCTGGAACAGCTCGAAACGCAGATTCAGGCGGCTCGCGAAAAACGTCTCGATGCGGTGCGGCGTTCACGGGTCGAGCAAACTCGAATTCACGCCCAGGCAGTGCGGCAATTGCTGCGTTATTTGCGCCCCGGGCCGACCGCGGCAAACGGCTTGAGCACAGGTGCAGCGGGACCTGACGATATGGATGCCAACTCATGACCTTTACCGACCCCAAGGATTCCGAGCCCGGCGCGGAAAACGACAAGCGCAACGCCGGCAAGAGCAGTACCGATGAGAGCCGTGCCGAAGAGGCAAGCGCCGGCGAGCGGGTCATCGCCGGCCGTATCACGCAGGCCGCGCAGCAGGCCATGCTGCGTCAGCGTCGCGGGTTGGAACAGCCCGAGCCGTCGCTGGGCAGCCGCCTGGGTCAGATGGGGATTCTCGGCTGGACCATCGTGCTGCCGACATTGTTGGGTCTGGTGCTGGGACATTGGCTGGACCGGCATTTTGCCAGCGGGGTATTTTTCTCCGCGCCATTGCTGATGATAGGCGCCGCTGTCGGCCTATGGTCGGCGTGGAAATGGATGCACCATCAAAGCAGGAGTCAAGGATCATGATGCCGCATCTCGGCGCGACACTGCAAATCGCCTTGGGCCTGCCGTTGGGCATGGCGGCAGGTTGGATTTACTTCGGCACCTTGCATTGGAGCGTAAGTTTGTTGACCGGCGGTTCGGCCGGCCGCGCGATTGTTTTGCAGGTCGCGCGTCTTGGCGGGCTGGGGCTGATCTTCTTCGGCTTGGCGAAATTGGGACCGTGGATCTTGCTCGCCGGCGCGGCGGGTCTGCTGACGGCACGTTTTGTGATCGTGCGCCGGGTTCGGCTGTCGCCAGCGTCGGCGTCATGGCGGGCGCCATGATCCAATCGCCGCTCGCTTCCACCCCCTTATTTCATCTGGGGCCCATACCGATCACGGCGGCCGTGGTGACCACCTGGGCCATCATGGTTTTGCTGACCCTGGCCGCGGCCGCTTGTACGCGGCGTTTGTCGCTGCTTCCATCGAAAGCGCAGATGGTGCTGGAACTGCTGGTGGGGACTGTGGATCAGCAGATCGTCGATACCATGCAAGCGGCGCCGCGCCACTATCGCGCGCTGATCGGCACCTTGTTCCTGTTTATCCTGGTGAGCAATTGGTCGTCGCTGGTGCCTGGCGTCGAGCCGCCGACCGCCCATGTCGAAACCGATGCGGCACTGGCATTGATTGTCTTCGGCACCACGATTTTCTATGGCATACGCACGCGCGGAGTGCTGCGGTATCTCGCCACTTTTGCCGAACCGACCTGGATCATGATCCCGCTCAATGTGGTCGAACAGATTACGCGTACCTTTTCTTTAATGGTGCGTCTGTTCGGCAACGTGATGAGCGGGGTTTTTGTAGTCAGCATCGTGTTGTCGCTGGCGGGTTTGCTGGTACCGATTCCGCTGATGGCTCTCGACCTGCTGACGGGCACGGTGCAAGCCTATATTTTTTCGGTGCTGGCGATGGTCTTTATCGGCGCGGCCTTGGATGACAGCACCCCGCAAATCTTGGAAAAACCACAAGGAACATTATGAATAACCTGATCCAGATCGTCAGTATCCTCGCCGCGGCTATCGCCGTTTCGTTCGGCGCCATTGGTCCGGCTTTGGGCGAGGGCCGGGCGGTAGCGGCTGCAATGGATGCGCTGGCGCGTCAACCCGAATCGGCCGGGACCATCTCGCGCACCTTGTTCGTAGGCTTGGCCATGATAGAAACCATGGCGATTTATTGTCTGGTGATCGCCTTACTGGTGTTATTCGCCAATCCGTTTATCAAGTAAGCGCCGCCATCATGCATATCGATTGGTGGACCCTGGGCTTGCAGGGTATCAACGTGCTGGTTCTGATCTGGCTGTTGGCGCGGTTTCTGTTTCGGCCGGTCGCAAAAATTGTGGCCGAACGCCAGCAAGCCGCCGCCGCGCTGATGGCGGACGCACAGGCGGCCAAGGCCGGGGCTCTGCGCGAGCAAGAGTCGGCCGGCCGCGAGCATGCGCGCTTGCTCCAGGAGCGTGGCCAGATGCTCGACGCGGCCGGCGCCGAGGCCGCCAAACTGAAATTGACGCTGGATGCGGCGGCGCATGCCGAGGCTGTGCAACTGCGTGCGACTGCCCAAAGCGAGATCGATGCGGCACGCCGCAACGCCGCCTTGGCGCAGGGAGAACAGGCTACCCAGTTGGCGCTCGAGGTGGCGGCCAAGCTGCTTGACCGCTTGCCGCCCGAAGCGCGTATCGCGGGGTTTATCGACGGTTTGGCGAGCGAGCTGGCCAAGCTACCGGAAAGCACCCGCGCGCAATTGGGCGCGGACGGCACGGGGCTGACGCTGATTGCTCCGCGTACCTTGAGTGCCGCTGAACTCGCGCTCTGCCGCGCCGAGCTGACGCGGGTATTAGGCCGCGAATTGCCGCTACAGCTTGCCGTGGATCCCGCGCTTATTGCCGGTCTGGAATTGGAAGCGCCGCATGCGATTGTGCGCAATAGCTTTCGCGACGATCTGGCCCATCTAAAAACCGAGCTACTCGCCCATGATCACGACCCCGACCTCGCCTGATACTACCTCAACCACTTCCGCCGCCTGGCTGGCGCGCAGCCGCGCGACCCTGGCCCAGACCCGGCTCGCCGCGCATGGCGTAGCGGTGGGCCGCGTCGAGCACGTCGCCGATGGGATTGCCTTGGTCTCCGGTTTGCCCGACGTGCGCCTCAATGAACTGCTGCGCTTCGAGGGCGGGCGCCTGGGTTTTGCGCTCACGCTCGATACCGATACGATAGGTGCGGTGTTGCTCGATACCAGTGATGCGATTGCTGCGGGCTCGCCGGTCAGCGGCACCGGACAAGTGGTGGAAGTTCCGGTCGGACCGGGTTTGCTGGGGCGGGTGGTCGATCCCTTGGGACGGCCGCTGGATCGCGACGAGGCGGTGCCGGCCGAAGCGCATTTGCCGATTGAACGGCCGGCGCCGGCGATTATCGAGCGCGACCTGGTGGCGCAGCCGATGGCGACCGGCATCTTGCTGATCGATGCCTTGTTTGCCATCGGACGCGGGCAGCGGGAATTGATTATTGGCGACCGTGCCACCGGCAAGACTTCCATTGCACTCGATACCATCATCAACCAGAAAGAGTCGGATGTCATTTGCGTGTATGTGGCCATCGGCCAGCGTGCCAGCGCCGTACAACGTGTTATCGAAGCCGTGCGCACCCATGGGGCGCCGGAACGCTGCGTATTTGTGGTCGCCTCGGCGGCGGCATCCCCGGGTTTGCAATGGATTGCGCCGTTTAGCGGTTTTACCATTGCCGAATATTTTCGCGACCGGGGCCAACACGCATTGATCGTGATCGACGACTTGAGCAAACATGCCGCGACTCATCGCGAGCTGGCCTTGCTCACACGCGAGCCGCCCGGACGCGAAGCTTATCCGGGCGACATCTTTTATTTGCATGCACGCTTGCTGGAACGCGCGGCGAAATTATCCGCCGAGTTGGGCGGCGGGTCATTAACCGCGCTGCCGATCGCCGAGACCGACGCGGGCAATTTATCGGCTTACATCCCGACCAATTTGATTTCCATCACCGATGGGCAGATTGTGCTGGATGCCGGTTTATTTGCCGCGAATCAGCGGCCCGCGGTAGATGTGGGTTTGAGTGTCAGCCGGGTCGGCGGCAAAGCCCAGACCGCGGCCTTGCGTCAGGTATCGGGGCGCCTGCGGCTGGATTACGCGCAGTTTCTGGAACTGGAATTGTTTACCCGTTTCGGCGGTTTGACCGATGCCCGGGTCAAAGCGCAGGTGGCGCGTGGCGAACGGATTCGCGCGTTGATTACCCAACCCCGTTTTGCTTCCCTGAGACCGATCGACGAGATCGCAATTTTAGCGGCGCTCGCCGACGGTGTATTTGATGCCTTGCCCATTGCCTGCATAACGCAGGTACGCAAACATCTTGCCGCGCACCTGGATACCCAGGGCGGCCCGGCGGCGGCCACGGAACTTGCGGCCAAGGGCGTGCTCGATAAGGCGATTTTGGCGAGTCTGGTCAAGGCCGTGGGTGAGTTGGCACAGCAATGGGCCCGGCAGTTGGAGTCCGCGCCCGTAACCGGCACTCAGGTTGCCGCGTCATGAGCGACAAGCTGAGCGAGGTTCAATCGCGGATTGCCAGCGTGCATGAGCTGGAAACCGTGGTCGGCGCCATGCGCGGCATTGCGGCTGCGCGCTCACGTGAAGCGCGCAGCCGGCTGGATGGAATTCAGGCTTGCGCCGATATCATCGGCACCGCTATCGGCGACGCACTGACGCTGGATGAGCGCCATGCGCCTGAGCCGGGTCCCGACGCTCGTACCGAGACGCAATTGGTGATCATTTTTTGTGCCGAACAAGGTTTTGTCGGCACCTTCAATGACCATGTGATCGATGCCGCATTAAAATCGGCTTATCCGGGCAACACCGAATACTTTGTGATCGGCGGCCGCGGCGTCGCGGTGGCGGCCGAACATGGCCTGAAATTGGCATGGTCGACTGCGATGGTGGCTCATGCCGACGAGGTTGCGGCGCTGGCCGATCGGATTACCGCGGAACTTTATCGGCGCATCGAGTCGGGCAGCACCACCCGAGTGTCGATGTTGCACGCCGTGCCGGAGCGCTCGACCGGGATCGATATCGTCACGCGGCCATTGCTGCCTTTCGATTTTAAACGCTTTGCGGTGACGGGCCGGCGGCCGGCGCCGCTGATTACCTTGGCGCCGCAAAGATTGCTGGCCAAGCTCGCCGAAGAATATATTTACGCGCAGTTATGCGCGGCCATCATGTTGTCGTTTGCCGCGGAGAACGAAGCCAGAATGCGAGCCATGATTGCCGCCCGCAGCAATGTGCATGCGACGTTGGATCAACTGATCGGCAGTTTCCGGCGGCTGAGGCAGGAGGAGATTACTTCGGAGATTGTGGAGTTGTCGGCCGGCAGCCTCGCCGCCGACAGCACGCCGCGCAAGCCGCGGGTATTGGGATGATGAGGGGAGAGGCCGACACGCCGGCCAAGCTATTCAGCCGAACACACCCGGTTTCGGCCGGCCGACTTTGCGGCATAAAGCGCCTGGTCGGCGGTTTCCACCAATTCTCCGGGGAGATTCATGCCCCGCACCGGAATGCTCGACGCGACGCCGATGCTCACCGTGACCACGCCGTTAGGGCGGGCCGAATGAGCGATGCCCCGTTGTTGAATGGCCAAGCGGATTTGCTCGGCCAGTACCCGGGTCTCGGCCAGGTTGGCGCCGGGGAGCAAGACCACCAGCTCTTCACCGCCGTAGCGGGCCGCCAGACTTTGTTCCCGATTCTTCAACAGGTCGCGGATAATTTGGCTGATCGTGCGCAGGCATTCGTCGCCCGCCGGATGGCCGTAAATATCGTTATATTCCTTGAATTGATCGACGTCGATCATCACCAGCGCCAGCATGCTTGAATCGCGCACTGCCCGATTGAATTCCGCGGCGAGGCAGGCATCGAATTTGCGGCGATTGGCCAAACTCGTCAATCCGTCCAGCGTGGCCAATTTTTCGAGCGTGTGATTGAGTTTCTCCAGCGCATCGCGCGCCAGAATCAATTCATTTTCGGTTTTGGTGCGCAACTCGATTTGCCGCACCAGGCGTGTTCCGGCCACGGCCAGGATCAGGACCAAAATCACCACGCCACCGGTATGAAGCAAGGTGTCGCGCCACCAATCGGCCAGGATTTCGTTTTTCGACAGTGCCGCGACGGCAAATAAAGGATAGTTATAGAGACTGCGATAACTATTCAAGCGTGTCACACCGTCGACGGACGAGGTAATCAATAACGTGCCCGCATTGTTATTGCGTTTGAAGGCGCGGTACAAGTCGGTGCTCACCACATTTCTGCCGACGGAATTGTTGTTATAGGGACGGCGAATCAGCAGCGTACCGTTATCGAGCACCAAAGCCAACGATCCGGCCTGGCCGATATTCAATTTATCGTAGAATTGCGTGAAGTAGGCGATGTCCATGGCAATCACCGCCACGCCCGCGAAGCTGCCGTCCGGATGATTGACGCGGCGGCTCAATGGGATGACCCAATTCCCGCTGATCCGGCTGACGAGCGGTGAGCCGATGTGCAATCCCAGGTCGGTGTGGCTGCGGTGGAAGACGAAATATTCGCGATCAAGATTATTCTTGTGGGGCAAGGCTTGCGCGCGTGAACCGGCTCGCCATACGCCATTTTCATCGAAAAAATGGATGCCGTTGAATTGCGGCGATTGCGCTACGCGGTCCACCAGATATTGATGCAGCCGCTGCAATCCGAGCGGGGTGACGCCGTCGTATTCGATCCGTTCGACCATGCCGAACAGGATGGAATCCGCCAATTTCAAGGTGTCGTTCGCTTGTTGCGCCATCCCTTGCGCCAGATTCGAGGTGGCGACATTCATTTCTTGCAGTTCAGACTCGCGGGCGTTCCAACTACGCCAGGCATCAACCGCAATCAAAGACAAACAGACCAACACCACAAAAATGACGGCTCGAATTGCGATGGCGCTACGTGTGGGTTTCAAAACAGTTATATGAGGTGAGGTGGGCATTGCATAATATCTAAATTCATTAAACCCGCACCGTGGCGGGGATGATTTATTTGTTTTCGGCGGCAAGCCGCCGCCTGCGGGCGGCGGTCCGACGCTCGAGCATAACTTCAAATCCGGCAGGGTGGAAAGATGCCGGCTACCGGGTACGGCTTGGGCAGATGCTTAAGCCGCGGTTCTAAAAACCGACACCATCTCGTCGAGTTTGCGCGCTTGCTCTTCCAGCGATTGAGCCGCGGCAGCGGCTTCTTCAACCAGCGCTGCATTTTGTTGCGTCACCTGATCCATCTGACTGACCGCCTGATTCACTTGTTCGATACCGCGACCTTGCTCGTCTGATGCAGCGGCGATCTGATCGATGATATCCGCCACCTGCCTGACTGCTTCAAGCGACTCCAACGTGGTGCGACCGACCTCCTGAGCTTGAGTCGAACCTTCGTGGATGGTCGATACCGACGTCGTGATCAAATCCTTGATTTCCTTGGCGGCGGACGATGAGCGTTGGGCCAGGCTGCGCACCTCGGATGCCACCACGGCGAAGCCGCGCCCTTGTTCACCGGCACGTGCGGCTTCGACCGCGGCATTCAGCGCCAGGATATTCGTCTGAAATGCCACGCCTTCGATCAAGGTTGTAATGTCGGAAATCTTGGCCGAGTTCGCCGCGATCTGACTCATGGTTCCGACCATCCGCTCCACCGTCTCATTGCCCTTGGTCGAGATGTCCCGTGCATTGGCGGCCAGGGTACTGGCCTGCCGGGCGCTATCCGTATTTTGTTTGACCGTGGTGGTTAACTCTTCCATGCTGGCGGCGGTTTCTTCCAATGAAGCGGCTTGCTGTTCCGTGCGCGCCGATAAATCGACATTGCCGGAGGCGATCTGCCTGGACGCCACGCTGACCGAGTTGCTGGCGCCGCGCACTTCGCTGACAACTTCCGCCACGCGTGTCAGCAAGGCATTAAACGCGCTGGACGTGTGACCGATTTCATCCATCCGTACGATACTTGCCATACGCGTCAGGTCGAGCGAACGACTCACGTTTTGCAGCGTATTTTGCAAGCCGCCCAAGCCGCGGCGGACAATGTCGTAAAGCTGAATACCCAACCCCGCGGCGGCGAGGAAAGCGACCGTGATGATGCCGACCAGCAGCCAGAGAGTAAAACTGTAGGAATCGTTATTGGCTTGCCGGGTTTGGGCACTCAGCTTCAAGTTGTAATCGACTTGAACCCCCAGGCTGGCATTCAGGGCAGACGATGCGGCAACCAAGGTGCCGCCGTTTTTGAGCAGTTGTTTGGCGCCGTCAAGGTCGCCTGAGGCGAGCTTGCTGCGAAAGTTGTCTTGTTGGGCACGCAGCGCTTGCTCGTTGGCCTTGTTGGTTTCAAGCATTTTCCGGTCGGTATCGTCGGAAATATCATCGCGTCCATAGGTTGCCAGGTGCTGGTCGAAGCTTTTGCTCAGATCGTCGATATCGCGGGAAATGGCACTTTTGTCCGCGTCGTCGGCCAGCAGCAAATCGCGGAAGCGGACTTTCTGATTGGCCAGATCGGAGCGTGCGCCAAAAAGTTCAAGAATGCTGGGCAGAGTGTTGGTTTGGACATCCTCAAAGCGTTGTTGTGCTTGATAGAGCGCTCGGATGCCAAAGCCGCCAACCAGCAACAAGGCCAACAGCGCCACTGACAGCATAACGATCAAACGTTTGGTGATAGTCATAAGAGCTCCATGGAACACCAACTGTTGAGTTGATTCAGCTTGTATTGCCTGTACTGGAAGCGTCTGACATGCTGCTGGCACTCGCGGTGCTGGTTATAACGGTATTGATTTTAAGAATTTGTCCGCCATGAGTATTTTTTGAATTTTCTTACTATAGCTAACAAAATTAAAAAACAATATCGGTGAATCCTGGGAATTTGATCTTTTGACCACACAACACGATCCGGCGCAGCAGATTGTTAATAACGCACGCTGCTGGACCGTCGGCGGTGGGGAAGGCAAGGCCGGCAGGTTGAGGTCTGCGTCCGGGTGTCACTTAACTTCGGAGCGGCGTATGCACTTCAAACTTCGCGCAATGCGTCGAGAAAAAGGTCCGCACATTGCGCACATTGGCCGAGCCGGCAAATAACCTATGCGCCAGTTCATGATACGCGGGCATGTCGGCTATCTCGACCATCAGCACAAAATCCGGCCCCGGCGAAACCCGGTAGCACTGCATGACCGCAGTCTCGAATTGGATGTGCGCTTCGAAGGCGCTGAGGTCTTCGGCCGCTTGTTTATCCAGCGTGACTTCGATGACGGCCGTTAGTGTCGCACCGAGTTTGCGGCGATCGAGAATGACCACGGTGCGCTGGATTACGCCGTTTTCTTTCAACTTGCGCACCCGGCGCAAACAGGTCGGCGGCGAAGCGTGAACGCGTGCGGCCAGAGCCTGATTGGTGAGAGACGCATCTTGCTGCAACAGCTTAAGGATGCGTTGGTCAAGCTCGTCTAAAGCCAATTCGGTCACGAACGAACTCCTGAAAGGGTATATGTATGAAATTATATTTCATCAAGAAAATCATAAGGAATAATATTTCATATGTTGTTTGATTAAGAAATTTAATTTCATTTCAGCGGCTCTACTATCTCGGCAACTATCCCATTTCGGGTTTTCGCGGAGAAAAATTTATGTGTGGCATTGTCGGCGCAGTGGCGCAACGCAATATCGTTCCTTTGTTGATCGATGGTCTGAAGCGGCTCGAATATCGCGGTTATGATTCTTGCGGCATCGCCATTCACGCCGACCGTACCTTGCTCAGAGCACGCAGCGTTGAACGTGTGGCGCGTTTGGAGGCGGAAATTGCCGCGCGCCGGATGACGGCTTATACCGGCATCGCCCACACGCGCTGGGCGACCCATGGCAAACCCGTGACCGGCAACGCTCACCCGCATTTCTCTCCGGATTCGGTTGCGCCGCGCATAGCGCTGTCGCATAACGGCATCATCGAGAACCATGAATCCTTACGCACTCTGCTGCAACACCATGGTTATGTCTTTGCCAGCCAGACTGACAGCGAAGTTATCGGTCACTTGATCGATCATCTATATCAGGGCGACTTGTTCGAAGCCGTGCGCGAGGCGGTGGGGCGCTTGCAAGGAAGTTACGCGATTGCCGTGGTGTGCCGCGACGAACCGCATCGTTTGGTCGGCGCTCGTCATGGATCGCCGCTGGTGATCGGGGTGGGACAGGGCGAGCACTTCCTGGCCTCGGATGCGATTGCATTGGCGAGCGTGACCAATCAAATTGTTTACCTGGAAGATGGCGATATTGCCGATATCCAATTACATCGCCACTGGGTGGTTGACGCCGCCGGACGTAGCATGGAGCGTCGCGTCCATACCGTCGAAGCACATAGCAGCGCCGTCGATCTGGGCTTGTATCGCTATCACATGCAGAAGGAAATTTTTGAGCAGCCGCGCGCGGTCGCCGATACGCTCGCCGAGATCGACAGCATCATGCCGGAATTATTCGGCGACGGCGCATGGCGCGTATTCCAGGGTATCGACTCGGTGTTGTTGCTGGCCTGCGGCGGCAGTTTTCATGCGGCCCTGACGGCCAAATACTGGATCGAGAGTTTGGCGCGGGTGCCGGTCAATGTCGAGATCGCCAGCGAATATCGTTATCGCGATGGCGTCGCCAATCCGAAAACGCTGGTCGTCGCGGTTTCTCAGAGCGGCGAAACCGCCGACGTGCTGGGGGCGCTGCAAACGGCGCAACAGCAAGGCATGTCGCATACTTTGGCGATTTGCAATGTGGCCGGAAGTTCTCTGGTACGCGCCTGCGCGTTGTCATTTATCACCCGCGCCGGAATTGAAATCGGGGTAGCTTCGACCAAAGCCTTCACCACCCAGCTAGTTGCCTTGTTTTTACTGGCACTGACCCTGGCTCAAGTTAAAAAACGCTTATCCGATGCGCACGAGCAGCAGCATTTGCACGCCTTGCGCCATTTGCCGGATGCGATCAGTGCGGTACTGGCACTGGAACCTCAGATTATTGCCTGGGCCGAACGCTTAACCCGCAAGCAGAACATTTTGTTCCTCGGGCGCGGCATGCATTATCCGGTTGCCTTGGAAGGGGCGCTGAAGATGAAGGAGATTTCCTATATTCACGCCGAAGCTTATCCGGCCGGCGAGCTCAAACACGGACCCTTGGCCTTGGTCAGCGATGAAATGCCGGTGGTGGCCGTGGCACCCAACGATCGCTTGCTGGAAAAATTGAAATCCAATATGCATGAGGTGAGCGCCCGCAGCGGCGAACTATTCGTGTTCTGCGATGCGGATTGTGCGATCGCCGCGAGTCCAGGCGTGGAGCTGATTCGCCTCACCGAATATTACGGCTTGCTGTCGCCGATACTGCACACCATCCCGATGCAGTTATTGGCTTATCATGCCGCGGTGGCGCGGGGAACTGATATCGATAAGCCGAGGAATCTGGCTAAATCGGTGACGGTGGAGTGAGGCGATGGATCGTGCGTGCGGCTTTGCCGGCATTCGTTAGTTTTTTTAAGGGGGTGTTAGTTACCGCAAAGCCTTGCCTGAGAAGGCCACCCGTCGCGCTTCCCTCGGATCGCTCAAATTTTATGCCGCCGGCGAAGCGCTGGGATATTCGTAGTAGAGATACTCGGCGTCTTCCCGGATCCGCTGGAACCCCGCCGATTCGTATAAAAACCGCGCCGGATTGTTGTGATATACGCCCAAGGTCAACTTGGCAAAACCGGCCGCGAATGCATCCAGCATAAATTGATCGAGCAGCAGTCTGCCCAAACCTTGTTGCCGTTGTTGGCTCTTGACGAAGATAGAGGCGAGCACGGCTTCTCCTTTATCTTCCTGCCAGAAACAATAACCCATCGCTTCAGCTTGGTGTTCGACGACAAACATCCGCTCAAGAGCCGAGGTCCATTGCGTCAGGTGCGAACCCATGGCATTTTTCCAGCGTGCCTCATTTTCGGGTTCGATGCTTTGAATGTATTCGAGTTCTCCGCGATACACCATGGGAAGATCCGACGGCCGAGCTTTTCTGACTGAGTAATTTTGGGGCACTGCGCTAATCCTTGCTTGATTTCAGGGATGGCTAAACATCCGCAGAGATAGCATTCTAATCGTATTGCCGGTCGACCAAGCGCCTAAACACGTGGGGCTCAAAAAGGTGTCTGGACCGGCACGGCCTGCGGCTTATCTTGCCTGCGGCCGCCTTTATCGGTCCTCGCATCATCACGGTGTGCGTAAGGTTCGGAAAGGTGGCTGTGTATCGTTCTTTTGCAAAGCACGTTACGATCATGGATGGGATCGCGACAAAGAAAAATTCATTGGGTTCGGGCAACGGCCGAGCGTTAATCCGATGCGGGCGATCCTGCTATCGCTGACTTGGAGTTGATATGGTATCCGCCATCGGCGCCTCGCCGACATCCGTCATTAGCGTTACCTCCGACAGTTCGAACAATTCGCAAATCGCCAGTTTGCAAAGACAGTTGGCAAGCTACCAGAAACAACTTGAAGCCGCGCAAAAAACGGCATCGACGGCGGCTGGCGCGGCTCAAGTTCAACTGATCGACCAGGAAATATCAGCCGTTCAAAGCCAGATTTCGCAATTGCAATCGGCTGCAACGCAAAGCGCGGCACCCGCCAACTCGCTATCGAATGCTGCGGCTAATACCGCTGTCAATAACGCGACTCAAACCGCCTCGACCGCGACGACACCTTCAAATACAAGCCAGACGGGCGCGACGGGCGATGCCAAAAAAACGTCTGCGGAGGGCGCAGAACCTCCACGAAACTCCGGCAACCCGGCGCTCGGTAGTCATGTCGACCTGACGGTGTAGTGTGTCTGCGGCGCTTGATTGACAGAAGGCGACGAGCACGACATTTTTGGACCGGATCCGTCTATTTGGTGTCTCAAGGGCTACAAAATGTGGAGTTCAACCCTATTTTGATGCTCTTGGGCTACAGTCTGTTATTGTAAATTGTGTCACTTGGGCTACAATAATCAGGAAATCATTATTTCTTGATGCCCCGGGGATACAAATGACCACTCTTGCTGATGTTGCCGATATGTTAAAGGCGGCACGCCGCAACGCCAGTCTCTCACAAAGCGAGTTGGCGCAGCGTGCGGGTGTCGCCCGTACCACCGTGGCGCGCATGGAGACGCTAGCCAAGGGCGATATGAGCGTTTCCGCCCTGGTACGTCTGCTCGACGCGGCGGGTTGCGACCTGAAAATCATGCTGCACGGCCATACGCGGACGCTCGAAGATATTCTGGCGGAACAGCGGCAAGATGAGGGCGAGGCATGAAACTCGACGTGCAGGTCAAGGGCAAAAATGTCGCGCAACTTTATCGGGAGCGGGACGAATATGTCTTGAAGTACAACGCCGGTGTGGGGCAGGAAGACTTTGTCAGTCTTACGATGCCGGTTCGAGAAGCTTCCTGGAAATGGCCGCGCGACCTGCATCCGTTCTTTCGGCAAAACCTGCCGGAAGGTTATCTGCTTAATATCATTCGCGAGGAGTTTGGCCCCCATCTCGACGGGACGGATTTATCCTTGCTGGCCGTCATCGGCGGCATGGGGATAGGCCGGGTCACGGTGACCCCTGAGGGCATTGCGCCCGGCACGGAGTTGGAGCCTTTGCGTGTCGATGACCTGTTGCGGGGAGAAAACACCGCGGATCATTTCGCCTCACTGGTGCGTCGGTATGCGCGCGCGGCCATCTCGGGGGCAGTTCCGAAATTTATCGCGCCGGAAACTGCTGAAAAAAAATCAGATACGTCTTTGGGCAAAACGACGCTGCGCACCAGTCGCCATATCATTAAAGGCTCGGACGACAACACTCCATTTCTGGGATTTAATGAGTTCTACACCATGCGGGTGTTGGAACGGCTGCAAGTGGCCAAGGTGGCCAAGACCCGCATGTCGGATGACGGTCGGGTACTGATTGTCGATCGCTTCGATGTTGACGAGGAGGGTATCCCCATTTATGGGCTTGAGGATGCATGTGGTTTGTTAGGCTTGCCGCCGCATGAGAAGTACCACGCCACCATGGAAAAAGTGCTGCATGCGACGCGGCCCTATCTGGCGAGTTCAGTAGCTCGCGCTCAGATGCTTCAATTTGGATGGCATTTGCTGGCTCACTATGTAGTGCGCAATGCGGATTGCCACGCGAAAAATATCGCGCTTTACTACACCTCGCGCTCGGATGTGATGTATACCCCGGCGTACGATATCGTCACGACTCAAGCTTATCCGCGTTACGCCTCCAATCCGCCGGGTTTATCCATAGATGGCCGTAAAACCTGGGCGGCCGGCAAGTCACTGGAGCGTTTCTTCAATACCCGCTTGGGCATTGCTCCGCGCGACTATGCCCAGATGGTCGAACGTTTATGCGAGTCGGCGGTGAGCGTGAGCCGGGAAATCGTCGAGGCGGCAAAAAATAACCGGCAATGGCATGGTATAGCACGGCAGATGCTGCATGCCTGGAATGATGGGATGGAGTCGTTGCGTAGCGCAAAACCCGACTCGCAGTTACGTACGCTGAGTCCAATTATCGATGCGGCAGGTTTCTCCGACCCGGAACCTGCCGCTGTGTCACGCTTGGTGGTGGGCCGCTCGGAACTTCTGGCCCAGCCGCGCAAACGCTGATCACCTTGGTGTGGTGAACCCCACAGCGCTGGCGTTACGAGCACGAACTGCCGCGGCGCGGTTTGCAGCAGATTCATCACAGTGCGCAGCGGCTTGAGGCGTCAGGTCAGGCATCACCCGATTGTTCGATCGCCAAATTCCCCAGAATCAGGCGCGAATCCAAGTCCGGCGCAACTCTTCATCACCCAGCGCCAGTCAGTCATATCCATTGCTTATGCCATCCTCGCTACCCAGAATCATTGTCGTCGGTTGCAGTTGCTCCGGCAAATCCACCTATGCCCGCAGCTTGAGTGCTGTGCTGGGATTTCCCCGCGTCGAACTCGATGCCTTGTATTGGGGCCCGGAGTGGCAGCCTAAGCCGGCGGAACTGTTTCGTGCATTGACCGCTCAAGCCGTGGCCGGCGAGCGGTGGTTGGTCGAAGGCAATTACAGCGGGGTGCGCGATCTGCTGTGGCCCCGTGCCACTGCGGTAATCTGGTTGAATTATAGTTTTCTCACCGTATTTCGCCGCGCGCTATATAGAACTTTGAAGCGCATTCTTACCCGTGAAACACTGTGGCAAGGAAATCGTGAGTCCTTCAGACGCTCGTTTTTGTCGCGGGAATCAATCTTGCTGTGGGTTATCACCAGTTTTCGTCGACGCAATCGTGAATTCCGCGCCCTCCAGAGCAGCGGAAAATACCCCAACCTTACGTGGGTGGAGTTCCACCGTCCCGCGCAAGCACGAGCCTATTTGCAGGCACTGGTGACCTCCGACGGCTCGGATCCAACAGCTTGAAAGTGCCGCTGTCGGATTGCACTACTCGGAGGTAATCAGAATGCGCAGCTTGGCATTTTCGATTTCCTCGAACTTGAGGATTTGCGACACGTAGTGGGGCGTGATGATGCTGTTCTTGCTCAGCAACATGACACCTTCACGACTGATCAAATCCTCGGCCAAGCGCAGGCCGGGGCGCAGTTCATGCGATGCGATCATGCGGGTTCCCGCCAGTTGCAAAGCATCGGGTTCACCGAGCAGTTCGACAAAAATGTCGACCACTTGCGGATCGAAGCGGTGCCCGCGCTGTGCCAGCAATAGCTCTATAACCCGCTGGTCAGGCAAGGGCTTGTCGACCAAAGCGCCGGAGCGCAGGGCTTCGAAATCGCGGACCACCGCCAAAATGCGGGAACCGATCGGAATCGCCTCTTCGCTGAGCGCATCGGGCCATCCCCGTCCGTCGTAACGTTCATATTGGTGCAGGATGATGTGCCCGGTGCCGGCGAGTGACTCAACCGGCATCAGCGCTTCCTGGCCTTTTTTGGCATGATTCAGGAATTGTTTGGTTTCCTCGGGCGTCATCCGATCCAACGGCTTTCTGACCAGGCTATCCGGCAAGCCGAGCTTGCCAATTGCGTGGAGCAGTCCGGCGGCCATCAATTCCTGCAAGGCATGTTCGGGCAAACCGAGCCGGCGGCCCAGGCGTTGCGACAGTTCGGCAACCCGGCTGGCATTGCCGCCCAGAGTTCCGGTACGGAGTTCCAGCACGTTCGAAAATACTTTGAGCGTGGTGATGAAATTCTTTTTCAGCTCTTCCTGGGCGCTTTCAAGAAACATCACGGTTTGCTGGATTTCACCGGTACGCGCGGCAACCTGTTTTTCGAGTTCGTGATTAAACAACTTAAGCTGTTCGTTCTGCTGCTGTACCAAAGCGGTCAGCCGCTCGGTTTTTCTTTTTAACGCTTGTTGTTCCAGTGCTTGCTGTACGGTCAGCGTCAGATCCTGCTCGTCCCAGGGTTTTTGCAAATAACGGTAGATGCCGCCTTCATTGATGGCAGAGATGGCCGCCTCGACTTCGGAATAGCCGGTCAGCAGGATCCGCACGGTGTCCGGGTAGTGCTGTTTGACCTGAGCCAGAAATTGGGCGCCGCTCATGACCGGCATGCGCATGTCGGAGATCACCAGATCGACTTTTTCAGTTGCCAGTATCTCCAAGCCGGCGACACCGCTTTCCGCCGTGAGCAATTTAAATCCGGACGCGCGAAACAGCCGTTTGAGCGCCGACAGAATATTGGTTTCGTCGTCGACGAACAACAGCACGGGAAGGCGGTCTGTCTCCGCTTCCAGGCCGGTGGGGTTTAAGGCGGCGGTACTGCTGGGCATAGTGATCTCGGCATCTGAATTTATCGTGCAAAACTGGCTTGCTTGGCTGGTAGCGCGTTTCTGACGGCCAACCGTTATGGTTGATTTATCGCTTCATGCGTTCGTGCCATGAGCTGATCCACGCCGGCAGGTCGGATGCCGGCATCGGGCGCGCGATCCAATATCCCTGTGCATAATCGCATCCCGTTTGCCGTACAAAATCCCAATCGTTTTGATCTTCAATACCTTCGGCGACGACCGCCATGCCGAGCTGCCTGGCCAGGCCCAGACTTGCGTCATACATGGCGCGGGCAGTGCTGTCATCCCAGGCGCGATGAACAAAACGCTGGTCGATCTTGAGTTCGTCGAAAGGAATATCGTGCAGACGTGTCAGCGAAGAATGACCGGTGCCGAAGTCGTCGATGGATAAGGTAAAGCGTTTGAGGCGCAGGCGCGTCAGGCTTTCGAGCGAGGCCCGCTGATCGTCCTGCATCAGACGGCTTTCGGTCAATTCCAACAGGATGCGCGACGGTTGGAGGCCGGCTGCGGTGGCTTGCGCTACGACAAAATTGGTAAAATCCGGCGAGGCCAGATTATCCATCGAGACGTTGATCGCGACTCGCAGATCGAGTCCCGCCTGCTGCCAGAGGTTTGCCTGAGTCAGCGCTTCGGTCAACACCCAGCGAGTCAGGTCGTCGATCAACTCATGTTTCTCGGCAATATCGACAAATTGTCCGGGGAATACCAGCCCGTCCGTGGGATGTTGCCAACGCACCAGCGTTTCGACACCGACCAGCTCGCCGGTGGCGACCGCCACTTTGGGCTGGTAGTGATTGACCAGTTGCCGCTGGTCCAGTGCTATGCGCAGTGACTCGGGCGTGTAAATTTTATGCTCGACTTCGGCTTCGCCCATTTCGCGGGTTTGCCATTGCTGCAAGATGGCCGATAAAATTTCAGGCTTGACCGGTTTTTGCAGGTGTCCCAGCACCGGGATATTGTGTGCTTGCACCAACCGTTCGACCGCTTGCAACATGCGTTCTTCTTCTCCGCTGATCAGGATGAAGTTGCCGGCATAGTGGCGATTCACCATATAGCGCAAAAATTCCACGCCATCCATTTCCGGCATATTCAGATCCAGCAGGATCAGCTCGGGAGCGAGCGGCTGAGCGTCGATCCATTGCAAGGCAATATGGCCGTTTTCATGTGTGGTCACGTCGGTAAATCCCAACCGCGTGACCACATGGGTCAATAGCTTCAGCATGAACGGGTCATCGTCCAAGGCCATGATGCGAACCGCAGATTTTTCCATCACGATAGTCCTGGTTGAGGGTCGTGATGCGCGGGCGCAGGCTGTTGCGACGAAGGGGATAGCAAGACCTCGAGGGCCTGTTTGACGGCTTCCAGTTCGAGCTCGAACGATGCCAGTAAAGCCGCGAATTGCCCCGCCAGATTTTGATTGCCGGCATGTTCAAGTTCGGCGCATAGATCGCCTAGCGGGATGGCGCCGACCGCGCGCGCCGACGATTTAAGTTTATGGGCCAGGGCCCCGGTTTGGCCGGCCTGTCCCAATTCGCACGCGGTTTTGAGTTCCATTGCGGTTTTCACCGCGCTATTGCGGAATTCTTCCAAAAACTCGCGAATGATCTCCGGATCGTCTCCCACCAAGGCCTCAAGCACGCTCGGGTCGAGCGCCAAGGTAGAGGCCGAGCGCGCTTGCGCGGCCATCAGCACGTGGGCGCCGGAGGCGGCCTCCAGGCCCGGCAGCCATTTTTCCAGGGTCGCCTTGAGGTCGGTCAACTGGGCCGGTTTGCTCAGGTAATCGTCCATCCCGGCGGCCCGGCAGCGTTCGTCCTCACCTTTAAGTGCATTGGCGGTCAGTGCCACGATGGGAATGCGGCGTTGGCCGTTTTCTATGGTACGGATGGCGCCGGCCAAATCGTAACCATCCATTTCCGGCATGTGCAGATCGGTAAATAACATCGCATAGTCCGTACGGCGCCACCGCTTGAGCGCTTCGCGGCCGTCGCTGGTGATATCCACCGCGACCCCGAGCAAGGCGAATTGCTGCCGGATCACTTTTTGATTGGTTTCATTGTCTTCGGCAACCAGAATCAAACGGTGTTGCCGCAAGGCCTGTTCGCGTGTAGGCGCAACCCGCTGCCCAATGGACGCGCTCACGGCTTCGATCTGCTCGACCTCGGCCCGGCCGGCGGCGACGGCGACGGCGTGCAGGAAAGTCCGGCGCGTCATGACATTGCCGTCCAGCGTCACAATCTCGTTCGCTTCGCTACGCTCGTGACGCCGCCGGCCGCGATTAATCAGTACAAAATAAGGTTCGCTGGTCGAGGTATAACCGGCCGGATCCGAATTGGTCCGGACCCTGGCCCGGTAAGCGGCCCGCAATTTGGCGATGGGCGGGACGCCATGTTTGGTGTCGACGATAAACAACCAGGAGCCGGTATCGGACGTTTCGATTTGCCGGCATGCCTGGTCCAATGAGGAGGCCCGTTCGACCTGCGCGCCGCAATGGTCGAGGTAGATCGCCAGATCGCCGGCGATACCGTCGTTGTCGCCGAGTATCAAGCATGACAATCCGCTCAAATCGGTTGCCGCCGAGGGTGCCGCGGGCGGCACCGTGGCGGGCAGCGGGAGCCGCACAGTGAAAATGGTGCCGACGCCGGGCGTGCTTTCCAGCGTAATCGCGCCGTTCATCAATGCCACCAGGTGCCGTGAAATCGCCAGGCCCAGACCGGTGCCGCCGAAGCGCCGAGTGGTCGAAGCGTCGGCTTGGGTGAATGAAGTAAACAGCCGCGCGGCCGTGGCCTCGTCAATGCCGATGCCGTTGTCGATCACGCGCAATAGTACGGTGACGTGTTGCGCATCGAGCGCGGTTAATTCGGCGCGGACCGAGACCCGGCCGGCTCGATTCAGGCCGCTCGAAAATTTGATCGCGTTGTTGATCAGGTTGACCAGGATTTGACGCAGGCGCAGGCCGTCGCCCAGTAGCAAAGCGGGAATTTTGGGGTCGGTAAATAAGGTGAGTTCGACGCCTTTCTTGGCCGCGACGCGGTCCAGGATACCGCAGGCTTTTTCCACGACTTCGGCGATCGAGACGGGGGCGCTTTCGAGTTCCAGTTTTCCGGCTTCGATCTTGGAAAAATCGAGGATGTCATCGATGATGGTCAATAACGCGAATGCGGATTCGCGCATCAAATTAACCATCTCCATCTGATGGCCTTTCAAGCTGGTTTGCTGCAGCACATCCGCCATCCCGATTACCCCGTTCATGGGGGTGCGGATTTCGTGACTCATGGCCGCGAGAAACAGGGATTTCGCCTGGTTCGCATGCTCGGCGTCATGGCGCGCACGCTCCAGATCGCGGATGATGCGCACCCGTTCGCGAATATCGCGCAAAATTCCGGTGAAATAACGCTGGCCCTGCACGGTGTATTCGCTGATCGCCAGATTCAGTGCAATCCGTTCGCCATTTTTGTGCAAGCCTTCGACTTGACGCTCGATTCCCAGGATTTTCGCGATCCCTGTAGTTTGATAGTGTTCTATATAACCATCGTGGTCGGCGCGCTCGAGTTCCACCATCAGCATGGAGACGTTGCGGCCAATGACTTCCGCGGTGGTATAACCGAAGATTTTTTCGACCACCTGATTGGCGGAACGAATGATGCCTTTTTCGTCGATGGTGATCACACAATCGACCATGTGGTCCACCACCGAACGGATTTCTTCTTCGCGGGCAGCCAGCGCCACGTTTGCCTGGTCCAGTTCGGCAGTACGGGCGGTGACCCGGTCCTCCAGTTCCTCGTTCAGTTTCAGCAGGGCGAGTTCGGCTTGTTTGCGTGCCGTAATGTCCTGGATCGCGCCATAAATTTTCCTGGGCACGGGATCGATTTTCCCCACTGAATGGACCCAGCGCCGCTGGTTTGCCGCGGTGGTGATTTCAAGTTCGAGGTCGAACGGCGTGCCGTTCGCGATCGCATCTTCGATAGCCTGTTCGATCAGCCGCCTCGATTCCGGCGTATAGAAACTGAACCCCGGGTTGATGTCGTGGTGGGCGGCCGGATCCAGATCGTGGATGGCGTAGATTTCCTCGGTCCAGAGGGTGACGCCCGTATCGATGTCCAATTCCCAGCCGCCGACATGCGCAATCTGCCGCGTTTCATTGAGCAAGGTGCGGCTCATGACGAGCGCCTGTTCGGCGCATTTTCGCGTCGAAACATCTTCGATAAACCCGAGCAAATAAGCAATGCCGCCGGATTGGTCATGGACTTGCGAGATGGTGCAATGAATCCAGACGATGTCGCCATTGCGATGCACCAGACGCCGTTCCAACGTAATACTGCCGGTCTCGCCTTGCAGCATGGGCGCGAGTATGTCTCGCACGGAATCCACGTCATCCGGGTGTACCACATCGGAGAATTTCTTTTGGCGCAGTTCGGCTTCGGTATAGCCGCTCATCTCGCTCAGGCGCGGATTGACGCGGACAAAGCGTCCGGTCAAGCCGATGTGGGCGATGCCGACTGCCGCGCGTTCAAAGGTGGCGCTGAATGCGCGCTCGCTGCGGTGGAGTGCATTAGTGCGCTCAGTGATCAGTTGTTCGAGGGTGCGATTGAGTTTGATGACTTCCGTTTCCGCCTGTTCGCGTTCGCGGCTTTGTTGTTCCAGTTGACGGTTGGCGGCGCTCAGCGCCACATTGGTGCGGCTCAGTTCGTCTTGCGCCTGGATCAGTTCGGCATTGCGGCGGGTCGCCGCTTCGTAGGTGGATAACAACAGGTTGAGAATCTGCAGACGCTCAGCTTCAATGAAATGCTTTTGGCCGTTGAAGTAGATCTCCATGCCCATGCGGGTATCCTGGAGCATACGGGTGGCTCGATTGGCGAGCACATAACGCACCCGGCCGAGCAGGTAATGTTCGTCATACGGTTTGAGAATGAAATTATCGGCGCCGCTTTCGAGTCCGCGGATCACGTCTTTCGGATCGGACAGGGAGGTGACCAGGATCATCGGCGTGTGGCACAGATCCGGATCGTCTTTGATCCTGCGGGCGAGTTCATACCCGTCCATTTCCGGCATGACCACGTCGCTGATAATCATTGCCGGGCGGAATTGACGAGCCATCTCCAAGGCCTGCCGCCCATTCATGGCAACGTAGATTTCGTAGGCCTGCAGTTCCAGGATATGCTGCAGCCGCGCCGATTGCGTTGGACTGTCCTCCGCAATCAGGATTTTCACCGGGGCATGTCGTACTTGGCTATCAGGATTCATGATTTCAGCTCGTCACGATGCCATTTCTGGGTTTGACTTGTTCGACCAGCGCGGCCGCGATTTTGTCGGGCGATAGCACATAGGTCGCACCGTCCAGCGCAATGGCCGCACCGGGCATGCCGTGTACCACAGAGCTTTCGCGATCTTGCGCGATGGTCACGGCGCCGCTGTCGCGCATGGCTTTCAATTCTTCCGCGCCGTCGCGTCCCATTCCAGTCAGCAATACGCCCAGCGTATGCGGCCCCAGCGCTTTGGTCAACGAGCGAAACAAGAATGACCCGGCCGGGCGCAAGTGATGTTCCTTTGGTGCCTGGCTGAGCAAGATTTGACCCATGGTATTGACCCCCATATGGCACTCATCGGGGGCCAAATAGATGTGGCCCGGCTGGGGTGTGATGCCGTGGGTTGCAATATGTACCGGTAGCCCGGTGGTTTCACTGAGCCAGGTTGCCATCCCGCGGAGAAATCCCGGCGTAATATGCTGTACCACCAGTATCGGGATCGGGAAATCCCGCGGTAAACCGGCAAGAATAGTTTGCAGCACCGGGGGACCGCCGGTCGAGGCCACCATACCGATCAGCGTCGGCGCGGCGGCATTCGTTTCGAGCGCGTTGATTCTGGCGACAGGCAAGGGCAGTCGCTGCGTACGAGGCCGGCGCCGCACCACGCGAATTTCGGACATCAGTTTTACGGTTTCGATCAAATGCAGGGCCTGAGCGGAAAACTGCACATGCTCTCGCATCAACGGCTTCTCGACGCAGGCAATCGCGCCCACCTCCAAGGCCTTGAAGGCGATACCGATATCCCGTGTGTCCAGGGTAGCGCTGCAAATAATGATGGGTAAAGGCATGGTTTCCATGATGCGGCGGGTGGCTTCGAAGCCGTCCATGCGCGGCATGTGAATATCCATTAACACCACATCGGGCTTTTCTTGCATGACAAAATCGATGGCCGCCTGGCCGTCTTCGACCGCACCGATAACGCAGATCTGCGCATCGGATTCAAGTAAGTGCACCAGGAATAAACGGGTCACGGCCGAATCTTCCACTACCAGCGTTCTGATCTTGCGTGAGTTCATCACCCGTAGCGTCCTTTAGATCAAGCGTTTTACCGCATCGAGCAGATTACTCTGGTCGAAACTGCTTTTGACCAGATAGGCATTGGCACCGACCTCAATCCCACGTTCCTTGTGCTCGCGCGAATCGAGCGCGGTGACCAATATCACCGGCAATTCGCTGTATTTCCGGTCGGCGCGGATTTCGCTGGTGAGGCTGAATCCGTCCATGCGCGGCATTTCGACATCGGATACGACCAAATCGAATTGACCGGTACGCAGTGCCGTCAGGGCATCGATGCCGTCGACCGCGCCGCTGACCAGATAACCCGCCGACTCCAGTATGTTCTTGATTAGCGCGCGTGAGGTGATCGAATCTTCGACCACCAGGATAGTCTGGCGCCGAAGCTCCGGGACGGCGGCATTGCGGCGCGACGGCAGCGGTACCACGTTCAGTGCCGATTTCAGCAGGTCGGAGGGGTTGAGTATGGGCACCACCTGACCCGCCCCCATCAGGGTGGCGCCGGTTATGTTGGGTACGCGTAGCAATTGCGGTCCTAGTCCTCGAACCAGAACTTCATGGTCGCCGAGGATTGCATCAACCGAAACGGCGACGCGTTTGCCGCCGCTGACCAGTATCGCAACATGCAGGAAGTCTGAAACTGGTCCCAACGCCGTATCGTGACTTAGTTGCAGCACCTGGGCCAGGCTCACCAGGGGTAAAACTTGACCGTTCAACTCTATCGTGTCGCGGTTTTCGACGGTTTTCACGCTGCTCGACTCGACCCGCGCGACACCGTCGACGTTGAGCGAGGGCAGCACAAAACGGTGTTCGCCGACGGTCACCAGAATGCCGTGAAAATTGGCCAAAGTGGTGGGCACGGTGAGCCGAAAACAGATACCGTGGGGAAGATTGCGTTGCACCGCGATAGTGCCGCCTATTTTCTCTATTTTTTCCCGTACGATGGCA
>Ga0302178_10000107_pt1 | contig 74831 bp, 68 predicted proteins | sample I_Palsa_E1_3_FD_198790 | JGI IMG/M metagenome (GOLD analysis project Ga0302178, IMG submission 198790) | Peat permafrost microbial communities from Stordalen Mire near Abisko, Sweden - I_Palsa_E1_3 | ecosystem: Environmental > Terrestrial > Soil > Palsa > Peat permafrost | place: Sweden...
GGCGGCACTCGGCCAGACCGGGTCGCGGCGCGCAGCGAACACGAAGAGGCCAATCCCGGCAAACAGATTGCGCAAGCCGGACATCAACAACGGCGGGAATGAACCGAGCGCCACGTGCACGGCCAGATAGGTGGAGCCCCACACGAGGTAGACGACACTCAACGCGAGCGCGATCCGGCCGTTACGGGATTGGGGCAGACGGAGTGGCAAACGGCTGGGAAGTTGCAGCGACATGCGTTCAACCCGCCTCTGCCGTTCGAGGCCTTGCGCCCCCGCTGAAGACCCTGAGGCCGGATGGCGGGCGCCGCATCGCGAATGCGGCCTGGCTGGCAAGACTGGAAGACATGGCGGTAGAACAGGCAGAATGACAAAGGACGGCAAATACAGACCCATCAAGGCGCCCGGGTCGTCACGATGCACCGTGCAACCAGCGCTGCCTGACAGCAGCGGGCATTCGCTGACAAGCAGGCGAGCCCCGATGCGCCAACCGTTCAGCGCACCGCGAGCATTATGCAGGAACGCCGTCAATTGACCATGAAAGAATCGTAAATTCCGTATCCGCTAAACAGTCAGGCCGGGGACTTGCCCCGGCCTGCGCTTGCCGCACCTGACGGTCCGAACCAACCAGGATAGAACCCGGATCAGTTGGCCATCGCACCCGATGCTTCGTGCTTCATGCCCATTGCATCATTACCCTTCTTCATCGTGTCTTTCGACATGCCGTCCTTCTTCATGCCGTCCTTCCCCATCGCGTCTTTCGACATGCTGTCCTTCTTCATGGTGTCGTTCGACATGGTGTCGTTCGACATGGCTCCGCTTGCCTGCGCGAAGGCTGCCGTTCCGCTTGCCATGAAAGCCACGGCCAGTGCTGCGATTGCGAACTTCTTCATGGGACTACTCCGTTTGTTGTGGATAGAGAGCCGGTCATGCCGGTGTGTTTCCGAAGCTTCTGCCGCTCGAGGGTCGGGCCCAACCCGCGCGCGTCAGGAGCCTCCGAACCAGTTGTAGCCCTGGTCGACCCAATAGCCGCCAGGGTACGTATTCGTGACGAACATCTCGACGATGTGCTTCGGATTCTTGTAGCCGAGCTTGGTCGGCATGCGCAGCTTCATCGGGAAGCCGTATTTCGCGGGCAGGCGCTCACCGTCGTATTCGAATGTGAGGAGCGTCTGCGGATGCAGGGCCGTCGCCATGTCGATGCTTTCGTAGTAGTCGTCGGCGCATTTGAAGCCGACGTATTTCGCGCTCGTATCGGCTCCAAGGCGTCGCAGAAAGTCGGCGAACGGCGTGCCGCCCCAGCGGCCGATCGCACTCCAGCCCTCCACGCAGATATGTCGCGTGATCTGCTCGGCATGCGGCAGCGCGTACAACTCGGGCAACGTCCATGTGCGCTGGCCGGTGACAAGACCGCTCACTTTCAGTCGGTAGTCCGTAGCATCGACCTGAGGCACGGAGTCGACGTCGTAGAACGCGTTGAACGGGAACGGCCGCGTGATCTGCGCTTCGGTGTAGGTGGGTGCGAGTTGCTTAGGATCGAAGATAAACGCCTGGGCGCGATCGTTCAGACGCGAGACGGCCGTGAGAAACGCGTTCACCGATTTGTCGTCGGTGAGCGAGCAGCCGGTCAGCATCGACAGGCCGCCGATCGTGAGCAACTGTTTGCCGAACAGGCGCCGCGACGGCATGCTGAGTTCGCGGCGTGCATCGATCAGGATCGATTCGCGGTCGAGCTTGCTCGAGAGAATGCGGCGGGCCAGTTTTTTGTCTGGTGTGGTCATGGTGATTATCCTTAGCGGCCGCGCAGCATCGCCAGCAACGAGCGCGGGACGAGTGCCACCATCGCCAGATGCACGACGATAAAAGCGGCCATCAGCGACATCGCGCAGAAGTGCACGATGCGTGCCTTGTCGTAGCCGCCCATCAGTTCGCGCAGCAGCGGAAATTGCACCGACTTCCAGATCGCGAGGCCCGAGAGCACCAGCACGATCAGGTCGCACACCACGAACAGGTACGCGAATTTCTGTACGGCGTTGTAGACACGCAGATCGGCATGCGAGAGCTTGCCGGTCAGCGCGGCAATGAAGTCGTGCAGAATGGCGCGCGGCGAAAGCGGCAGAAACTTGCGGAAGAAACGCAAGCTCGCCAGGTTGAGCGCGAGATATAGGAGGCCGTTGAAGAACAGCAGCCACATGGCCGCGAAGTGCCATTGCAACGCGCCACCGAGCCAGCCGCCGAGCGTGAGCGAAGGCGGAAACACGAAGCTCTTGAAGATCGGCGATGCGTCGTAGATGCGCCAGCCGGAGAGCATCATCGTGATCGCTGCAAGCGCATTGAGCCAATGCGTGACGCGTACCCAGACCGGATGAATCGGTCCGCTGCGCGGCGACGCGGCGGGTGGCGCTGTGTCGGATAAAGCGTGAGGGGTTGCCATGTGCATCTCCGTGAATCAAGAACTTGAGGCGCTGCGGGCGGCGCATGGTTGCGGACGTCTGGGACATCGGCGAACCTGAGCCGCGTGCGGCGAACCTCGACGAATATCAGGGCCCTTCAGTGGCAGGCAGCCAGTTCAGCCACCTGCAGTACCTCACCGGTGGCGGCGTTTTCGACGAAGGCCACCACGCCGAACTTGCCGGTCTGCGCGGGGCTGTCTGCCGCGTCCGCCGGATCGAGGACGATCTCGCGACGAATCTGCGCACTACCTTCCGCGAGCGGCACTGGCCCGATCCATTGCCGCACGACGCGTTCGTGATGCAATGTCGCGCCGTTGTTTTCGCCGGCGTGCACCTGCGAGGTCAGTGCGTTTTCGTAGACGGCAACGTAAGCGTTCAACGGGTCGTGGATGGAGGCTTTGGACGTGAAGCGCGCGTCGACGCCGAAGCCGCTCGTGCCTTGGGCGGACGGTACAAGTTCAAGCGCGACATCGACCTGCGCCGGCTCGGCGGTCACCTTGTGGATACGCTCGTCGAAGCTCGCGGGCTGCGACCAGCCGCGCAATTCACGGCCCGACACGAAGATCTCCGGCGTGTAGATCGTGTGGCCGCCGGCAAGATCGGTCAGGGTCTGCTGCCGTTCGGTGAAGCGATGCTGCGAGAAGCGGTCGGTCCAGCCGAGGCTGTTCCAGTAGTCGACATGCAAGGCAAGCGGCACGATGCCTTGAGCGGCGCCGCTGTCTTTCCACTGGCCGAGCCAATGGTCCGCCGGCGGGCAGCTATTGCAGCCCTCGCTGCTGTATAGCTCCACCAGCGCGACGCGGTGGGCCGGGCTGTGCGCCGTGCACATCGAAGCGGCGGCCTGAGCGACGCCGCTCGTGGCCAGCGCGGCAAATATCACGACGGCGCGCACGAAGGACGAGTCGGCAAAGCGACGGGTGACCGAACGCATAAGCGGATGCACGTGGGGATGCACGTGGGGACGCATGAGGGGATGCATGGCAGCCTCCATCTGGGAATCTGCACGTTTGTCGACCCGCGTCGGCTGTTATGACAGAGGATCAGAAATTTTTTTGTGTGAGTAAGGCAAGAAGCGGCGGAGGTGTCTCCACTCGAAGAACATCTGCCATCCGCGGCCGTCGCAGCCTGCTGCGTCAAAACGAGTCAGCCAGGGCCTCGGAAGCCGAACCGCCAGCGTGCTACCATCGACCTACTATGTGTGCCGTCTCGTTCGGCCCCTCTTCTCACCCTATCTGCGGTCCCCTATGCGTACTCCGTTCAACCGTGCCCTGTCCCGTCTGCGCCTGCGCAGCACGGTCGGCTGCGCGCGCGTCGGAGACTCGCGCCAAACCTCCCGCCAGCGAACGCTCCCACTCTCCGCTGCCCGGCGTCTGACCTGAACGCACCTCCTCGCCGGAGCCGCGTGGGTCGGGCTCCGGGCCGATCTCGTACGCACGCTGTCCCTTTACACAGATCGAATTGGAGCACCGTCATGAAGACGACCAAAACCTGCTATCTCACCGAACTCGACGTCGCCCGTCTGGAAAAACACGCCGCCATGCCCGGCGCGGATGCGCGGCTGCAAGACATGCTCGATGAGCTATTGCTGCGCGCGGTGATCGTGGACGCACACGAGATCCCCGCCAACGTCGTCACGATGAATTCGCGCGCCACGCTCGCCGACCAGGCAAGCGGCGAACAGATGACCTGGACCGTGGTGTATCCGCCGAACGCCGATTTTGGCAGCGGCCGGCTGAACGTGTTTTCGCCGGCGGGCCTCGCGTTGCTGGGGGCGAAACGCGGCGAAACGATCCGCTTCACGCCGCCAAGCGGCGCGCAACAGACATTGAAAATCGAGCAGATCCTGTTTCAGCCCGAAGCCGCCGACGATTTCACGCTGTAGACGCTGTGAGCTAGCCAGCGCCACCTTTCATGTTGCGGCGCATCACGCCGCGCAGCCTAATCGAGACAAGCCTCCTCGGCTGTAAGCCGGACCAGAATCGGACAATGCCCATTTCGAGACCGGTTGCCAAGCACCGCACGGGCGGTGTATTGTGTGCGCTGCTAACGCGGGGGTCCTGCGTCGCACAGGGGTTGGAGGTCTGTGCTGCGTGGGTGAGAAATACCCTTTGAACCTGATCTGGATAATGCCAGCGCAGGGAAGCGTACGGAATTCGCCACAGCAGCACCGCCTCATCGTCATGGCGCATTCCGACAACTTCCATCTCGTCTCCTGCTTAGCGGCCCCACATAGCTTTGCATGGAGATCCGCATGAACGCCAACCCGAAGTTCCTTTCCGCCGACGCTCACGTCGATGCGGCCGCTGTCGCCCCGCTGCCGAATTCCCGCAAAATCTACGTCACTGGCTCGCGCCCCGATATCCGCGTGCCGATGCGCGAAATCACCCAGTCGGATACACCAGACAGCTTCGGTGGCGAGAAGAATCCGCCCGTGTTTGTCTACGATACGTCGGGCCCGTACTCAGATCCGGAAGCCACCATCGACATCCGCGCCGGGCTGCCGGCGCTGCGTCAGCGCTGGATCGAAGAGCGCGGCGACACGGAAGCACTGACGGGCCTCTCGAGCGACTTCAGCCGTGAACGCGCCGCCGATACAGCGACCGCCGAACTGCGCTTCCAGGGCCTTCACCGCACGCCGCGCCGCGCCAACGCGGGCGCCAACGTCTCGCAGATGCACTACGCGCGCAAAGGCATCGTCACGCCGGAGATGGAGTACATCGCGATCCGCGAAAACCAGCAACGCGCCGCGTATCTGGAAACGCTGAAGACGAGCGGTCCGAACGGCGAAAAGCTCGCCGCGATGATGGGCCGCCAGCATCCGGGGCAAGCGTTCGGCGCGAGCGCATTCGGTCCGAACGGTCTCACGGCAATCACGCCTGAATTCGTGCGCGAAGAAGTGGCACGCGGCCGCGCCATCATCCCGAACAACATCAACCACCCGGAAAGCGAGCCGATGATCATCGGCCGTAACTTCCTCGTGAAGGTGAATGCGAACATCGGCAACTCGGCGGTGACCTCGTCGATCGGTGAAGAAGTCGACAAGATGACCTGGGCGATTCGCTGGGGCGGCGACACGGTGATGGATCTCTCCACCGGCAAGCACATCCACGAAACGCGCGAGTGGATCATCCGCAATTCGCCGGTGCCGATCGGCACGGTGCCGATCTATCAGGCGCTGGAAAAGGTCAACGGAAAAGCTGAAGACCTGACGTGGGAAATCTTCCGCGACACGCTGATCGAACAGGCCGAACAAGGCGTCGACTACTTCACGATTCACGCCGGCGTGCGTCTGCAATACGTGCCACTGACCGCGAAGCGCATGACCGGCATCGTGTCGCGCGGCGGCTCGATCATGGCGAAATGGTGTCTCGCGCATCACAAGGAAAGCTTCCTGTACGAGCATTTCGAAGACATCTGCGAAATCATGAAGGCCTATGACGTGGCCTTCTCGCTCGGCGACGGCCTGCGCCCGGGTTCGATCTACGATGCGAACGACGAAGCGCAACTCGGCGAATTGAAGACGCTCGGCGAGCTGACGCAGATTGCGTGGAAGCACGACGTGCAGACGATGATCGAAGGCCCGGGTCATGTGCCGATGCAGCTCATCAAGGAAAACATGGACCTGCAACTGGAATGGTGCGACGAAGCGCCGTTCTACACGCTGGGACCGTTGACCACGGATATTGCTCCCGGCTACGACCACATCACGTCGGGCATCGGCGCGGCGATGATCGGCTGGTTCGGCACTGCGATGCTCTGCTACGTGACGCCGAAGGAACACCTGGGTCTGCCGAACAAGGACGACGTCAAGACCGGCATCATCACGTACAAGCTGGCAGCACATGCGGCGGATCTGGCGAAGGGCCATCCGGGTGCGCAGGTGCGTGACAACGCGCTGTCGAAGGCCCGCTTCGAATTCCGTTGGGAAGACCAGTTCAACCTCGGCCTCGACCCGGACAAGGCGCGAGAATTCCACGATGAAACGCTGCCGAAGGATTCGGCCAAGGTCGCGCACTTCTGCTCGATGTGCGGCCCGCACTTCTGCTCGATGAAGATCACCCAGGACGTGCGCGAGTTCGCAGCGCAGCAAGGCGTCTCCGACGACGAAGCCTTGAAGAAAGGCATGGAAGTGAAGTCGATCGAGTTCATGAAGAAGGGTGCTGAGATTTATCAGCGGCAGTAAGGCCGGCACGCGGGAGCGACACTCGCAGCACGCGCCGCCCCCGCCCGCCAGCCAAGCAGCATCGAGCCCGCCGCCGGCGGGCTCTTGCATTTGCGCGTAAGACTCGCCGCAAGCCGGCGATGCGCTGTGAAGGCTCAGGGAAGCCTCGGCGGCCCCCGCAGGGGCAAAGCATCCTCGGCAAGGCGCTGAAATAAGCGGTAACGACTTTGCAACCTTGCACTGGGCCGCACGGCGTAAGCTGAGTGGATGATGCCGTTTTGTAAATCATCAATATCTACCGTCGCGGCATCCAGACGCATCAGGAGCGTGCCATGAGACCCCTTTCGGCTACCAGCCGCCTCGCCGCCGCGGCTGCGGTGCTTGCCTTGGCAGGTTGTTATTACCCCTACGGCTATTATCCCTACGGCGCGAACGGCTATTACCCCACCGTGCCGGGCTCGTCTACCCAGGCCGCGGTACCTGTCACGGCCAGCGGCGAACCAATGCCGGCGTTGAACGACCACGACCCTATCCCGGCTCCGCCACCGCCCTCGGTCACAGCCTCAGGGTCCTACGTGGTGCCGTCCGCGTCGTACGCGTCGACGCAGCAGCAACAACAGGTTTACGCACCGGCCCCGGCGCCCGCTTATGCGGCCTATCCCGCGCCGGCCTACTATCCCTATCCGGCCTACCCCGCCTACTACGGCTACGGTTATGGTTACCCGTACTACGGACCGTCGGTCTCGGTCGGCTTTGCCGGATTCTGGGGCGGCGGTTGCTGCTGGGGTGGTGGCTGGCACGGCGGCTGGGGTGGCGGCTGGCACGGCGGCGGAGGAGGCCATTGGCACTGAGTTCTACGCTTACGCGGCGCGCTATGAACGGCGGCGAGCGGTCTGAATGGCCGCGCCCGCCGCGACGCTTCACCACTACGTCGCCATCGGTCTCTGTTCCATCCGCAGCATCACGCCGCTCCCCGCTTCAATCTCCCAATCTGACCGCAGCGCCAACCCGGCGCCACCGGCAGGTCACCCGCCCGCCATCCGCGCCACTGACTGCCGCCCCTCCCGTAGTTTCCCGTCTTGACTGCGCCAGCGCGGGCTCTATGCTGGAAACCGTATGTGCACTATCTGTTTAAATACGCGATTCCGGTGCTGTACCACACGCAGCCATACCGCCATCCGTCCTGCCCAATCCGACGCGTCACATAACAAGCAGTCCGTCGCGCCGACTCGAACAACAAAGAAGGAGACGTGATGTTTCACCAACTGTTGACCCCCATCGGCAATTCGCTCTTGCCGTCGTTCCTCGTCGCCGCGCTACCGATCCTGGTCGTGCTGGTGCTGCTCGGCTGGGCTCGGCGCCCTGCCTGGCAGGCCTCGCTCGCCGGACTGATCGTCGGGCTGCTGGTGGCGATCTTCGGCTGGCAGTTTCCGGTCGGGCTCGCCATCAATACCGTGATCGCCGGCGCCGTCTTCGCCCTCTGGCCGATCATGTGGATCGTCGTCACCGCGATCCTGCTGTACAACATCGCGCAGCGCTCGGGCCGCTTCCAGGCGTTCCGCATGTGGATGATCGACAACCTGCCGAACGACCGGCGCATCGTGCTCGTCGTGATCGGCTTCTCGTTCGGTGCGCTGCTCGAAGGCATCTCCGGATTCGGCACGCCGGTTGCCATCACCAGTTCGCTCTTGATCATGCTCGGCTTTCCGACGCTCGAGGCCCTGACCTTCACGCTGATCTTCGACACCGCGCCAGTCGCCTTCGGCGCGCTCGGCGTGCCGGTCACCGTACTCGCCGCGGTCACCCACCTGCCGGCCGACAGCCTCGCCCAGATGATCGGCCGCCAGTTGCCGTTCTTCGCGTTCCTGCTGCCGTTCTACGTGATCGCCGTGTATGCGGGCTTTCGCAACATGCTGCGCATCTGGCCGGTGCTGCTGGTAGCCGGCGGCAGCTTCGCCGTCACCCAGTTCCTCGCCTCGAACTACGTCAACTACAGCCTGACCGACGTGCTCTCGTCGCTGGTCTCGCTGATCCTGACGGTAGCCTTCCTGAAGGTCTGGAAGCCGGCCGTCGACCCGAAGTTCGCGGTCAACATCGACCGCATCGGCGAAGTCCGCGACAGCAAGATCAGCGGTGCGCAGGGCTGGTATCCGTGGATCATCGTCTCGGTGGTCGTGATCGTCTGGACGATCGCCAAGGTGTTCACGATCGGCGACGTCAAGGTGGCGTGGCCCGGTCTCAACAAGGCGGTCTACATCACGCTGTACCACACGCCGTATGCGGCCATCTGGGACTTCCAGCCGCTCGCCACCGGCACGGCTATCCTGGTTGCGGCGATCATCACAGCGCTGCTGGTGCGCCTGTCGGTGGCTGAATTCGGCCGCGCCATCGTCGATACCTGGGTGCAGACGCGCATCGCCATCCTGACGGTGGCGACCATCGTCGGGCTCGCCTATCTGATGAACTACTCGGGGCTCACCTACACGCTCGGTCTCGGTGTGGCGTCGGTCGGCGCGTTTTTCCCGCTGGTGTCGGCCTTCCTCGGCTGGGTCGCCGTGTTCCTGTCGGGCAGCGATACTTCCGGCAACGCCCTGTTCGGCAACTTGCAGGTGGTGGCGGCTAACCAGCTCAACCTGAACCCGATCCTGATGGCGGCAACCAACTCGTCAGGCGGGGTGATGGGCAAGATGATCTCGCCGCAGAACATCTCCACCGGCGTCGCCACCACCGAACTCAAAGGCAAGGAAGGCGTCGTGTTCGCGAAGACGTTCAAGCACTCGCTGATCCTCACGATCGTGCTCGGCATCATCGTGTGGCTGCAGCAGAACTACCTGCAGTGGATGATTCCGCATTGAGCGAGCGCTCGCGGTCATGAAGAGGCACGCCTGCGGGCGTGCCTTTTTTTTGCCACCTCTGTTTTTGCCACCTCTGTTTTTGCCACCTCCCATCTGTCAATTGCTCTCACATATCGGTGAGTATTGCTCGTTTTACACAAGTGGGCGGGACGCCTAGGATTAAACACCGGGAACAGCTTCCGCCAAGGAAATCTTGCTGTTTCATTCCAGCGTGAAATATTCACAAAGCCACGCTGGTACTATCCCCTCACGTTTCGACTCAACCGCGCGTGGCGTGCCTTCCATGAATTCCAGAAACATATTCCAGCTTGCCTTGCTCGCCGCCTTATGGGGCGCGTCGTTCCTGTTCATCCGGGTCGGTGTGACCGATTTCGGGGTCGCGCCGCTGATGGCGCTGCGGGTCGGTATCGGTGCGCTGTCTCTGGCAATCGTGCTGGTCGCCCGGCGCCCGCTGCGCCAGTCGCTCGCCACGCTGAGGAGCCGCGCCGTGCCGCTGCTGGTCGTCGGCATCCTGAATTCGGCCGCGCCGTTTTGCCTGTTTGCGTACGCGGAATTGACCCTGTCGGCGGGGGTCACGTCGGTGATCAACGCAAGCGCGCCGCTGTGGGGCGCACTGGTGGCCTTCGTATGGCTCAAGGACCGGCTCAGCGCGCTACGCAGCGCAGGCCTCGTGATCGGCTTCCTCGGGGTGTCGATGCTCGTGTGGGATCAGATCGCGACGTCGCATGGCGGCAGCGCGACCCCCATGACCGCGGCGCTCGCCGCTGGGGCCGGCCTCGGCGCGACGCTGCTCTACGGCGTTGCCGCCAACTATACGAAGCGGTATCTGACAGGCGTCGACGCGCTCACGGTCGCCACCGGCACCATGATCGGCGCCACCGTCGTGCTGGTGCCGCTGGCGGCGCTCTACTGGCCGGCCGCTCCCATCTCGCTGCACGCGTGGGGCGCGGTGATCGCGCTGGGCGTCGCCTGCACCGGCGTCGCTTACATGCTGTACTTCCATCTGATTGCCACCATCGGTCCGGCACGGGCGATTACCGTGACGTTCGTCATCCCCATCTTCGGCATCCTGTGGGGTGCCCTGTTCCTCGGCGAAACCGTCTCGGCGGGCATGCTCGAAGGCGGCGTGGTGATCCTGATCGGTACCGCGCTCTCTACCGGGGTGATCAAGCGAATCCCATGGGTGGGGCCACGCCGCCCTACCCGCGCCGATACCTGAAAAGCCAAAAAGTGGCCCCCGCTCCATAGCGGCGCGGCCGCGCCAGGACACAAAAAACCCGCCTGGAAACCATCCCAGGCGGGTTTTTGGCAGAACCGGCGGCGAATCAGCGCAACTGATCGACCACGAGGCTCATGATCTCCTTGGCCGGCTGCGACGAGTCGACATTGCCCTTGTCGTCGACCACTGCAACACGAGTCTGGTCCGGCGTGACCGCGCGCACGTTCACGAGGTACTGCTTGGCGACCTTTTCGGTCTTGCCGTGGAACACCTGGCTCCAGAAGCCCTGCTCAGCAGACCTCATGTCTTTCGGATCCACGTAGCGGATCGAATACAGGCCGCGCGTACGGTCGCGATTGTCCACCGTGAAGTTGCTGCGGTCCAGCGCGATGCCCACGCGCAACCAGGCGCGGTCATACGGCTCGCCCAGCGTGAGTTCGGTGGACGTGTATTGCGCCGAGGTGTTCGACGTTTCGTTCTGATCCGGCATGGGCGGTTGCGTCGACAGGGCGACGTTTTCCGCAGCAGCCTTGGCCGCGGCGGAGTTCGCCCCCGCAGCGCCCGCACCCGGCGCCGTCTGCGTGCCGGCCGGCGACAGGGCCGTGCTCGTGCTCTGCGTGCTACCCGCTGCGGAACGCGCATCGGCCTGTGCCAGCGACGCCATCAGGCGCTTCAGGTATTCCGTTTCGAGACCCGGATCGTTCGGCTTGGGTTGCCACGTGGTCGAGTCGTTGTTCGCGCCGCTGAGGGCTTCCTGCATGCCCTTCTGGCTGATGAACACGTAGGTGCCGCCGCTCGGCGCCGCTTCGAGGCGGGTCCGGTACTTGTTGCGCTCCGACGCCACGTACGAGTTGCCCATCGCCTTCGACAGCGTATTGCGGATCAGGCCGTCGTTGATCTGCGCGTGGGTTTCGTTCCAGTCCGTCTCCATCACGCCCTTGTCGCGCTGGTCCACCACCAGCAGGAAGCCCTGCTCCTGCCAGAACCGGCGGATCTGCGCCCAGGCCTGATCAGGCGTCTTGCCGTCGATCACGAGCCAGCTTTCAGTGCCGTCACGCTGGATGTGCATACCCTGGACGACCGGCGCTACCGTCAGGTCGGAAACCGGCGCCTGCGCCTGAACCTGCTTGAGGGCGGACAACGAAGTCTCGCCGCCCTGCGGCGGAAGCGAGCGCTGATCGGACGTCTCCTCGATCATGTTCGGCGGCACGGCCAACGACACCTGCTTGGATCTGGAGTCGCTCTTATAGTCAATCTGGGTCGGCGACGAGGTACCGCAGCCGGCGACCAGCCCGCCTGCCATCAGCAATACTGCATACCGCTTGGTAAGACGAAGATCAGTCATGTTCAGGGAATCCTTCCGCTACGCCACGGCAAGTTTCCGTGGATCAACCCGTTATTTTACCGATCCCGGACGAACATGTGCAAAAAGCCGGTTTGGCGAGCGCTTTACGGCGCCTCGAAGGCGCTTTTGACCAATCGAATTCACGACTCGCATTGAGGGCGAAACGCGGGTCGAAAACGCCGCGAATGTGCTTCGAGTTCGCTAGGAAATCCTGTGTTGCGAGTGCTTTGAAGGCGCGACGCGCACGCGCGATTTAACACTTCACAACATTCCTCACATCAATGTCAGAGTGCTCTGTCAGAAGCACTATCTCATTGTTTTATCGAGCCATTTACGGTTCCCTCAGCCGCTATTTTTAAGATTTCACAACGGCTCGCTCCGCCCCGCCAGCATTGATCAGGAAACCTCAGTGATATCTTGAATTGACCATCTTGAAAAGAACGAAGAGGCCAGCCATGCGGTTGTCGAGGATGATCCCAATCCCTGTTTGTGGAAGCGTCGCGTTGTCGGCCACCCTGACCGTATTCCTTCCCATGACGGATGCCTGCGCGGCGCTCGGCGACACCATGGCGGCCACGTCAGGGGGAGCAAACGCCGCGCCGGTGGCGCTCCTGAACGGCGCGGTGCTGATGCGCACGCAGGTCGATGCGGGCGGCACGACGGTCAACGTATACGCCGCCAGCACCGGCCAGATCTTCGCCTACACCTGGCAGGGGCCCACGATGCCCGACCTGCCGGCCCTGCTCGGCGCCTACAACGCCTCCTACCGGGCCGGCGCTGCCGAAGGCTTCGCCGCCGGCCAGGACCTGCACGCGTCGCGCGTCGTCCGCTCCGACGTAGTCGTCGAGTCGGGTGGCCAGATGCGCAGCTATGTGGGCCGCGCATGGCTGCCCGGGGCGCTGCCCGCGGGCGTCACACCTGCCGACCTGCGCTGAAGGAGCACGCTCATGCCGATCCGCATCGTGTCCTTGCTCCTCGTGTGCAGCTTCCTCGGCGCCTGCGGCGGAGGCGGCGGTGGAAACGCCAGCACCGGTACAACCGGCGCGGCTACAGCACCAGCCGCAGCCTCCGGTGCGGCAAGCGCGCCCTAGGCTAACGCGCCGGTGGCGATTCCCCAGTCCAGCACGCCGAACGTCCAGCCAATCGCCGTAGCCGCGGCGCCCGGTCTGACCCGCAATATGCTGACCACCAGCGTCACGGTCTGCGCTCCCGGCACCAGCAACTGCGCCACGATCGACAACATTCAGGTCGACACCGGCTCCCAAGGCCTGCGTATCCTCGCCTCGGCCCTGCCCGCCAACCTGCAACTGGCGGCGTTGCCGTCCGGGGGCGGCACAGCCGGCGAGTGCGCGGTGTTCGGCGGCGGCTACACCTGGGGCGGGGTGCGCAGCGCGGACGTGCGGATGGCCGGCCAACTCGCCGCCGCGCTCCCGGTCCAGTTGATTGCCGACCCCACCGTGCCGACCGTGCCGTCCGACTGCGCCGGTTCGGGCCTCGCCATGCAGACGACCACGCTCTTGCGCAGCAACGGCATTTTGGGCGTCGGATTGTTCGCGGCGGATTGCGGCAGCGCCTGCGCGAATGGCGCCCTGCCGCGCTGGTATTACAGCTGCACCGAGAGCGGCGCCTGCCAGGCCAGCAGCCAGCCGCTCGCCCAGCAGGTCACGAATCCGGTGAGCGCATTCGCTCTCGACAACAACGGCGTGGTCATCGACCTGCCGGCGGTCGCCGACACCGGCGCGCCGTCGGTCGCGGGATCGCTGATTTTCGGCATCGGCACCCAAGCCGATAACGTGCTCGGCGGCGCGACGGTTCTGCGCGCGAATTCGCAGAGCGGCTACGTGACGACGGTCAGCGGCGGCCAAACCTACTCGCAGAGCTACCTGGACAGCGGCTCGAATGCGCTCTTCATCGCCAACGCCGGATTGCCCGAGTGCGGCCTGTGGTACTGCCCCTCTACGCCGCTATCCGTTACTGCCAGCGTCGCTGGGACGGACGGCACCACGTCCACGGTCGCCTATTCGATCGGCAATTCGACCACGCTGTTCAATAGCGGGAACAACGCCTTCGACAATCTTGCCGGCATCACCGGCAACAGTTTCGGCTGGGGCCTCCCGTTCTTCTACGGGCGTCGGATCTACACCGCGATCGAGTCACGCCTGACCTCCGCAGGCACCGGTCCTTACTACGCGTTCTGAACGCGCGGCGCGTCGATCGAACTTCTCCTACATAGAAAATTCTTAAAGTCCGGCACCGGGCATATTTGATACGAGCCAACTGCGATAATTCGGTTCTGGACCGACGTCATCTCAATATTGTTAGTCCTGCCTATCTTTATAAAGTATTGAATCGATGGAAGACACTTTCTCGCTCGACGACTTCGAGCAACTCGTCTACACCCGGGCGTACGATCAGGCCTCGATCCAGTTCATCGCGTTTCTGGCGCTTCTGCATAGCAAACGCGGCGAACTGGATGAAAATTTCCGCGCATCGGGCATCGACGATCTGCCGGCGGACGAGCAACACGACCGCTTTTGCACGCGCCTCGCGAGCGCGACCTCGACGCTGTTTGCCGACCCGGATTTTCGTCCAGCCACCGAATGTTTCAGGTTGATGCTGACGCTGCACGAATGGGTCGGCGTGCTGTTTTCAGCCACCGCGCTCGGCAACGCCGATCACATCACCCGCCATCTGAATCCCCGTGGTCCGTCCGGTCCAGTATTTCTACCCGGCGACCGCTTTATCGAGAAACTGTGCGTGCTCTACTCGAGCGAATCCTGCGAGGAGCTCGATATCGCCGCTCTGTGGGCGCACGACAAAACGCTCGCGGCCTGTCTCGCACTCGTCCTGATGGCACCGCTCTTCCATGGCTCGGCCCATGCACACGGCAAACGTGAAGCGTTACTGCAATGGCTGCCGGGCAAGCTGCAGCAGATCGACGACCTGGACGAGCTGCCCACGGCCGTGCTGCACAACGCCTATATGTTCTGCAGTTACGCCGACATGCCCGAGCGTCATGCGATCAAGCGGGATATCAACGTGCTGGTGCGCCGTAAGCTGGACCAACTGGGCCTGACGGACCTGCCCGCGCCCCAACCGGCGCCTGCCAAGGGGCGCGCGCAACGTGGCAAGAAGCCGTTGATGGTCGTGGTCACGGAATGGTTCAGCGGCGCACATTCGATCTATCGAACCCATTCACGGACGATCGAGGCCGCTCGCGAGCATTTCGAAGTGGTCGGGTTCGGCTTCGGCTACGCGGTCGATGAGGTCGGGCGTGCAGTCTTCGACCGCTTTATCGAACTCGAGCGGCCGGAATATATCGGCGAGTGCCTGAAAACGATCCGCGATTTCGCCGAAGCCGAACAGCCGGACGTGCTGTATACGCCGAGCGTCGGGATGTTCGTGCTGACCGTGTTCATGTCGAACCTGCGCATCGCGCCGCTGCAGATTGCGGCGCTCGGCCATCCGGCCACCACGCACTCCGACAAGATCGACTACATCAGCGTCGAGGAAGACTACGTCGGCGATCCGGCCTGTTTCAGCGAACGCCTGCTGAAGCTGCCCAAGGACGGTCAGCCGTATCGCGCCTCAAAGGTGCTGCCGGACATCGCCCCGCGCGTGCCGGCGCGGCGCGAGACGATCCAGATCATCGTCACGGCCAGCCCGATGAAGCTCAACCCGGCCTTCCTCGATGCCTGCCGTCAGATTCAGGAGCGTGCCGGCCTGCCCGTCCAGTTCCATTTCATGACTGGCAACAGCAACGGCTTGCCGCTCAAGCACATGCGCCGCGTCATCAGCCAGGCGGTGCCGGGCGCCGTCACGCACGGTTTTCACCAGTACAGCGCCTATCTGGCGCGCGTCGATCACTCGGACCTGTTTCTGAGCCCGTTCCCGTTCGGCAACACCAACGGGATTGTGGACGCGTTTACGCTTGGCTTACCGGGCGTCTGCAAGACAGGTCCGGAAGTCTTCGAACATATCGACGGCGCCCTGTTCGAGCGCGCCGGCGTGCCAGCCTGGACTACGGCGGACACGGTCGAAACCTATATCGACGCCGCCGTGCGCATGATCACGCAGCACGACGAACGCGAGGCTTTGCGCCGCCAGTTGATCGAAACCAAGGCGGTCGAAAGGTTCTTCGAGGGACGTCCGGAGGCGTTTGGCGAGCGCGTCTTGCGGCTCGTGCGCGACACCCGCAAGCGCAACGCGCAAGCGGCTGCAGCCGTTACTACCGCTTGAAGGTCAGGGCGAGCGCCGCTGCAAAACCAGCCGGCGCCGCAGACAAAGCAGAGCAGGCAGAGCAGGCAGAGCAGGCAGAGCAGGCAGAGCAGAGCAGAGCAGAGCAGAGCAGAGCAGAGCAGAGCAGAGCCAGCGTAATTCCGCAACGCCCTTATTCTGCGGTCCCGCTAGCCGCGTTGTCGGTGGTCTGGATCAGTTCCTTCGGCGCCAGCCACCGGAATGACGCCAGATTCAGGCCCGTGAACGTGCATTCGGCGGCCACGGCCTTCACCAGCTTCTTGGGTTTGGCAGCTTTTGCACTGGCCTTCGCCGCCGATACACCCGGCGGCGGGGCCGACGCAGCCACCGCAGCCGAGGCTGCCGCTTCCGCAGTGGTCTGCATACGCGACAGCGAGGCCTCGACCACGACCCGCGTGCCGTCGATTCCGGTACCACGGTGGTCGATGGAGAACTTACCGGTCTTTGCATCGGGCAACTGCTCGGGCGGCACGTCCACCAGCTTGCTGCGCATCATCTGTTCACACGCGTCCGTGTTCTTGTAGACGGCCGTACACCCCACCAGCAGCGCGGCGGCGGTCGTTACGGATGCGATACATAGAGTGCGGATCTTCATTGATATTCCATTTTTCAGGCTGTCGGCATTGTAGCGTAAGGGCCGCGACGCGCGCGCCGCCGCGCCTTCCCGCGCAGATAGCCTCGCTACTGGCAGAATGGCGGGTCGCCTCCCGTTCCACGCACCGGCCTGCCCGCATGCTCAGTCTCGTCGCCCTCGCCATCGGCGCCTTCGCCGCCACCAACATCGACAACCTGTTCGTGCTGCTCGCCTTCGTCGCCGAGGCGCGCGGCTCAAAGCGGCGGGTGATCATCGGCCAATATGCGGGATCGCTGGCACTGATCGCCGTCGCGATCGGCCTGGCCGAGATGCTCAGGAGTCTCCCGCACGGGTACGTCGGCGTGCTGGGTGTGCTGCCGATTGCGGTCGGTCTCGCCAAGGCATGGACGCGCTTCGGCCCACGCCGCGCATCGGAGGTTGACCCGGCGGACGCCGCGCGGCACGTGCCGCCGGGCTCGTCGTGGTGGACCGTGGCCGGTGTCGCCATCGCCAACGGTTCGGACAACATTGCCGTCTATGTGCCGCTCTACGCGGGGCATTCGCGCATCGATTGCGTGGCGATTTCTCTCGTGTTCGTCGCGATGATCGGCGTCTGGTGCGCCGGTGCCGTCTGGCTGGTCAATCATCCATTGCTGGGCGCGCCGATCCGGCGCTACGGCACCGCGCTGTTGCCGTTCATCCTGCTCGTGATCGGCGCCTCGGTGATCGTGCAGAACGATACGCTGCGCGTGCTGTTCGGGATCTGAACCCACGCGGCTCGACATTGTCAATACCGGCGAAGGCATCCCTCCCCAGATGCTCGAAGAGATATTCCAGCTGCCCTATTTCACCTTGAAAAGCGGCAGCCAGATCGGCCTGTACGTGGCGTATCTCAATGCCGAAATCGCACAGCGGCGACCTGACCCAGCGCCACTTGTCGATGCCGAATAGCGTGGTCGGTCCCCGGCGGGCAGGTTGTCGACAGCGGCCGAGCATCACGGCCCCCCTTCACGCGGGCACTGCCGCGCGCCAGAGGTAAGTCAGGTCAGTTCGACGGAGGCGGTTGCACGTTGGTGCGCACGCCAGCTAGCGGCGCGCCGTAGCCGCCCGCCTCCACATTGTTCGGCAGTCCGTTGACGAGTTGCGCGCGCGGATCCGTCGGGTTGAGGTTCATTTCACCCGCCTGCTGGTTGCCGTGCGACGGATATTCGCTGCCGAGCGCGGCATTCGGCATCAACTGCTTGCCGTTTTGCGGCGCGTACACATCGTCCTGCGGGGCGAGGCCCTGCGCGCCCGCCTGAGCGGCGACGCCCACCGCTGCTGCGCACAATACGGCCTGCAATACCTTCGATGTTAGCTTCATGTTGCCTCCGACAAAGTGAATGGGGTCGCGCACGATCCACGTCTTGCCGGCCAGAAATCGACCGGCCATTGTTTACCAGCATAGACGAGCTACGCCGCTCTTGCCGAGCACGGTGGCGTTGCTCCCAAAGCTTATACGCAGCGCGGCCGCAAGTGGTTTCAAGTGGTACTCGAGCAACCTACGCCACTCGCGAGACGTTGGCCGGCCAACGTTTCATCCCCGTTTCAAGGGCGCCATCGACCACGCCACGATCAACCGGGGAAAAAGCGGTTTTGCGGCCGCGGCAGTCCGAGGTTTTCGCGCAGCGTCGCGCCTTCGTATTCGCGCCGGAAAATCCCTCTGCGCTGCAATTCCGGGATCACCTTGTCGACGAAGTCATCGAGGCCGCCAGGCAGATGCGAGAACATCACGTTGAAGCCATCCGAGCCCTCCCCGACGAGCCACGCTTCCATCTGATCGGCGATCATCGCGGGCGTACCGACGAATTCCAGGCCCGAGTAGCCGCCAATGCGCTGCGCCAGTTGGCGAATCGTCAGCTTGTCCCGCTCGGCCCATTCGACCACGCGCTGCCGGCTGGTGCGGCTCGCGTTGCTCTCCGGGATCTCGGGCAGCGGGCCGTCCGGGTCGAAGCCCGACACATCGTGCCCGAGCGCGATGGAAAGCGAGGCGATACCGCTGTCGTAATGCACGAAAGTGTCCAGACGTGCGCGCTTTTCAAGCGCTTCATCGAGCGTGTCGCCCACCACCACGAACGCCGCGGGCAAGATCTTCATATGGTCGCGCGAGCGTCCGAGCTTCTCCATGCGGCCTTTTACATCCGCGTAGAAGCGTTGGCCTTGCTCAAGCGTAGTCTGCGCGGTGAACACAGCCTCGGCGGTTTCGGCGGCGATCTGCCGCCCCGCTTCCGATGAACCCGCCTGCACGATGACGGGCCAACCCTGCACCGGACGCGCGATATTGAGTGGCCCCCGCACCGAATAGTATTTGCCCTTGTGATCGAGCACGTGCAGCTTCTCCGGATCGAAGAAGATGCCCGACTCCACGTCGCGAATCAGCGCTTCGTCGGCCCAGCTATCCCACAGGCCGGTCACGACGTCGAAGAATTCGCGCGCCCGGCGATATCGTTCGTCATGCTCAACATGTTCTTCGAGGCCGAAATTAAGTGCCGCGTCAGGGTTCGAGGTCGTCACGAGATTCCAGCCCGCACGGCCGCCGCTGATGTGGTCGAGCGAGGCGAAGCGGCGCGCGACGTGATACGGCGCGTCGAACGTCGTGGACGCTGTCGCGATCAGGCCGAGGTGCTCAGTTACGGCAGCGAGCGCCGGCAGCAAGGTCATCGGTTCGAACGAGGTGACGGTGTGACTGCGCTTTAACGCCCCCACCGGCATGTTGAGCACGGCGAGATGATCGGCCATGAAGAACGCGTCGAAACGACCGCGCTCGAGCGTCTGCGCGAAGCGTTTCATGTGCGCAAAATTGAAGTTGGCATCCGGGTAGGCGCCCGGATAGCGCCATGCGCCGGTGTGAATCGTCACGGGTCGCATGAAGGCACCGAGGCGCAATTGCCGTGGCTGGGTCGACATAAAGGCAATCTCCGCTTGAATCGACGACCGCGTATCACCCTACAGGCTACGCGGGATTGAGAGGGTTCTTTAATCGTCTGTGTTTCGCTATCGGGGGCGTGTAGTGCCAGGTTGGCACCCGTCAGCAGCAAACAGAGCAAACAGCGAACTCGCGAAATAACATACGCTTAATCCGCTGCGCGTGCAGGCCACGTGTCTACCCCCGATGAACTCCGCCATGCATCGCCGCGGGTCTCGCGGCGTCGGAACGGACTGCCTGCGAACCGGCTGCGTGCAAAGCGCGCCGCAAACGCTTATCGTTAGGCCTGTTGCCGCTTTTGCCCATGTTTGCAGCGGCCCACTCGAACCCATACCAGGCGCCATGACTCACCACTCCACTCCGTTGCTTCGCACGCTGCGTTACACACTCGCCGGGCTATCCGCCGCGCTGCTTCTTGCAGCCTGCGCGTCGGCGCCCTCCAGCGACGCCTCGCTTGGCTCCGCCATTGCCGGCCCGCAGCGCAGCGACGCCGCGAAAGCGCGCGACGTCTATCGCCATCCGCAAGGCACGCTGCAGTTCTTCGAGATCGCGCCCACGCAAACGGTGCTTGAAATCGCCCCGGGTGGCGGCTGGTACACGGACATTCTCGCGCCTTACCTGCACGATCGGGGCACGCTCTACGAGGCCGAGTACGAGAGCCCGTCGCCGGCCGCCGCGGCCGAAGAGAAAGCGGGCGACGCCGCGTTCGCACGCAAGCTCGCCGCAACCCCAGCCGTCTACGGTAAGGTGGTTGTCGGCACGCTGCAAGCAGGGCAGTTCAGCGGCTTCGAAGCGAATGGCAACGTCGACCGCGTCTTCACGTTCCGCAATATCCATAACTGGATCAAGGACGGCCAGCTCGACGCGAACCTGCGCGCGTTCTATCGCGCGCTCAAACCGGGCGGCATCCTGGGCGTTGAAGAACATCGCGCGGCACCGGGCACGTCGCTGCAGCAGATGATCGACAGCGGCTATGTGACGGAGGCCTATGTAATCGAGCACGCGCGCGCCGCGGGCTTCGAGCTCGCCGGCAGCAGCGAAGTTAGCAGCAACCCGCGCGACACCAAGGACTATCCGCATGGGGTGTGGTCGCTGCCGCCGACCTATGAAGGCGGCGACGTCGACAAGGCGCGCTTTGCCGCAATCGGCGAATCGGACCGGATGACGTTGAGGTTCGTGAAGCCGAATTGATGAGCGCAGCGTGGCGGGCCGTGCGGCGCATTGCCGGAGCACGGCCCGTTGCCCACCCGATACCGTAACGATCAAGATGCGCACCAGAAGCAAAGGCGCAACACGGTCAACACAACGTCGCGACTGACGTTATAGCGCCGACAAACGCCGCCCCCACTCCCCCATACACGCAATATCGCTGCCGCGGGTTTCCTTGTGATCTTTCGTTAGTTACCGAACGCGGCGACTTTCTTTACATTAACCGGTCTACTCACACCCATCTCTGGATACTGGGAGACCCCACATGAAGCGGTTCTTCAATCGTGCGCTGGGCCGTCTGGCCGTGCTGGCGGCGGCCCTCGCGACGATGGCGGCGGCGCATGCCGCAACACCGCCGGAGATCCGGGTCGACTACGCGTACTACTCGCCGGAAAGTCTCGTCATCAAGCGTTACGGCTGGCTCGAAGATGAATTCAAGCCCGACCATGCGCAGATCAAATGGGTCTTGAGTCTCGGCAGCAATCGCGCGCTCGAATATCTGAATAGCGGCGCGATCGACATCGGCTCGACCGCGGGTCTCGCCGCCGTGCTCGGCAAGGCGAACGGCAATCCGATCAGGACCGTGTACATCTTTTCGCGTCCCGAATGGACCGCGCTGGTGGTACGCAAAGACTCGCCCATCAAGACGCTCGCCGACCTGAAGGGCAAGAAAATTGCCGCCACCAAGGGCACCGATCCGTTCCTGTTCACCTTGCGTGCGCTGCATACGGTGGGCCTGACGCGCGACGACGTGGAGATCGTCAATCTGCAGCATCCGGACGGCCGCACGGCACTCGCCAATGGCCAGGTCGATGCATGGGCGGGTCTTGATCCGCACATGGCGGCCGCGCAGATCGACGACGGCGACCGCCTGCTCTACCGCAACGTCGACTTCAATACCTACGGCTTTCTGAACGCCCGCGAAGCGTTTCTCCAGCAATATCCGGAGACGGTGGCGCGCGTGCTGAAGGTCTATGAAAAGGCGCGCGCGTGGATCATCGCGCATCCGGATGACGCCGCCAGGATCGTCGCAGAGGAATCCAAAGTATCGTTGCCGGTCGCCAAGCTGCAGTTGCAGCGCAACGACTTCAGCCAGCCAGTGCCGGGCGCGCAGCAGATTGCTGCGCTCAAGGCCGCCGCGCCGATTCTGGTCCAGGAGCGACTGGTCAAGCCGGGCACGGATCTGACGCAGGTGATCGACGCCCTGGTCGATTCGCAGATCGCCCAGCCGGTCGTGACCGCGGCAAGGGCACAGTGAGAACCAGTTGATGGCCTCTGCTCCTGACGATTCGTTACCGTTCGACCTGACTGAAGCGGAGCACTTCGCGCCGCACACGTCCGTAGTGAACGGCACCAGCAATACCGATGTACCGCTGTCGCAGCCGCATAGCAGTCTGCGCCGCTGGCATATCGCTGGCCTGGCGCTGCCTGTTGCGCTGCTTGCGCTGATCGAAGTGCTGGTGCGCACGAACGTCGTTCCGGATCACCTGCTGCCGGCGCCTAGCACGATCGCACAGACGCTCTGGCAAATGGGCGCCGCGCGTCTTGGGCGCCACATCGCGGCCAGTACGCTGCGGGTGTTCGCAGGCTTCGGCATGGGCGCCGCGCTGGCGCTGGTGATGGGCGCCGCGATGGGGCTGAGCCGTCGTCTCGACGCCCTGCTCGAGCCTTGCTTCCAGGCGCTGCGCTCGATTCCGTCACTTGCGTGGGTGCCCGTGCTGCTGCTTTGGATGGGCATCGACGAAGCTCCGAAAATTACGCTGATCGCGATAGGCGCGTTCTTCCCCGTGCATTTGAGCGTGGTGGCCGGGATTCGCGGCGTCGATCGCAAGCTGGTAGAACTGGGTGCGATTTATCGGCTGAAGTCCGCCGCGCTATTCACACGCATCCTTTTGCCCGCGGCGTTGCCGCAGATTTTCACAGGACTGCGCACGGGACTCAGCCTTGCGTGGATGTTCATGGTCGCCGCGGAACTGATCGCCGCCACGCGCGGCCTCGGCTACATGCTGAGCGATGGCCGTGAAACCGGCCGCCCCGATCTGGTGTTCGGCGCCATCATCCTGCTCGCCCTGCTTGGCAAGCTCAGCGACGGCGCCATGCGCTGGCTCGAAAACAGCGTGCTGGACTGGCGTGATGCCTTCGACGCATTCAGCGATCAATCACGCGCAGGAGAGAAGCGATGAGTGCGCCGGCTGAAGCAGCGTTGCTGGACGTGCGCGTCGAGGCCAAACATTACGCGGCTCGCACCATACTCGACCATCTGTCGTTGCGCATCGCGCCCGGCGAGATTGTCAGCCTGGTGGGCCCAAGCGGATGCGGGAAAAGCACGCTATTGCGGATCGTCGCCGGACTGGACCGCCAGTATCAGGGCGAAGTGCAGGTGAACGGCGTGCCGCAGCACGGACCTTCGCCGCAGATCGGCGTGATCTTCCAGGAACCGCGCCTGTTGCCGTGGCTCACGGTGGCCGATAACGTCGGCTTCGAAGCAGGCCGTGGTGGCGGCCGCGATCCGCGAGTGGGACATCTGCTTGCCGAAGTGGGACTGGCGGGCCAGGAGCATGCCTTGCCGAAGGCACTCTCCGGTGGCATGGCGCAGCGGGTCGCGATCGCCAGAGGACTTTTCTCGCAGCCCGCTCTGTTGTTGCTCGACGAGCCGTTTAGCGCCGTCGACGCGATGACGCGCATGCGTTTGCAGGCACTGCTGCTGTCGCTGACGCGCGCGCATGGCACCGCGGCGCTGCTCGTCACCCACGATCTCGACGAGGCGTTGTACCTGAGCGACCGCGTGTTGCTGATGGCCGCGGCGCCTGGACGCATCGACCGTGAATACCGCGTCGCACGTCCCTGGCCACGTGACCGGCGCGACCCCGTGCTCGCCGATCTGCGCGGGCAAGTGCTCGAACGGCTCGACGCGTTCGAAGCGGTATGAAGTGAGGCGGGACGCCTCGCGACCGGCGCGGCAGTCCGCGCGCGAGGGTCCCGTTACGGCGTTGCCGCTAACCAGCCTTAACGCCGGGCCGACAACCGCCGCGCCACCGACACCAGCGCATCAACCTCATCGCAGGTGTTGTAGAAGGCGAGCGAGGGCCGCACGGTCGCCTCGACACCGAGACGCCTGAGAATAGGCTGCGCGCAGTGATGTCCCGAGCGCACCGCGATGCCCTCTTCGTTCAGCGCCTGACCGACCTCTTCCGTCTCATAGCCCTTCAGCACGAACGACAACACACTCGCTTTGTCCTTCGCTGTACCGATCAACCGTACGCCCGGTACCGGCTGCAGCACGCTCGTCGCGTAGGCAAGCAGATCGTGCTCGTAACGCGCGATATTCTCAATGCCCACGCGCGTCACGTAGTCGATTGCCGCGCCCAGTCCCACCGCGTCCGCGATGTTGCCCGTACCCGCTTCGAAACGGTTCGGCGGCGGCTGGAACACCGTGCGCTCGAAGGTCACGTCGGCGATCATGTTGCCGCCGCCCTGCCACGGCGGCATGTCCTCGAGAATCGCTCGCTTGCCGTACACCACGCCGATCCCGGTGGGCCCAAACACCTTGTGGCCCGAGAACACAAAGAAATCCGCATCGATCGCCTGCACATCGACCCGCATGTGCGACACCGACTGCGCGCCGTCGACGAGCGCCTTCGCACCGGCACGATGCGCCATCTCGACGATCTCCTTGACCGGCACCACCGTGCCGAGCGCGTTCGAGACCTGGGTCACCGAGACGATCTTCGTGCGGTCGTTCAGCAGCTTGCGATACTCGTCGAGCAGCACCTGGCCGGAATCGTCGACCGGAATCACCCGCAGTTTCGCGCCGGTTTGCGCGGCAAGCTGCTGCCACGGCACGATGTTCGCGTGATGTTCGAGGTTCGAGACGATGATTTCATCGCCCTCGCCGACGTTTTGCACACCCCAGGACTTCGCGATCAGATTGATCGCCTCGGTGGTGCCGCGCACGAAGATGATTTCATCGGGCGAGGCCGCGCCGATAAAACGCTGCACCTTGCTGCGCGCCGCCTCATACGCATCCGTTGCTCGACCCGCTAGCGCATGGGCGGCACGATGGATGTTCGAGTTCTCGTGTGCGTAGAAATACGCCAGGCGGTCGATGACGGCCTGCGGTTTATGCGTCGTCGCCGCGTTGTCGAACCAAACCAGTTGACGGCCGTTAACCCGTTCCGCAAGAATCGGAAAATCGCGCCGGATAGCGTTGACATCGAACGGCGGATGCGCCGAGGCCGCTGCGTTTGGCACACCGTGCGACGTTTTCGCCGGTCCGGCGGACGTATGCGCTTCGTCGACGAAGTAGCGCGAAGCGCCGCTGTTATGTGCCACGACCGGGTCCCGCGGGCCAGCATCGTACGGAAACCGCTGCACGGATAACAGCGAGCGCAGATCCGCTTCGCCTGGCAGGCCGAACGATTGTGCGGTGACGGAATCGCTCAACGGCACGACAATGTCCTGACCGCCGGACGCTCCGCTGTGCCGCGTCCCGGTTTGCTCATTGAGAAAGTAATACGGTGACGCAGCGACTGGCCCACTTGAAGCACCGCCCGCCGACGGACGCTCTGCGCCGTGGCCCTCAGGCACGCCCAATGCCACGCCGCCAAAGCGTGGCTCAAGGGCCGGCGCGATCGTCACCACGCTATCCGGCAAGCCATTCTGTGCAACCGCATGCGGCACGAGCGCGGGCGCACGATTGGCGAGCGACAGCACATGCGTGGGCGCCGAGGGCAGCAGATTGGCCCCCGCCACCTTACCCTGCGGCAACGCCGCGCCTGGCACGCCGGTGCCGAAGCCGCCCGGCCCCGCGAGCGGCGAACCCGCCGGCGCCGGATTGCTTACTGTAGACAACACCGGCGCCGCCACCGGCAATGCCGATGCGAACGAGGCCGACGACGACGCATCCGTCACGCTGCCAGCAGGCACCGCTGAAGACGAAGACACCCCGCCACCCGGCAAGGCGGCGAAGAATTCCGTCGCGAGACGCGCGAGCGTCGCCGGATCGGGCAAGCCGGCCGGCAGCGTCTGCGGGACGTCGTGCGGCACGCCGGTACCCAGCGGATTACTTGTAGGTGTCTGGATAGTCATGGTACTTACCGATCTCCACGTCATCGAGAACCGCCAGCGCGTCCGGCGAATGCACCGCCAGCGAGCAGTACAGGGAAATCAGATAGGAGGCGATCGCATGGCTGTTGATGCCCATGAAACGCACTGACAGCCCCGGACCCTGTTCGCCCGCGACACCCGGCTGGAACAGGCCAACCACGCCCTGGCGCTTGTCGCCCACGCGCAGCAGCAGGATCTTGGTCTTGCCGTCGGCCACCGGAACCTTGTCGGACGGCACCAGCGGAATGCCGCGCCACGTCAGGAACTGCGAGCCGAACAGGCTGATGGTGGGGGGCGGCACGCCACGGCGCGTGCACTCGCGGCCAAATGCGGCAATCGCGGCCGGATGGGTCAGGAAGAACGCCGGTTCCTTCCACACCCTGGTCAGCAGTTCGTCCAGATCGTCGGGCGTCGGCGCGCCGGTCAGCGGAAATACGCGCTGTTCTTCGGCGACGTTGGCGAGCAGCCCGTAATCCGGATTGTTGATTAGTTGGCTCTCCTGCAATTCCTTGATCGTTTCGATCGTCAGGCGCAGCTGTTCCTTGATCTGGTCGTGCGGACTGCTGTACAGATCGGAGATACGCGTGTGCACGTCGAGCACGGTGCTCACGGCATTCAGGAAGTATTCACGCGGATCTTCTTCATACGGTACGAAAGTACGCGGCAGCACCGTTTCGTCTTCGCGCTGCGTGCAGGCAACCTTCACCGCATCCGGATTCTTGACCTGATTCAGGCGGTAGATACCCGCTTCGACCGGCACCCATTGCAGCAGATGCGTCAACCAGCGCGGCGTGATCGTCGCAAGTTGGGGAACGGTCTTGGTGGCGTTGGCTAGTTGCCGTGCGGCGTTATCGCTAAGCGCCGTATGGCCGCTCGCTATGGTCGACATGTGTGGCTCCGGGGTCTATAGATGAAAAACGGGAAAGCTTATGACGCGGCGTCATTATCAAGACCGAGCCCGACCGGACTCAACATGCTATAGACGTCAGTTCGACGTCTTCAGCACATTGGACAGCGTGGCGGGAGCAGGTGCGGCGGGTTAAGCCTGCGTCGCAGAGGCGGCGGAGGCGGTGGCGCCGCCGCCGAACGACGAGCGCAGCAGACTGGAGATGGGTACGCCAAGTGCGTGTGCGAGCTTGTCGACCGTGACGATCGAGGCAATCGCGCCACCACGTTCGATCTCGCCGACATAGGACCGGTTTAAACCGGCATGCTCGGCGAGCTGTTCCTGTGACCACGCACGTGCCTCGCGCAACTCACGCACCGCCGCGCCGAAGTTTCTAACGAGCGTACTCATGGCGCGGCGCTCGCGACGGGATTGGGGGCGTGAAGCGGCTGGGGTGCTTGCGGGACTTGCGGGAGCTGTGTCACGGGCGGCACGTGGGACGCCTGCGCTGCCTGCCCCGGCTGTGTGGCTTCGTTGCGCGACACGGCCTGCGTGACGTGACTGCCCGGCGCAACATCCTGGGTGAGCCACACATTGCCGCCGATCACCGAGCCCCGCCCAAGCGTCACGCGGCCAAGAATGGTTGCGCCCGCATAGATCACCACATCGTCCTCGACGATGGGATGCCGGGCAAGCCCCTTCTCCAGATGGCCCGCGGCATTGCGCGGAAAGCGCTTGGCGCCGAGTGTCACGGCCTGATAGACTCGCACCCGCTGGCCGATCACGGCCGTTTCGCCGATCACGACACCCGTGCCGTGATCGATAAAGAAGCCGGCGCCGATCTGCGCGCCCGGGTGAATGTCAATTCCCGTCGCAGCATGCGCATGTTCCGCGACGATGCGCGCGAGCAAAGGCAACTCGAGCCGGTAGAGCTCGTGCGCGAGGCGGTGATGAATCATCGCCAGAATGCCGGGATAGCACAGCAGCACCTCGTCGACGCTGCCCGCCGCCGGATCGCCGTGAAAGGCGGCCAGCACGTCGCTGTCGAGCAGGCTGCGAATCTCCGGCAGCCTGGCGGCGAACTGGCGCACCGCATGACTCGCCTGCGCCTCGATAAACTCGTCGGAGCGCGCGTGATGGCGCGCCTTGTAGTTCAACTCGAGACGGGCCTGCGCGAGCAGTGCATGCAACGCGGAATCCAACGCATTCGCGACGTAGAAATTCTCACTTTCCTGGCGCAGATCGGGCGGCCCGAGGCGCATCGGAAACAGCACGCCCTTGAGCGTATCGATGATCCCGGCGAGCGCCTCGCGTGCCGGCAGGTCGCGCCCGCCGGGTTCGAGGGAGCGCTTTTGCACTTCACGCCAGCTTTGGCGCACTGTTTGAAGCGATTGGACGATATCGTCAATGTCAAATACGGCCACAGTCAGTGCTCCCCGTCCCGATGTTGAAACTGGCTAGTCCTGCGCCCACGGCAAGCCGTGGAAACGCCAGCCGTTCTGGCGGCCGCGCTGTTGCTGCGCGTCCAACTCGCCTTCGAATCCTTCCAGCACGTTAAAAACCTGCGTCAGGCCGGCCTTCGCGGCCACCTCGGCGGCGAGTGCCGAGCGGTTGCCGCTGCGGCACAACAGCAGCACTACGGCGTTCTTGCCCGTCTTCGCTTCGAGTTCGCGGGCAAAGCGCGGATTGCGGGTCAGACTCGTTCCGGTCGCCCATGCGACGTGCAAACTGTCAGGCACATAGCCCACAAACTTGCGCTCTTCGGCCGTGCGCACGTCGACCAGCAGCGCCTCACCCGCTGAAAACAACGCCCACGCGTCCTGCGGCGTAATTCCGCCGGCGTAGGGCAAACCCGCCGCCGACGCGGCATCGCGCGCCGTTGCCAGCGCCGCGTGTGTGCTTCGTTCTGCCAATGCAACCGTCATGACATCTCCTTGCTCGTCCGTCTTGCCCGTTCAGTTTCCGTACTGAACGGAAGGGGCTGGCGAGGCGCGGCACCCCATTGAGCGTCACCGCCTATAGCCATCAAAACGTACTATGCGAGCGCGACATCGAAAGCAGAACCAATAAAATCTGATTTCTAAAGAAGCACGATGATGGATGCTCAAGCAGCCATGGGGGTATCCGCACCCTGCCCCTCAATTTCCACGCTGGTATGCGCGAGGCTGAAGCGCTCGTTCGGCGCCGTGTCGTTCAGGTAGAAGCCGCCGATCGCGGCCTCGCGCTGGATGGCCGGGTTGTGCGAAGCAATCACGCGGGCATTGCGCCAGTGACGATCGAGCCGCAGCGTCTCGCTGGTGGCCGACGCCCCGCCCACTTCGAACACCAGCGTCGCAGCCTCCAGCACCTGACCGATCACCACCTGCTGCGCCTGCCAGACCTCGATGTCGAGCGCAAAGTACTCCTGCGTTTGCGCCCGCCCGGCCAAACGGTCCTGATAAATCCTCTCGAGCGAGCGCGCCACCGCTTCCACGACGCTTTCAGCGGCGTAAGCCAGGCTCGCGAGGCGGCCAATCACGCGCTGTGTCAGCGGGTTGTCGCGCGGGCTCGAGCGGCCCGGCACGCCGAAGGTGCGGGTGCGGCCCTGCGCGAAGGCCACGCCGTCGCGCAGCACCGCGCGGGCGATGCCCGCGAGCGTCGCCAGATGCACCGTCTGATAGAACGCAGGTTGCGAAGTGTTGCGTTTCGGTTCCGAGCCCTTGTAGCGCAGCAGGAACTGATTTTCCGGAACCTCGACCTGATCGAAGCGCGTCGTGCCGCTCGCGGTCAGGCGCTGGCCGAAGCCGTCCCAGTCGTCCAGACGCGTGACGCCGCGCGCATCGCCACGCACCAGTACGCGGACGTCGTCGATACCGTCGTGCGCCGCTACGTCGATCCAGTCGGCGTACAGGCTGCCGGTGCTGTAGTACTTCTCACCATTCAGGCGCCAGCCTTCGGCCGTCCGTTGCAAGGTGACGGAGTTGTGGGTTGCACCGGTACGCTCCGAAATCGCTGCGCCGACCAGTTGGCCTGCTGCGATCTTTGTGAGCCAGCGCTCGCGCAATATTTCGTCGTCGCGTTCGAGACTGCCTTCGATAAAACCGAAATTCAGCCGCAGGATCTGCGGCAGATTGGAGTCCGCTTCGCCGAGGCGCGTGAGTTGCCGGAAGAACTGCGGCAACGTGGCACCGGCACCGCCATACCGACGTGGCACACGTAATGCCGTGAAGCCCGCATCTTTCAGCCATTGCACCGGCTCGTGGGCCAGTTCGCGTTTCTGCTCGCGCTCGATGCTGCCCGCCGCGATGCGCTCGAACACGGGTGCGAAGCGCGCGTCGAATTCAGCATCCGTAGCAGAGGTATGAGCGGCGTCGTGGGCCGAGGTGTACTGGGTTGTCATGCGGGTACTCCACCTGAAACGTATCAGCTCGTCAGCATAGATTTTCTGAACTACATCGCACAACAAAGAAAACTAGCTATCCATATGCGCATCGCTTGACCCAGCTTTGCCATGCATCGACGACGTTCTCCGCTGCTGCGACATGTAAATGATCACCACAACGGAATTCGAACCATTTACCGATGAAGCACTCGCTCGCTGACAAAAACACCTGCGGCAATATGCATAGATCAAATCCTTTCTTGTCCTCACTAGTTTCGTCGACAAGAATGTCTGGGCCTCCCGTTCGCCCGGCAAAACGATACCGCGCTGACAGCGTCAACCGCGCACCACCCCGGCGCGCCCTTCTCTTTAGCCCAACTCGAATCGATGCGATATCTTCGTTTGCTCAAGTCAGTCCTCGTGGCCGCCACGCTTTCGCTGGCGGCCATGCATGCGTATGCCGACAAGCCCACCGTCATCCGGATCGGCGTGGCGGAACAAGGCACAGGCGATCCGCCGACCTTCGGCGGCTCGCCTGCTGCCACCGTGCAGATCCAGCAATTGCTCGAGAAGGAGTTCGCGCCCGACGGCATCAAGGTCGAATGGCTGTTCTTCAAAGGCGCGGGACCCGCAGTCAATGAGGCGATCGCTGACAAGTCGCTCGATTTCGCCTTCCAGGGCGATCTGCCCTCGGTACTGGCACGCGCCAATGGTCTGAAGACACGCATCCTGCTCGAATCGGGCGTGCGCGTAGGGGTGAAGGTGGCCGTGCCGTCCGACTCAGATATCCACTCGATCAAGGATCTGAAGGCCCGCCACGTTTCGATCTTTCGCGGCACCAACCTGCAACTCGTCGCCGACAACGCGCTCGCTGCCAACCACCTCGACGAGCGCGATCTGCACGTGATCAACCTCGACACCGCCAGCGCGCTCGCGGCACTCGCCTCCAAAGGCATCGACGCCTCGTTCAGCGACTATCACCTGTACAAGCTGCGCGACCAGGGGCTGGTCAAGATCGTCTACGAGTCGCAAAACGACGGCCCGCAGTTCACCCGGCAATCGCATCTGCTCGTCCTCGACGATTTCGATCATGCACATCCGGACATCGTGCAGCGTGTCGTAACCACTTTTGTCAAGGGAGCACAGTGGTCATCTGACGAAGCGAACCGCGATGCGCTCTTCAAGCTGTGGGCAAGGACCGGTGTCCCGTACGCGTCATGGCAGGCTGAATTCGCCAACCAGCCCTTGAAGTCGCGCAATTCGCCGCTTATCGATCCGTTCATCGTCGCACGCTACAAAACCGTTGCTCAGAATGCTCTCAACCTCAAACTGATCCGCCAGCCGATCGACGTCGACACATGGTTCGAGCCCAGCTATCTGGACAATGCCCTGCACACGCTGCAGCTCGATCACAACTGGACACGCTACGACGCGGCAGGCAAGCCGCTCAGCTAACGACGGAGCGTCACCATGAGCGAAACCGCGATCCCCCTTCCAGCTAAATCCGCTAAAGCCGCTAAACGCGACGGCCACCACATCGCGCCACATGTGGCGCTACGCAGGCACGAGCGTCTGCGCTCAGTGGCGTGGCACCTCGCTCCGTGGCTGCTGCCGGCCATCCTGTTCGGACTGTGGACCGTCGGCTGCGAGCGCGGCTGGATTGCCCCTCAAATCTTGCCGCCGCCCGAGCGCGTCTACGAGACCTTCGTGGATCTCGCGCGAAGTGGTGACCTTCTGCACAACACACTAATCAGCCTGCAACGGGTGCTGGTGGGCTTCGGTGTCGGGACCGTATTGGGTTTTCTGATCGGCGCCGCGCTTGGGCTGTCGCGCACGCTGGAAGCCTATGTACTGCCGAGTTTCAACGCGGTCGTCCAGGTTCCGGTGCTCGGCTGGCTGCCGTTCCTGCTGTTGCTGGTCGGCGTCGGCGAGCCGCTCAAGTACATCCTGATCGCGCATGCGGCACTGGTGCCCGTGACGCTCAGCACGCTGCAAGGCTTTCGGCAGACCCCCACGGCACTCGACGAAGTGGCGCGCGTCTTCGCCTACAACCGCTGGCAACGCATCCTCTATATCGTCCTTCCCGCCGCCGTTCCGACGCTTGCCACAGGGGTGCGGCTCGCGTTCACCAAGGCGTGGCTCGCGCTGGTGGTGGTGGAGCTGGTGGCGTCGTCGGAAGGGCTCGGTTATCTGATCGTCTACGGAAGGCAACTGTTCCAGCTCGACCTGGTGATGGCTGCGGTGGTGGTGGTCGGCGCTATCGGCCTGACGATGAACCGGCTGCTCGATGCGCTCGAAGCGCGTCTGCGTCGCGGACAGCCGTCCGCCTTTCGTGAATAAGCGGTTGCGATGCCAAGGAGTGCCCTATGAGCCGAATCATCCCCTCTCTTCTCCGTCGTGTTGGCCTGCACAATCCCAACGAACCGCCCCCGTGCGATTGCGCATCGCCGGCGAGCCAGAACCACAAGACGCAGGCGGAAAAGGTTCTGCTCACATCACGCCGGCGTCGCGTCGACCTGCGCGGCGTCGTACTTCCCGTCGTCGCTATTGCGCTGTGGTGGGCCATTTCCGAAGCGCATCTGGTGAAAAGCGGCTTGCTGGTGAGCCCCGGCCAGGTGTTGCAAACCGCCTGGGAACAGATCACGAGCGGTGCGTTGCTGCGCGCGCTGTCCGCCTCGCTCGCCCGTGAAGCTAGCGGCTTCGTGATCGGCACCGTCGGCGGTCTGCTGCTCGGCAGCGCGCTAGGTCTTTCACGCATCGCGACCCGCGTGATCGGCCCGAGCTTCGACACGTTCAAGCAGATCTCCTTGTTCGCGTGGATCCCGCTGATCTCCGTCTGGTTCGGTCTCGGCGACGCTGCAAAGATCGTCTTTCTGTCGCTTGCTGCGCTGCTGCCCGTCACCGCGCACACCTGCGACGGCATTCATGCCGTACCGCGTGCGTATATCGAAGTGGCACGCGCCTTCCGCTATTCGCGCCTGCAGATGATCGGCTACGTGATCCTGCCCGCCGCGCTGCCTTCGATTTTCACCGGCGTCTATCTCGCGTTGATCTACTCGTGGCTCGCCACACTCGGCGCCGAGTATCTGCTGGTTGCCGGCAGCGGCATCGGCAACACCCTGATCGACGGCAGCGAGCAGTTCCGCATGGATCTGGTGCTATTCGGAATCATCGTCATTGGGCTGACCGGCTGGGCGCTCAACGCCCTCGCGCGTGCCGTCGAACGCGCGGTGCTCGCACGGCGCCTGCCCGCTTCGAATTGAGCGCGCTCGCTACGCTAACCTTTGGATTCTCGTTCATGACCACCTCGCTCCCCGACACCATCGACATTCTTCACGTCAGCAAGCATTACGCTCAGCGCGGTGCGGCGCTGGCCGTGCTCGACGACATTACCCTGCGGGTGCGCCCGGGCGAGTTCGTCAGCGTGCTCGGCTCGAGCGGTTGCGGCAAATCCACGCTGTTGCGGCTGATAGCCGGGCTCGACACCGACTACGGCGGCGAGATCCGGGTCGCCGGCGAACCGGTGCGCGACACGTCACTCGAACGCGGCATTGTGTTCCAGGATCACCGGCTGTTTCCGTGGCTGACGGCTTCGCAGAACATCCTCGCCGCGTTACGCAACGCATCGCTCTCCGCCAAAGAGAAACGTGAAGCGGTTGCTGAGCACATCGAACTGGTGGGCCTCACCGGTTTCGAGCAGGCCTATCCGCACCAACTGTCGGGTGGGATGGCACAACGCGTCGCGATTGCGCGTGGCCTCGTCAACCGGCCGCGCGTGCTGCTGCTCGACGAGCCGTTCGGCGCGCTCGACGCCCTGACTCGTGGCCGTCTGCAGAACGAACTGCAACGTATCTGGGAACGCGAGCGCATCACCATGCTCCTCGTCACGCACGACGTCGACGAAGCCCTCTATCTCGGCGATCGTGTGGTGACGATGGCGCCACGTCCTGGCCGCATCAAACGCGTCGTCGAGGTCGCCCTGCCGAGGCCGCGCGAGCGCAGCGATCCGCGCTTTATCCGTCTGCGCGATGAAGTCCTCGCCGATTTCGCCGAGGACGGCACCACAGCGCACAACGAAGCGGACGACGTACCGCCCGGTGGCCAACACGTATCCTCCGTCGCCCGCAACGCGCCGATCACCGAATGGCGCCTCGCATGGTGAAGCAGCGCGTGCTGAACATCCCAACCCCTATTTGACGGAACAAACGATGAGCGAAAACAAGCGGCAAATCAGGCTCGGCGCATTCCTGATGGAAACCGGCCATCACATCGCCGCATGGCGTCACCCGGATACCCACGCGAGCGGCGGACTCGAATTCGCGCACTACGCGCAACTCGCGCAAATTGCCGAACGTGCGAAGTTCGATGCGATTTTCTTCGCCGACAGCGTCAGCGTGCGCGACACGAATCTGCCTTCGCTCTCGCGCACCGCCCGCGCCGATCACTTCGAGCCGTTGACGCTGCTGTCGGCCCTCTCGGTGGTGACGCAGCATATCGGCTTGATCGCCACCGTCTCGACCACCTTCAACGAGCCCTACAATCTGGCGCGCAAATTCGCCTCGCTCGATCATCTGAGCGGCGGACGCTCGGGCTGGAATCTCGTCACATCCAGTACGGAATCCGAAGCCCACAACTTCAGCTTCGAACAGCATCCCGATCATGCCGTGCGCTATGAACGTGCCCGCGAGTTCTACGACATCGTGGCGGGCCTCTGGGATAGCTGGGAAGACGACGCCTTCCTGCGCGACAAGGAGAGTGGCGTCTATTTCGATCCGGACAAGCTGCACGTGCTCAATCACCGCGGCAAGCACTTCAAGGTGCGAGGACCCCTGAACGTCGCACGCTCGCCTCAGGGCTGGCCGGTCGTCGTGCAAGCGGGCGCGTCGGACGCAGGCAAGGAACTCGCCGCGCAAACCGCCGAGGTCATTTTCGTCGCGCACCAGACGCTGGAAGAAGCCCAGGCGTTCTATCGCGACGTCAAAGGGCGGCTGGCGAAATACGGACGCCAGCCTGAGCATCTGAAGATCATGCCGGGCATTTTTCCGGTGATTGGCCGTACTCAGGAAGAGGCACAGGCGAAGTTCGATGCGCTGCAGGCGCTGATTCACCCCACGGTCGGGCTATCGCTGCTGTCGAATATGTCAGGCGGTATCGACCTTTCCCAGTACCCCGTAGACGGTCCGTTGCCTGCACTTCCTGAAACCAACGGCGGCAAGAGCCGTCAGCGGCTACTATTCGATCTCGCGCGCCGCGAAAACCTGACGATCCGCGACCTGTATCTGCGCATTGCGGGTGCACGTGGCCATCAGCAGGTGGTGGGCACACCACAGAGCATCGCGGATCAGTTGCAGCAATGGTTCGAGGAGGAAGGCGCGGACGGCTTCAACATCATGTCGCCGTGGCTGCCGGGCGGACTCAGTGAATTTGCCGAACTCGTCGTGCCCGAATTGCAGCGGCGGGGTCTCTTCAGAACCGAATACGAGGGACGTACGCTGCGTGACAATCTGGGGCTGCCGCGGCCGCAGAACCGTTATACGCAGCAAGCGGCCAAGCAGGCTCAGTCAGTGGCTGGGGCCCGCTAGCAGCAGGCTCATTCCGCCCACGCGTCCGGAAAGGTTTGCGTCAACGTCGAGACGAAACGCGCGGTCTCGGCTTGCCGGGGCTGCGTAAAGATCTGCCGCGATGCGCCCTGCTCCACGATCACGCCGTCACTCAGAAATACGACATCGCGCGCAATCGACGCCGCCAGCCGCAGGTCGTGCGTCGCCATCAGCATCGTCATGCCTTCGCTGGCGAGCTGCTTGAGCACTTCGACCACTTCGGCAGCCAGACCCGGGTCGAGCGCCGAGGTCGGCTCGTCGCACAACAGCACCTCCGGCGACGGCGCCAGCGCCCGTGCAATCGCAACGCGCTGTTGTTGTCCGCCCGAAAGCGTCGCGGGCCACGCATCCGCCTTTTGCGCGATGCCCACTTTCTTCAGCAATTCATGCGCTCGTTCCCCCGCCCGCGCCTTGTCCCACTTCTGAACCGTCAGGAGGCCTTCCATCACGTTCTGGAGCACCGTCAGATGCGGGAACAACTGGAAGTTCTGGAACACCATGCCCGTGCGGCGTCGGATCGCGAACACGGCATCACGCGCGGGCTTGTGTTCGCGGCTGAATTCGAAGCGCTGATCGCCAAGCTGGAGCGAGCCGCCCTCGGGAATTTCGAGCAGATTCACGCAGCGCAACAGCGTGCTCTTGCCGCTGCCCGACGGGCCAATCAATGCCGTGACGTTGCCGGAGGCAAGCGTCAGGTCCACCGAGTGCAACACCTGGTGATCGCCAAAGAATTTTTCGATGTTTTCCAGTTTGATCATCAGTTACTCGCCTGGAAAAGTGCGTGCCGGCCGAACCGCCTTTCGAGCCTCACCTGCGCCGATGACAACACGGAACTGAACACCAGATACACCAGCGCCGCTTCCGTGTAGAGAATCAGCGGCTCATATGTCACCGAGGCAATGCGCTGCGCCGCCTGAAACACCTCAGGCACGGTGAGCACGGCCGCGAGCGAAGTGTCCTTGACTAGCGAGATAAACGAGTTGGAGAGCGGCGGCAACGCCACCCGCGCCGCTTGCGGCAGGATCGCGCGACGCAGCGCCTCGGTACGTGTCATACCCATTGAATAGGCCGCTTCCCACTGTCCTTTCGGGATCGACTCGATCACCCCGCGAATCACCTCGGAGTTATATGCACCCACATTCAGCGAAAAGCCAATGATGGCCGCCGTCAATGGATCAAGGACGATCCCCACATTCGGCAAGCCATAGAAGATCACGAACAGTTGCACCAGCAACGGTGAGCCGCGAATCAGCCAGACGTAGAAGCGCACGACCGCCACCGCCCAGCGCGGTCCAAACAGGCGGATCAGGGCGGCAGCGAACGCCAGCGCCAAGCCGAGCGCGAACGACGCAAGCGTGAGCGGCACAGTGAACACGAGCCCCGCGTACAGCAGGGGCCACAGCGACTGCGCCATCAGATGCAACCAGGCTGGCATGATTCGGACCCCTCAGAACCGTCCGGCGCTTACTGGGAGACGTCCTTGCCGAAATACTTCTCAGAGATCTTCGCGTAGGTGCCGTCCGCCTTGATGTCGGCGAGCGCCTTGTCGATCGCTGCGACCAGCGCCGGGTCGCCCTTGCGCAACAGCACCGCAGACTTGTCGCTGTCACCGGAATTGTCGAGCGCGACGATCTTCACCTGCGCGTCCGGCTTGTGCTTCTTGAAGTCGAGGAACGACAGCGAATCGTTGACCGTCGCATCGACGCGACCCGAGGTCAGCAGGTCGATCGATTCATTGAAGCCTTGCACGGGTATAACGTCCGCACCGTGGTCCTTGGCGATCTTGCCGAAATTGCTGGTCAGCGTATTGGCCGATTTCTTGCCCTTCAGGTCGTCGAAGGTCTTGATGGTCGTGTTGTCCGAGCGCACGATCAGCGCCGCATGCGAGGTGATGTACGGGGTCGAGAAATCGTATTTGACCTTGCGCGCATCGGTGATGGCGACTTCATTGATTACGGCGTCGTAGCGGTTTACGTCGAGGCCGGCAATCAGGCCGTCCCATTTGCCTTCGACAAACTCGGGCTTCACGCCCAGGCGTTGTGCGATCGCGGTGGCGATTTCCACATCGAAGCCGGTCAGCTTGCCGGATTCGTCGTGGTAAGTGAACGGCGCATAGGTGCCTTCGGTGCCGACCTTGAAGACGCCCGATGCCTTGATCTGGGCGAGCTCGTCTGCGGCGAATGCCGAGGTCACGGCTACGGCCTGCAGGAGAGCAATCAACAGAATGGAACGAATCGACTTCATGAGAATGTGCTCCGTAGGTATTGGTATGGAGAATCAGTGCCTGCCCGGCTAGCCGCCCGGGCAGAGTGGGCGGACTGTAGCAAACGGCCTCCGTTTCCACAAAGCACGAAGTTTTCGAAGAATATGCGGATCGGTGATAAGCCGCAAGGGTGCCGGTTTGAGAGTACTAGACGCGATGAGGCCGGCTCGCCATTACAATACGGCGTGAGGCGCGGAGGCCAGCCTCATCCGCACTGCAGCAACGGCTCAAGGCGACTGCGTAACGCATCTGGGCTGCGCCAGTTGTTGTCGGCCGCGCAGAAAGCCCTGCAACGAACGACCTGTTCTCGACTGCGAGGTTCTATGTTCGGTGGCATCTTCCACATCGTGACGGATCGGGACGGGAACCATCATTTCTATGCCTATACCGACAGCGCCCTTGTCGCCACGCTTCTGGTGATTGCGTTGCTGCTGTTCATTCTGCTGACCAGCACGCTCTGCTACTACCTCACCCGCTTGATCATGCTGTGGATCGTCGGCCGGCTCGCGCGCGGCGAGCGCCGCAAGTGGCTGCAAGCGGCCGTGAAGCACAAGGTGTTTGACCGCCTCGCGCCGCTGGTGCCCGCGTACTTTGTTTACCTGTCAGCGCCGCTGATATCGGGCCTGACGTTTCCGGTGGTCTACTTGTTGGGGCCGCCGCTTGAGACGCTCGCCGCGTGCTACATGGTGCTGACAACGCTGCGCGCCGCCTTCGCTTTCCTCGCCAGCATCGAGGATCGCTATAGCCACTTTCCGCACGCCAGCGAGCGGCCGATCAAGAGCTTCCTGCAGGTCACCACCATCGTTTTGTATCTCGCGGCCCTGATCGCGCTCATCTCCGTGCTGCTGCATCGCTCACCGGCCTATTTCCTCACCGGCGTGAGCGCGATGACCGCACTCCTGATCATCATCTTTCGCGATTCGCTGCTGGGCTTTGTTGCCAGCATTCAACTGGCCGCGTACGACATGCTGCGCGTGGGCGACTGGATCGAGGTGCCTGGCTTCGTAGCCGACGGCACAGTCGTCGACATTGCCTTGAATACGATCACGGTGCGCAATTTCGACAACTCCATTGTCACGATCCCCAGCTATGTACTGCTGAGCAATGGCGTCAAGAACTGGCGGGGGATGGTCGAATCCGGCGGACGGCGTCTCAGGCATGAGATTCATCTGGACGTCGACAGCATCCGCTTTGGCGATGTGGAACTGTTCGCGAAGCTGCAGGCGAGCACGGATTTGCAGACGCCCTTGATCTTCGCGGAGGAGGATCCGCGGCTGACCAATCTCGGCATGTTTCGCCGCTATCTGATGGCGTATTTTCGCCAGCATTCTGCGCTTCGAACCGATATGCCGCTGGTGGTCCGGCTTCTGCAATCGACCGAGCGCGGTCTGCCACTGGAGGTGTTCCTGTACATCGACGACACCGACTGGGAATCGTTCGAACGCATCCAGTCGGACATGTTGGATCATGTCTATGGGGTGCTGCCGCAGTTCGGACTACGTATCTGGCAGAAGCGCTAGCGCATCGCCGTCAATCCGGGCGTCTGGCTCTCGCAGCGTGTACACGTTGTCGATGCTGCTGGGCCGGCTCGTCATAAGAATCTGGCCCGTAGACGCGCAGTCACGGGCCAGGGTCACACTCGTTACCGCTCAACCGCGTGCGGCTCCTTGCGCTTGTTGGCTACTCGAATCGCATCGAAGTAAGCGGAGTTCGGCGGACGCTTCAGATATAGACCCGCTCCGCGTACCGCGCGCAGATCGCCATCCGTCCAGGCAAGCGCACCGCGCGTCAGCGTATGGGTTGCCACGCCCTGCACCGTCATGCCTTCGAACACATTGAAGTCCACCTTCTGATGATGCGTCTTGACTGAAATGGTCTTGGTCGCGGCCGGATCCCACACGACGATATCCGCGTCGGCGCCCACTTGCACCGCGCCTTTACGCGGATAGAGGTTGAAGATTTGCGCGGCGTTGGTTGAGGTAATGCGCACGAACTCGTTAGGCGTCAGGCGTCCGGAATTCACGCCGTGATGCCAAAGCACCGACATGCGATCTTCGACGCCGCCGCAGCCGTTTGGAATCTTCGTGAAGTCCTCGCGGCCCATGGCCTTCTGCGACGCGCAAAACACGCAATGGTCAGTCGCAGTGGTATGCAGTTGACCTGCTTGCAATCCGCTCCATAACGCCTCGCGATGCTCGGCCGAACGGAACGGCGGGCTCATTACGTGCGCCGCTGCGCGAGTCCAGTCGGGGTCGCTATAGACGGCTTCATCAATCACGAGGTGCCCCGGCAAGACTTCGCCGAACACCCGCAATCCTTCGCTGCGCGCCCGTGCAATCGCATCCGCCGCGTCTTTGGACGACACGTGCACGATATAGACCGGCACACCCAGCACCTGCGCGATCCGGATCGCCCGGTTGGCCGCCTCACCCTCCACTTCGGGTGGCCGCGAAAGCGGATGCGCCTCCGGCCCGGTGATGCCGCGCGCCAGCAACTGCCGCTGCAACTGGAACACCAGTTCGCCGTTTTCCGCGTGCACTGTAGGCAACGCGCCGAGTTCGAGCGAACGCGCGAAGCTGTTCACCAGCACTTCGTCGTCGGCCATGATGGCGTTCTTGTAGGCCATAAAGTGCTTGAAGCTCGACACACCATGCTCATGCACGAGCGTGCCCATGTCGCGATGCACCGATTCGTCCCACCATGTCACCGCGACGTGAAAGCCGTAGTCCGCAGAGGCTTTCTCAGCCCAGCCGCGCCATGACTGAAATGCCTCCATGAGCGACTGGCGCGGGCTCGGAATCACGAAGTCGATGATGCTCGTGGTGCCGCCCGAGAGGCCCGCTGCGGTGCCCGTATAGAAATCGTCGCTGGCGGTGGTGCCCATGAAGGGCAACTCCATGTGCGTATGCGGATCGATGCCGCCAGGCATCACATACTGTCCGTGCGCATCGACAATCGACACGCCTGGCGGCGCCTCCAGGTCCGGGCCGATCTGCAGGATCGTGCCGCCGTCCTGCGGGTCTGCACACAACACGTCCGCCCGCCAGCTACGGTCCGCGTCAATTACCGTGCCGCCACGAATCAGGGTCGTCATCTTGCTGCCTCCTCATTGACTGCTACGTGTTCATTGCCGCTGTCACTGCATCGAACCGGCAGGCGGCCTGGCCCGCCAGTTCGACGCGCACCTCATGCGCTGGCAACGCGCGCACTCGGTCCTTTGCTCAATTTCATCCAGGCGCTGTAGACGATGGACGCGAGCGCGAGGCCCACAAACCACGCATACGTGTAGAGCGTATTGAAGAATGCCGGAACGTTCGGGAACGTCGTCGGAAACGCCGTATGCAAAAAACCCGGCAGATTCGGCAACACGCCCACCAGCAGTGCCACCACGGCACCGATATTCCAGCCGCCTGTGTAACTGTACTCGCCGTTTTCGTCGAACAGTTCACGCGGATCGAGCCGCGTGCCGCGAATCAGGAAGTAATCGACCATCAGAATGCCCGCGACAGGTCCGAGCAAGGCCGAATAACCCACCAGCCAGGTGAAGATATAGCCCTGCGTCGTGGCCAGAATCTTCCACGGCATCATCACGATCGCGATTGTCGCGGTGATCATGCCGCCCACGCGATATGAAATCCCCTTCGGCCACAGGCTCGAAAAGTCGTAGGCCGGGCCAACCAGGTTGGCCGCGAGGTTGCAGCACATCGTATCGAGCGTCAGGATCACCAGCGCGACGCCTACGCCAATGCCGGTCATGCGACTGGTGAGATCGATAGGATCCCAGATTGCCTTGCCGTAGATCACCACCGTCGCCGACGTCACCACCACAGAGATTACCGAGAGCAAGGCCATCGGCGCCGGCAAGCCAATCGACTGGCCGATGATCTGATCGCGTTGCGAACGGGCAAAGCGCGTGAAGTCAGGAATGTTCAGCGCGAGCGTGGCCCAAAAGCCGACCATCGCCGTCAGCCCCGGCCAGAAGGTCACCCAGAAGAGCCCCTCCTTTTTGCCGCCGGCCACAAACTGCGACGGCGTGGACAGCATCGTGCCCAGACCGCCGGCCTTCGAGGTGGCCCACCAAACGAGCGCGATGCACATCACCACCTTGATTGGCGCCGACCAGCTCTCGAGCCAGCGGATCGAATCGGTGCCGTGCAAAATGAAGTAAATTTGCAGTGCCCAAAATACGAGGAAACACGCCAGTTGCCCGAGCGAAATGCCGAGGAGCGGCAATGCATCGCCATGCAGGGCATTGCCGGTCAGGATATTAAGCAGCGTATAGATTGCGCTGCCGCCAAGCCACGTTTGAATGCCATACCAGCCGCACGCCACGATCGCCCGCAGCATGGCTGGCAGCTTTGCTCCCTGGGTGCCGAACGACGAGCGTACCAGCACCGCATACGGAATGCCGTGTTTGGCGCCCGCATGGCCGATCAGCAGCATCGGCACCAGCACGATCAGGTTGCCGAGCAGCACGGTCACCACCGCCTGCCACGGCGACATGCCCTGCTCCGTCAAGCCGGCTGCGAGCATGTATGAAGCGATATTCATGACCATCCCCACCCACAGCGCTGCGAAGTGATACCACTTCCACGTGCGCTGCGCGACGCCGGTTGGAGCCAGGTCGTCGTTGTAAAGACTGCTGCCTTGCGCGCCGGGCGCTAGCTGCGGATCGACGGTTTGCGCTGTCTGCTTCATTGAATGATCTCCACTGGGTCGTTGCGTCGCCGAATTGCTGAGGTCTGCGCATCTTCTGGGGATGCTTCAGGCCGGATGAAAACAGGCTTCAGTACAGGCGCTTCTTATGTTGCGGGTTCCCGCTGCTTCTTTGGCGGATTCTCGTCTGCTTCCTTCAGGCCGCCTTCGCAGTGGCCTGCGGTGCAGCTTCCGGCTCGGCTGCATCCACCCGTGCCGGGTTGTTCGGATGCGTGGTCCAGTTCGCGTATTCACCGGCGTCGACGCGTTCCATCGTGATGCACTGTTCGACCGGGCATACGTGCATGCATAAGTTACACCCAACACATTCGGAGTCCACCACTTCAAAATGCCGGACGCCATCCTTTTCGCGCGTGATGGCCTGGTGGGCGGTGTCTTCGCAGGCGATATGGCACAGGCCGCACTGGATGCATTTGTCCTGATCGATGCGCGCCTTGATGTCGTACTTCAGATTCAGGTACTTCCAGTCGGTGACATTGGGCACGGCGCGGCCGCGGATCTCGTCGAGCGTCGCGTAGCCTTTCTCGTCCATCCAGTTCGACAGGCCGTCGGCCAGATCCGAAACGATCCGGAAGCCGTAGTGCATCACCGCCGTGCAGACCTGCACGCTGCCCGCACCCAGCACGATGAATTCCGCTGCATCGCGCCATGTTGAAATGCCGCCGATGCCGGAGATCGGCAGGCCCGGCGTTTCGACATCGCGGGCAATTTCGGCCACCATGTTCAGGGCAATCGGCTTGACGGCCGGGCCGCAGTAGCCGCCGTGCGTGCCCTTGCCGTCGACGATCGGCATGGGCGCCATCACATCCAGATCCACGCCGACGATCGAGTTGATCGTGTTGATCAGCGACACGCCATCCGCGCCGCCCTTGTAGGCCGCGCGCGAACCCGTGCGGATATCGCTGATGTTCGGTGTGAGTTTCACGAGGCAGGGCAGCTTCGTGCCCTCCTTGACCCAGCGCGTGACCATCTCCACGTATTCGGGCACCTGGCCCACCGCCGCGCCCATGCCACGCTCGCTCATGCCGTGCGGGCAACCGAAGTTCAGCTCGACCGCATCGGCGCCGGTGTCTTCGACGAGCGGCAGGATCCATTTCCAGTCGCGTTCATTGCACGGCACCATCAGCGAAACGATCAGCGCGCGATCCGGCCAGTCGCGCTTTACCTGGGCGATCTCGCGCAGGTTGACGTCGAGCGGCCGGTCGGTGATCAGTTCGATATTGTTCAGGCCTGCGATGCGTTGGCCGTTCCATTGCACCGCGCCGTAGCGCGAACTGACGTTGACCACGTGCGGGTCGAGACCGAGGGTTTTCCAGACCACCCCGCCCCAACCCGCTTCGAACGCGCGGTTGACGTTATAGGCTTTGTCGGTCGGCGGTGCGGACGCGAGCCAGAAAGGGTTCGGTGACGTGATGCCGGCAATCGTACAGCGCAGATCAGCCATGTTCGGCTCCTTGGGGACTCTGTTTTATCGTGATGTCGGATGTTTGGCTTAAGGGGTAGCACGCTCGCTGCCCGCTAGGCGGCCTTGATCGCCGTGCGGGCAAAGTGAGCGTCGATGGCGGCTGCCGCCAGCTTGCCGTCCTGCACCGCCTGCACGGTCAGATCGACAGCGCCTGTCGCGGCACAATCGCCGCCTGCCCACACATCCGGCAATGACGTCTGCCCGTTTGCCTCGACGTTAATCCGGCTGCCGTCGAGTGTCAGCAACTCGCGCTCGACACCCACTGCGACCAGCGTCTGGCCGATTGCCTTCAGCACCAAGTCCGCTTCCAGCGTGAAGCGCTCCGTGCCTTCGGCCGAGGTACGTTCGAATTCGACGCCCGCCACGTTGCCGTCACTGCCGATTAGCCGCACCGGCTTCGCAAGCGTGATCAACGTCACGCCCTGGCTCTGCGCGAACTCGCGTTCAGCCCACGTCGCACTCATGGTTTCCACGCCGCGCCGGTAGACCATCGTCACCGTCGTCGCGCCCAGCTTGCGGCTTTGCACGGCCGCATCCACTGCCGTATTGCCGCCGCCGATCACGACGACACGACGTCCCACCGGCACGGTCGCAAGATCGCTCGCCTGGCGCACCTGCTCGATGAAGTCCACGGCGCTCAGCACACCGCCGAGGGTCTCGCCTTCCATGGCCAATTCACGCACGCCGGTGAGGCCAATCGCCAGAAACACAGCGTCGTGGTGCTTGCGCAGCGCATCAAGCGTCATGTCGCGCCCGAGCGCCACACCGTTTTTGATTTCAATGCCGCCCACCGAGCACAGCCATGCCACCTCACGCTGCGCAAAATCGTCGACCGTCTTGTACGCCGCGATGCCGTATTCGTTGAGGCCGCCAGCCTTCTCGCGCGCATCGTAGAGGGTCACGCGATGGCCGGCGAGCGCGAGGCGATGCGCGCATGCGAGGCCGGCCGGCCCCGCGCCAACCACCGCAACGTGACGGCCCGTATCGGCCGCGCGCTTGAACAGCACCTCGCCGCGCGCCATCGCCCAATCGGTCGCGTGACGCTGCAGCGCGCCGATCGCCACCGGCTTTTCGTCCTGATGGTTGCGCACGCAAGCACCTTCGCAAAGAATCTCGGTCGGGCAGACCCGCGCGCACATTCCACCCAGCGGATTGGCAGAAAGAATGTCCGCCGCAGCGCCCTTCAGATTGCCGTTGCCGATCTTGCGGATGAAGCTCGGAATATCGATCTGCGTCGGGCATGCCTGAATACACGGCGCGTCATAGCAATAGTGGCAACGGCTCGCCGCGACCGCTGCGGCAGCGGGATCGAGCAAGGGCGAGATATCCGCGAATTCGCAGGAAAGCTGCTCGGGCGACAGACGATGCGGGGCAATGTCGCCGGTATGCTTGATGGCCATACACGTTCCTTCTTGAATGTGAGGACGTAGCCGTGCCCGCCGGCTGCGCTCGCGCGCAGTCGGGACGGCTTGTTTTATAGGCAATGCGGTCAGGCTTTTCTAAAGGCGCCTACGTGGACCAGACCGAATCAACGAGGCGCCCCTGTCACCCTTGCAAGTTCATGAAGCCGGTTCGCAGGCACGCCCCAGCATGGCGTGCAGCAGCACATTGGCGCCCGCCTCGATCCATTCGAGCGTGGCGTCCTCGATCTCGTTGTGACTGATCCCGTCGACGCACGGCACAAACACCATCGAAGTCGGCGCGACCTGCGACAGATAGCAGGCATCGTGTCCCGCGCCCGACACCATGTCGCGATGCGGATAGCCGAAGCGCTGTGCAGCGGCGCGCACCGACTTCACGCAGGCGGCGTCGAAGGCGACGGGCTTGTAATAGAAAATCTGTTCGAGCTCGGTTTCAAGGCCAATGCCGCTCGCGATCTTCTCGACGCCTTCGCGCAGGGCAGCATCCATTTTCGCAAGCACCGCATCGTCAGGATGACGGAAGTCCACGGTGAAAAACACGCGGCCCGGAATCACGTTGCGTGAATTCGGGTGCACCTGCATCATGCCGACCGTCGCGCAGCCGAACGGCGCGTTGTCGAGCCCGATGCGATTGACCAGATCGACCACCCGCGCCGCACCGAGCAGCGCGTCGCGGCGGCGCGGCATCGGCGTCGGACCCGCGTGCGCTTCCTGGCCGGTCAGGGTGATTTCGTACCAGCGTTGCCCTTGCGCATCGGTCACGACGCCAATGGTCTTGTGTTCCGCTTCGAGAATCGGCCCTTGTTCGATATGCAGTTCGAACGCGGCATGCAAGGGCCGGCCGCCGCACGGCACATCGCCCGCATAGCCGATGCGCTTCAGCTCCTCGCCGATCGTTTTGCCGTCCACATCCTTGCGCGACAGGCCGTATTCAAGCGAGAACACCCCGGCGAACACGCCTGAGGCCACCATCGCCGGCGCAAAGCGCGAGCCTTCCTCGTTGGTCCAGATCACCGCCTCGACCGGATGCTCGGTCTCGATGCCGTGATCGTTCAGACTGCGAATCACTTCGAGGCCGCCCAGCACGCCGTAGATGCCGTCGAAACGGCCGCCGGTCGGCTGCGAATCGGCGTGCGAGCCGGTCATCACCGGCAGCGCGTTCGGGTTGCGCCCCGCACGGCGCATGAAGACATTGCCCATCTGATCCACTGTGACCGTGCAGCCCGCCTCCTTGGCCCAGCTCACGATCAGGTCGCGCCCTTCCCTGTCGAGATCGGTCAGCGCGAGGCGGCAGACACCGCCCTTAGGGGTTGCACCGATCTTGGCCATCGTCATCAGGCTGTCCCACAGACGCTTGCCGTCGACCTTGATCGACGTATCGGGTTCAGCATGCTTTAACGCCTCGGATACCGCGTTCATTCGTCTCGCTCCTTTCGATGAATCCAGACGCCCTGCGCGCCCTATGAAACTGGTGCATGTCCGGCGAGTTTTGGGGCGTTTTCGCACGGCCACGGTGCACACCCTAAGCCGTTTCACCCGCACTCGACAGAGGGCTAACCCTGGGGTACTGGCTGCTCTTCCAATCCTGTCCAGTTGGACAGGTTGTAGCCGATTAACTCCGCTAAATCAATGCCTTTCGTACGCTACGATACAGAGCGAGAAACGTGCCATTGCATCGCAGCATGCCGTTCTGGCGTCATTCGATTGAGCGTGTCCGCCGCCGCCCAAACGACTAGAATGAAGCGCGACGCGGCATGCACGCCGCGCGAGGCCAACAATGAGACACGACGAAGTGGCAGCCGACATTGCCGAAAACGACGAGACCCCCGCGCCTTTGCGGCGGCGCAAGGCGCACATCCGCGAATCGAACGAGGCCCATCTGCTGGCCTGCGCGGAAGCCGTGTTCGCCGAACGCGGCCTGGAAGGCACCAGCACGGCGATGATCGCCGAACGTGCCGGATTACCGAAAGCCAACCTGCATTACTACTTCCCCACGAAGCTCGCGCTGTATCGCCGGGTGCTCGAAGACCTGTTCGAGGACTGGCATCGCGCGGCGGATACCTTCGAGGGCAGCGACGATCCGGTGGAAGCGATTAGCGGCTACGTGCGAGCGAAAATGGAATTGTCGCGGCGCCGTCCGCTCGGCTCAAAGGTGTGGGCCAATGAGATCATCCACGGCGCGGTGCATATGCAGGACATCCTCACGCAACGCGTGAAGCCCTGGCTCGAAAGCCGGGTTACGGTCATCGACGACTGGATTGCGCGCGGCCTGCTGGCGCCGGTCAGTGCCCAGACGTTGATGTATATGATCTGGGCGACCACGCAACACTACGCGGATTTCGATGCGCAGATTCTGGCTCTGGGAGGCAAGCGCGCGTTGACACAGAAGGCCTTCGATGCCTCGACTGAGGAAGTGGTGCAACTGGTGATTCGTGCGTGTGGCGCGGTGTCACCTGCTCCACGCTAAGCCGCAAGCCCTGACCCGCGTCACGCGTCAAACTACGCAAATAACTTAAGGTGGTCCATGCACAACCCGGCAACAACCGCAGACGCAGCAACCGTAGCAACAGCCGTAGCGGCAAGCGAATTCGCCATCCTGCCTGCCACCGCCACGCGCGATGCACTGCGGATCGAGTGCCAGTGGGTCAATCAAGGGCTGGGCAATGCACCCATCGCGGTGTTTTTGCACGAGGGGCTAGGCTCGATTGCTATGTGGCGTGAGTGGCCGCAACAACTCTGCGAGCAACTCGGCATGCGCGGCCTAGTCTATTCCCGGCCAGGTTATGGACGCTCGACGCCAAGACCGCGCGACATCATCTGGCCGGTCGATTTTCTGACCATTCAGGCGTGCGAAATTTTACCGGCGCTACTGGACACGCTCGGAGTCGATGCCGCGCAACGTGAGCACATGTGGATGATCGGCCACAGCGACGGTGGTTCGATCGCACTGCTGTACGCCGCCCTATGTCCTGACCAACTGGCCGGCGCGGTCTCCATTGCGCCTCATGTGTTTGTCGAGGAGATCTCGCTGCAGGGTATCTCTGAGATCAAAGCCGCCTACCAAAAAACCGACCTGCGCGAGAAGCTCAGCCGCTACCACGACGACGTCGATTCGGCGTTCTACGGCTGGAGCGACATCTGGTTAAGCCCGGCGTTCAGGAACTGGAGCATCGTCGACGAACTGCGCACAATCCGTTGCCCATTGCTTGCCGTGCAGGGCGATGATGATCACTACGGCACCATGGGGCACCTCGATACGGTCGCCGAACAGGTACCGCATGCACGTCTCGTCAAGCTCGACGCATGTGGGCATTCGCCGCATCGTGATGCACCCGCGGCGCTGAATGCAGCGATTGCTGCGTTTATCGAGGCGGCGCGGCGCGGCTGAACGCACACCCCACGCGCCCCGCTGGCTCAGATCACCGCCGACAATCCCAGCGTGAACACCAGCAGTTCGGGCCGTACCCCGCCCGTGCTCGCTGCGGCAGCCGCGACTGGCGCAATAATGCCCGCGGCGGTTGCCGTCGCCACCGTGGCCGACCCCGTCGCAACACGAATCAGTGCCGCCACCAGCCACGCCAGAATCAGGAGCAGCACGTGTGCACCGGTCGCCACGTCGACGATCGCCTTCGACGCCCCGCTGTCGATCAGGATGCGCCCGAAGCCCGCGCCGGCCCCACCACCAGCGTAATGCTCGCGGTCGGCGCAAGACACTCGTTAGTGAACTTGAGGATCTGCTCGCGGCCGAAACCGCGCGATGTACCGAACGTATAGAAGCTCAGCAGCACCGTCACAACGTGATGCCGAAGCCCGGCAACGGTTGCTGCGCGCGTTTCGCGTCCTGCTCGATGAACTGCTGCGCCATCGGGTTCACACCCTCGAGCACCACAAAGCGGCGAATCAGCTTCGAAAACAGCGGCCCGGCAATCGCGGCAGTCGGAATGCCAACGATCAATGCGTAGAAAATCGTGTGTCCGATATCCGCGTTATAGGCGGTCACCACCAGCAACGCGGCCGGGTGCGGCGGAATCAGACCGTGCACGACCGACAACCCCGCCGCCATCGGAATGCCGACGCGAGCAAGGCGCTGTTACCTGAAAGTCGTTTGAAATTTTTCAGACCGATCTCACTCCATTCGATCCCAGATGAACTGTTATGAACGGCTGCTCGCACGCGGCCTGAAGCTTCCTCAAGTGCCGACGCCGGTCGGCACGCGCGCTCGGCGGTCGGAATGGGCTCGCTGCCGGGCAACATTACCGTCGAAATCGAGGCGATCGTCGCCGTGTGTGACTGGATGACGTAACCGATAAGTCAGCAGGCCAAAATGGGGCATCGGCGCGCCAAAACAGTCATTGGGTAAATTGCGCAAACCTGCACAATCGCAACTTATTACCCAAGGTTCATAAATCTTACACAGGTAAGTAGTTATGCTTCGGCGGTGATGAGCGAGGGACCCCATACCCTCGCCAGATTCCTTCCCACCGTCAAAGGCCTCCCATGTTCGCCAGGTCTGCGTGTAGCGTTTTGTTCAACGAAAACTCCGTAGGCAAACGTTTGGCGCAGGGGCCGGGCGCGTGGTTACGCACGCTCTGGGCAAGCGTCTTCGCGGCGTCCTTATGCCTGTTCGTGAGTGCCTGCGGCAACGATGACAACAAGCCGCCCGAGACACCCACACCCACCACCACCGCCGAACAGATCAACGCCGCCCCGCCGGCTCCCTGGGCGATGCCGCAAACAGCCGCAGCCCAAACGGCGCAGACCGCGTTGCCGGCGCAAAGCATCCAGACACCGCCGCCGCCTCCCGCGCAGGCCGGCGCACCCGCATCCGACAGTCTTGTAACACCCGTGATTCACACTGTTGATTGAGGTCGTCTGACTCCCCGCGCCGGTTTTGCCCGTACCTGTTTACCGTCGCGCAAATTCCTTCTCCTGAAGATCGAAGCCCAACATGACATCAAAAAATCGCCGTGATTTTCTGCGTGCAGCCGCTTCGGCTGCCGGTTCCGCAACCGCGTTAGGCATGCTGCCGCTCGGCATCCGCAACGCGCTCGCGCTTCCCGCTAACAACGCTACAGGTAGCATCCAGGACGTTGAGCACATCATCATCCTGATGCAGGAAAACCGCTCGTTTGATCACTACTTCGGCACGCTACGCGGCGTGCGTGGGTTCGGTGACACGCGTGCGGTCACGTTGCCCACCGGCAATCCGGTTTGGTATCAGCCGCTCGCTGAAGGCATTGCAGCGGACGCCGCCTACGTGCTGCCGTTCCGTCCGAGCGCACCGAATCTGGGTCTGCAGTTCCTGCAGGATCTGGCGCACGACTGGAACAGCACGCACACGGCATGGAACGGCGGTCTCTACGACCAGTGGGTGCCGGCCAAGGGCACCACGACGATGGCGTACATGACGCGCGAAGATGTTCCGTTCCACTACGCATTGGCCGATGCGTTCACGATCTGCGACGCGTATCACTGCTCGATCATGGGCCCGACCGATCCGAACCGCTACTACATGTGGACCGGCTGGGTGGGCAACGACGGCAACGGCGGCGGCCCGGTGATCGACAACTCCGAACTCGGCTACGGCTGGTCGACCTATCCGGAAGTCCTGCAAAACGCGGGCATTTCGTGGAAGATCTATCAGGACATGGGCACCGGCCTCAACGCCGCCGGCTCGTGGGGCTGGACCTCGAATCCGTACATCGGCAACTACGGCGACAACTCGCTGCTCTACTTCAACCAGTATCGCAACGCGCAACCGGGCAATCCGCTGTACGACAAGGCGCGCATCGGCACCAACGTCGCGAACGGCGGCACTTACTTCGATATCCTGAAGCAGGACATCGCGAACAACACGCTGCCGCAGGTCTCGTGGATCGTCGCACCGGAAGCCTATTCCGAGCACCCGAACTGGCCCGCCAACTACGGCGCGTGGTACGTCGACCAGGTGTTGCAGATCCTGACGTCGAATCCGGAGGTATGGAGCAAGACGGTGCTGCTCGTCAACTACGACGAGAACGACGGCTTCTTCGATCACATGGCGCCGCCGTTTGCGCCCACCACGAGCGCCAACGGTCTGTCGACCGTCGCGCTCACCAACGAAATCTATACGGGCAACGGCCAATACCCGGCCGGTGCAAACGCTAACGGCCCGTACGGCCTCGGACCGCGCGTGCCGATGCTCGTGGTGTCGCCGTGGTCGAAGGGCGGTTATGTGTGCTCGCAACTGTTCGACCATACGTCGGTGATCCGCTTCATCGAAAAGCGCTTCGGCCACAGTCACAATCTCTCCGAATCGAACATCACGCCGTGGCGCCAGGCGATTTGTGGCGACCTGACATCGGCGTTCAACTTCGTCAATCCGAACGACGCTGAACCGGCGCTGCCGAGCACCGCAGGCTACGTGCCGCCGGACCAGCTGCGTCATCCGGACTATGTGCCGCTACCGCCGCTCGTGCAGGCCGTGCCGAAGCAGGAACCGGGCGTGCGTCCCGCCCGTGCCCTGCCCTACGAGTTGTTCGTGCGTCTGCACGACGAGGCTTCGCAAGGCAAGCTGTCGATGCGTTTCGTCAACAGCGGGCAAGCCGGCGCGGTGTTCCTGGTGTATGCGACCAATAGCACCGCTGCGCCGCGCAGCTATACGATCGAAGCCGGCAAGCGCCTCGACGACAATTTCCCGGTCAACGCCAACGGCACCTACGACTACACGGTGTTCGGCCCGAATGGCTATCTGCGCCGTTTCGCCGGCAAGCCGGCCGTCGCGTCGAACTGGTGGAGTCATTCGGAAGTGGCCCGTCCGGAAGTGGCGGAAGGGTACGACGTCGCCAACGGCAATCTGCAGTTGCGTCTCGACAACCTCGGCACGGCGCGCTGCGAGTTCACCATCACCAACGCGTACGATCCGAGCATGACCCTCACGCGCACGGTGGTGGGCGGCAACAATGAGGAAATCTATCTAGATCTGCGCGCTGCCTACGGCTGGTATGACCTGACGGTGACGGTCAATACGGACGCGACCTTCGTGCGGCGCCTCGCCGGTCACGTGGAAACGGGGCGCAGCAGCATGAGCGATCCGGCGTTGGGAAGTTAAGCGTCTGGCGCCTGTATAGGCCGTCTCCCGTCTCCCGTCTCGCGCTCTGTGCGCGGGCCACGGACTGGATGGCGCAAAAAGCGGTAAGACTGGAACGGCCATTGCCTTCAATCACGGGCAATGGCCGTTTTGTTAGCAGCGTAGTTTGCGTAACGGGGCGCTTGGGAGTTTCAAGCCGCCATCGACGCACAAGCTGCGGCCCGTTCGCGCTGTTTCGCAAGAATCGCCTGCACGACATGATCCGCATCGCGCGCAATGCCCGAGAAGCGGCCGGAGCCCCACGTGTGCAGCCACGGCAAGCCGACGAAATACAAACCCTCGACTGGCGTAATGCCACGCGTATGGGCCGGATACCCTCGCCCATTGAACACGGGCGCATCAATCCAGCTGAAGTCCGGCGTAAAACCAATGCACCAGATAATCGCCGCAATACCGCTGCCATCGAGTGCGAGCGTCGCGCGTTCATGCGGTGGCTGCCAGACGGGTTCGTAGACGCCGCCAGGCGGCGCGTCGATCGCGTGCTTTGCGATGAAGCCATCGATGCTGGCATTGATACGGTTATAGGTATCGTCCGCATCGTCGAGATTGGCCGCGAGGTTCGGCGTAAAGTGCAACAACCCATCGCGCAGGTCTTCGAGCCGGCCGTATAACTCCATGCCCTCAGCGGCAAACCTGCGCAGGTCGATGTCGCGGCCGCCATCGCGCCCGGTCACATAGTGATTGGTGTTGTCACGTACGCCTTCGCGCAACGGATGCTTCTCCACCGGCATATCGTAGTACTGCATATCCGCGAGCCAATCCACCACATCACGGCCGCGATAAAAACGCGCGCAGCGCGGCGCCTCGCCCACGGCAAGTACGACCTTGCGGCCGGCCAGATGCAGATCTTCCGCAATCTGCGCGCCGGACTGGCCGGAGCCCACCACCAGCACGGCGCCCTCGGGCAACGCCTGCGGATTGCGATACTCCGACGATTGCAACTGCACGACCTGCGACGGCAGACGTTCAGCCATACGCGGCACGATTGGCGTGTGGTAACCGCCCGAGGCCACTACCACATGATCGGCGGTGAAATCTCCCTGGCTGGTTGCCACCGCATAGGTGCCGTCATCGCGCCGTTTCACGCGGCTGACCTGCGTATGCTCGAGCACAGGCGCATCCACCATCGCGATGAAGCCGTCGAGGTAGGCGATGAGCTCGTCCTTCTTCATGAAACCGTGCGGATCGTCGCCCGCGTAAGGGTAGCCCGGCAACGCGCACTGCCAGTTCGGCGTGACGAGACAAAACGCATCCCAGCGCTGCTTGCGCCACGTATGCGTGACGGTCTGCTTCTCGAGCACGAGATGATCGACGCCGGCCTGTTTCAGGTAGTAACTGATCGACAAACCCGCCTGCCCGCCGCCGACGACAAGCACGCTGTAGCGGCCATGTTCGCCTGTCCCGATGCTCACGGAATGCGCTGTGTTCGACATAATGCGTCCTTGCAAGTAGAAAATCGGCCCGCCGTCGCCGCCTTATTGCTCGGCGGGCCGGGCGAAACGATTAGACCCGGCTCGAACCCGCGTTATGGATCCGGCTCAGACCAGCTCGATGACTTTCACGGTGGCGCCCGCCTGCTCGCGAAAGCGCTCCGCGTCGCGCTCGATTTGCGCGAGCTGATCCATCGCCGCCGAGCACGCGAAGCCGTACTTCTGCCGCACGCGTTCCGAGGCGATGTTGAGCGCCTCGCGCGAGCGTCGGACAAAATCGTCGAGCGGATACGCCTCGCCCGGCGTAAAGAAATCGCTGACCACTTGCGACGGGGAATAGCAATTCGCTTCGTCGCCATCGGGCCATTGAATCCGAAAGTGCATGACAGGCATGGAGATTCCTTTCTGCTGATGGCTTAATGAACGGCAAGCGGCTGCGCCAGCCACGCGCGGTAAGCGTCAACATGACAGCCGGCGCTGGCGGCCCAGCTATACCGTGCAAGCAGCGCAGGTACCGCCTGCGCGAAATCGGTACCACTGTCGCCGCGAATCACGCGCAGCAGTGCGGCGGCGATCGAATCGGCGTCGGTTGGGTCAGCCCAGCAACAGGTGGCGTCGTCGAGATATTCGGTGAACGGCGCAATCGCCGATACCACGACCGGCGTGCCGCAGGCTAGCGCTTCGAGCACGACGAGGCCGAAACCCTCCCGCACCGACACCATCGCCAGCACATCCGCGCTTCGGAACAACGCGGGCAACGCAGCGTCTTCGAGCGGACCGGTGATCACGACGTTTTCATGTGGTCCGATAGACAAACCATGTTGCGCCGCTCGCTGGATGAAGCGCCGCGTGTAGGCATCGTGGTCGAGCAGGCTTGCACCGCCTGCAACGACAAGCTGCGCCCCGGGACAGACGCTAAGCACGGCGGGAAACGCATCGAGCAACGCGAGCGTGTTCTTGCGCTCTTCAATGCCACCCACCGCAAGGACAAGCGGCCCAGCGCCTATCCCTAAGCGTTGCCGGATGAGTTCGTCTTCGGGTAGCGGTTCTGAAGTGAAGCGCGTCGTCTCTACGCCATTCGGCACCGTGACCGCTTCGATGCCATAGCGCTGCTGCATCTCGCGAGTCCATGTGTCGCTCACGCATAGCACGCGGTCGGCGTCGCGATACCCGCGTTCCTGCCAGGCCGCGAGACGCGTGCTGTCGAAGTGATCGAGGTGGTGCACAGTACGCACGAAACCACGAATCGCGCCCTCCTCCTTGAGTTCTGCAAGCGCATTGCCGCTGATACTATCTTCGGCATGGAGGATGTCGAAGGCCGCCGTGCCATGCATGCGCAAACTGCTTTTCAAGGCACGGATGCGCGCATCGACCAGTGCCACGGTGCCGACCTGCGATCCCGTGACCGGCGCATACACCACGCGGCAAGACGGCAGGCGAAACAGCGTCTCGCCATTGGTTGCGGGCGCAAACACCGTGACGTGATGTCCTTGCGCGCTGAGTGCGTTCGCCAATTCAAGCGTGTGCACGACGCCACCGCGCGGATTGACCGAATGCGTCAGCAACGCGATCCGCAACGTGCGTGGATTCATCGCAGCACCTGCCGCCGCGCCGATAAACGGCTCGCCGCTGAAGTCCCATAACACTGCCGCGTCCTCACCGCGGTGCACGATCACCTCGCGCCTGGCGTCCACCGTGCCGATCGCCGCACAGGCCAGCGAACGCGCCGCGAATTGCGCCTGCACGCGCCCGACGTGTTCCTCACGCACTGCCAACAGATAGCCGTAGCTCGGAAACGCCGTCACCCAGCGCGCCAGCGGCACGTCGGCGGGCTTGGGAATGGCGTCGAGATCGATACGTGCACCCACCTGCGAGCATTCGAGAAGCATTAGCGCGGTACCGAGGGTGCCCGCCATGCTGATGTCTTTGGCGGCGTCGCACAGGCCGCTCTCGGCCAACAGCGGCAAGAGTTCGAGATCACCGCGCAGGCGCACGGCAGGCGCGCCCACCGACGCATTCCAGAACGGATAGGGTTCTTCGAAGCGGCCGCGCAAATCGACCGCCATCAATAGACGGTCGCCGGGTCGCGCGTTGAAGCTCGACAACAGCGCCTTGGCGCGCCCCACGATCGACACGGCGAGTTGCGCCTGATCGCTACGCGCATTGGTGTGTCCGCCGACAATCGGTACGCCGTACGCCACCGACGCCGCGGCCATTCCCGCTAGCACCTCATGCGCCGCTTCGATACCATCGCTCCACAACGCATCCACGACAGCGAGCGGCCGGCCGCCCATCGCGTAGATATCGCTGACGTTGACCATCACGCTGCTATAGCCCGCGAACCACGGCATCGCCTGTACAAAATCGCTCACCATGCCTTCGATGGCGAACAGCAGATACCCGTCGCCGTCCGCCAGGGCCGCGCAATCGTCGCCTAACGCCACCGCTTGACCGAGATCGTTCGCGCCACCGGGCAAGCGTCGCGCCAGCGACGACACCACGCCGGCAATATCCGTCTTGTGCTGGAAGCCACGGCTTTCGCGCAGGCCCGCGACCAGATCCGCCACGCTCATGACCAGCTCCGCGCCTGCGTAACGAAGCCGCTACGCGGTGCCGCACACGGCGGATAGTGAGCGAGCTGCGCCTGCATCAGATGATGCGAGCGGCCTTGCGCCATCTCCTGCTCAATGGCATCCCAGTGCAAGGCTCGAAACAGCGGCACATTCTGGCTCTGCACATGCGCGAGAAACGTCTCGCAGCCAAGTGCGTGGGCGCTCGTCACCGCAAGGCGGATCAGCGTCGCACCGATCTTGCCGTGGCGCCGAAACGCCGCGTGCACCGCCAGCCGCGAGCCGTACCAGACACCCGGCGCTTCCTGATGAATGCGCACCGTGCCCACCACCTGCTCGGGTATGCCGGCGAGACAGCTCACCGCTACCAGTTGCTGGGCCCGCTCGTCGATCTCGTCGCGATCGTCGCCGACAAAAATGCCCTGTTCGATGCAGAACACCGCGCGCCGCAATTTGTAGGCTTCCTCAGCTTCCCACGGCAGCGTGGTCCATTTGATACGGTATTCGGTCGGCGTGTACAACGTCGGCAACGCCGGTGTGACATCAAGCGTTTCCAATACCCCTGCGATCGCTTCACCAAACATGATCACACCTCGTACGAAGACAACGACGAGCACGCGCCGCACTTGCCGCAGCCGGCCTTGATATCGCTCGAACGCAGCCCCGCGGCGGAGAGCATCGCGCCGAGCGGCTGCAAAACCGACTTCATGAATTCGGGCGTCGGCGCCGGATGATCCTCGAGCGGCGTACCGCTGATCGGCACGAACGGCACTACGAACGGATACACGCCGAGTTCGATCAGCTCACGCGAGATGCTCAAGATCGCTTCAGCGCTATCGCCGAGTCCCGCGAGGATATAGGTGCTGACCTGCCCGCGTCCGAATACGGCCACCGCGGCCTTGAACGCTTCCATATAGCGCGCGAGCGGTACGCTCGACTTGCCGGGCATGATGCGTTCGCGCAAGGCCGGCGTGACCACTTCGAGATGCATGCCGAGCGTGTCAATGCCACTTGCTTTCATGCGCGCGAACCAGCGGTCATCGTCGGGCGTTTCGCACTGCGCCTGAATGGGCAAGTCGACCGCAGCCCGGATCGCAAATGCGCTTTCGCACAGGATCTGCGCACCGCGGTCGCTGGTGGGCGGCGTGCCCGTCGTCAGCACCATATGTTTGACGCCGTCCAGCAACACGGCTGCGCGGGCTACCTCGGCGAGTTGCTCGGGCGTCTTGCGCGCAATCGTGCGCCCCGCGGCCAACGACTGGCCAATCGCGCAAAACTTGCAGGTCTTGCGGCGGCTCTCGTAGCGGATGCAGGTCTGTAGCACCGTCGTCGCCAGCACATCCGCGCTATGCAACGTCGCGATATGCGAGTACGGCACGCCGTCGAGCGTCTGCATGCCGTAAAAGCGCGGTGACTTCGGAAAGCTGATATTGGCAATCGGGATCGTGCCGCGCAGCAGCGCACTAACGCCTCCCGCATCCGCGGGTGCGGCGACAAACGGCGAATGCCAGGCCGTATTGGTATGCACCGGCACCATGATGGTCACGCCGTCCACCGTTACCGCCTTGTGGTCCGACGGCCCCGCACCGCCGCGCCGGCTCGCGACGCCCGTGCCCGGATCGGCGAGCCGCAAACCGACCGACTGCAACTCAGTCATCAATTGCCGGCTAGCGGCCGGCAGGGTCTCGTTGGAGTTCATCGCGGCATCCCACGGTTGAGTTGAAATCGGTGCCGGCGTCGGCGGCGGAGGCGGTGGCAAAGGCGTTAGAAGAAGCGCCCCACGACGGCATCGGCGACACCGTCGTCGCCGGCCGTTCGTTGATCGCGAGGCTGAGCAGTTCCGGCCGTGCGTAGTGGCCAACCGAATCCATCATGCGTTTGCGCTTGGTGATCAGCGCCATATCCAGATCCGCGATCACCATGCCTTCGCCCTCGCGCAGCGGCGTAGCCAGATGTTGGCCTTCGGGTGAGACGATCGCCGTGTTGCAGCCGCCGCGCAGCGCCTTCTGCAGATTCGTGTCGCCGGTGATCGCGGCGATCTGCGCTTCGGTCAGCCAGCCGGTTGCATTGACAACGAAGCAGCCCGACTCCAGCGCGTGATGACGGATCGTGACTTCGATCTGCTCGGCGAAGATGGGCCCCACCAGCGAACCCGGAAACTGGCTGCAGTGAATCTCCTCGTGCTGCGTCATCAGCGCATAACGCGCGAGCGGGTTGTAGTGCTCCCAGCAGGCGAGCGCACCGACCCGCGCGACGGCCGTCTGCACTACCTTCAAGCCCGCCGCGTCGCCTTGTCCCCAGATCATCCGTTCATGAAAAGTCGGCGTGATCTTGCGGCGCTTGAGCAGCAACTGGCCGTCCACATCGAAAACCAGTTGCGTGTTGTACAGGCTGCCGTAATCGCGCTCATTGACCCCGAGCACGACCACCATGCGGTTGAGGCGCGCACGCTCCGCGACGGCCTGCGTCACCGGCCCCGGCACCACCACCGCCTCTTCATACAGCCGCATATGATCGGCGCCGGAGGCCACCGGCGGCCGCACGAATGAAAAGTACGGGTAATACGGCACGAAGGTCTCGGGGAACACGATCAGCTGCACGCCTTCGCGTCCCGCCTGATCGATGGCTTCGCAAACCTTGTTGAGGGTGCCGTCGCTGCGCTCGAAGTCCGGTGAAATCTGGACCGCAGCAGCGCGAACAATGCGTTTTTCAGACATGGTGATGGCCGCCTGTGCTCAGACCGTCCAGGTGTGGATGACCAGTGCGTTGTCCTTGCGATGCAGAAGCTGGATGTCCAGCACGTCGAGCGGGCTGATCGGGCGAATGCCTTCGATCAGCGAGGCTTCGCCATGACCGTACAGCGCCTGCAGCGCGAAGCGGCACGCGTACACCTTGCCGCCCTCCTCCATGAACTTCATCAACTGCTTGTTGAAGTTCAGATGTCCGGGAAACGCTTCGTCGCCGAGCGTCGGAAAGCCGCGCTGCAAGCCGAGCGTGACGCCCGGACCGTACAGGAGTACTGAGGTCTCGAAGCCTTTGCGTTGCAGACGCGTGGCCTGCAGCATATTGACGAAACCGATCGAGCCTTCGAACGCCACCGTATGGAACGTGACGAGCGCCTTTTCACCCGGCTCGGCCTTCACGTCCTCGAAGACCTTCTCTTCGTAGTCGACGAGGTAATCGCCCTTCTGATGCAGCGGTTTGTTGACGGCAGGCATGGCACTCTCCAATGTGGTTTGCGTGAACAGGAATGTCGCGTAGTAGCAGGCAGCGCCGTTTGGCCTCTGCGCCGAGTCCACTAACGCAACGGCCGTGCCACTCATCGCCCCCGCCAATGCGATCACTTTCCAATCAAACAGACGATCATTCGTTAAGCGCCCCGAAATTTTTTTTGGCCCGAAGGTTGCATGCAGCCAACGCCGTCAATGAAAGCGGCCTTGCGGGCCGTGATCGCACCAGCCGGGTGCGATTTCGATGGTGCAAATGCGCGGGGCCGGTGCAGTCATTCACCAGATACGATCAATCCGATCATTGCATCCGATCACTTTTCATGGCCGCGCGACGCCCCTGCGAGGACTTTTAACCGTCATCCATCTTCACAAAAACGATGAGTAGCCCGACACATCACTGGATCAAACGTCTCGCAGAAATCCGCAAGCCCGCATACCTCGCGATTCCCGATCTGATCGAGGAAGACCTGGCCACTGGGCGCCTGCGGCCGCGTGACCGCTTGCCGGGTTTGCGCGATCTGGCCGACGAACTGGCGCTCAACTACACCACCGTGGCGCGGGCCTATGCGGAAGCGAAGAAGCGCGGCCTGCTCGATTCGCGGGCCGGCAGCGGGACTTTCGTGCGCGGCCGCACGGCTACGCTGCCGCTGTCGGGCGGCAGCAGCATCGAAATGACGATGAATACGCCGCCTGAGCCGGCCGACTACGCCATGCGTCTGCGCGAGTCCGCGGCGCGTTTGATGGCGGACAGCGATCCCTATCAGCTATTGCGCTATCAGGACTTCGGCGGGACGCCGGCGGACAAGGCCGCCGGTGCCGAGTGGCTCAAACGCCGTCTGCCGAACTGTTCGCCGGACAATGTGCTGGTGTGCCCCGGCATTCACAGCGCGCTCGTCGCGCTGGTCTCGCAACTGGCGCGGCCGGGTGCGATGATCTGCCTCGACACGCTCGCCTATCCGGGCATCAAGGCGATCGCCGCGCAACTGGGCGTGCGTTTGCAGGCGCTCGCGCGCGACGATGAAGGACCGCTGGCGCATGCGTTCGAAGCGCTCTGCAAGACCGACAAGCCGAGCGCCTTCTATTGCAATCCCACCTTGCAGAACCCCAGCACACTGACGCTTACGCACAAGCGACGCGAAGCGCTCGCGGATGTCGCGCTGCGCTATAACGTGCCGATCATCGAAGACGACGCCTACGCGATGCTGCCGCTGCAGGCGCCGGATTCGCTGGCAAGCTTTGCGCCGGAGTTGACCTACTACGTCACGGGTTTGTCGAAAAGTCTGGGCGCCGGTTTGCGGGTCGCCTATCTGCAGGCGCCGACTCCGCGCCAGACGCAGCGCCTCGCGGGTGCCCTGCGCGCGACGACGGTGATGGCGAGTCCGTTTACGGTGTCGCTCGCCACCCAGTGGGTGAACGACGGCACAGCGCAAGAGATGCTCAACGCCATTCGCAGCGAATCGAAAGCGCGTCAGGCGATTGCCACGCGCGTGCTGGGAGAATGGTCTTACGACGCGCACCCGGATGGCTTTCATCTGTGGCTGCCGATCGCAGGGGTTGGCGGCTGGAGTTCGTCCGAACTGGCGCTGCAGTTGCGCAACCAGGGCATCGCCGCGGTCGCCAGCGCCGCGTTCTCGACCGACGGCAATCCGCCCAACGCACTGCGCGTATGTCTCGGCGGTTCGAAGAATCGTGAAGAATGCGAGGAGGCGTTGCGCATCATCGCCGAGACGCTCGAGCATCCGCACCATCTGCATTCGGCAATCATGTGAGACGGTTCGGAGGACGGGAGACGCGCGATATCTCCAGACGAATACAGCATGCAATAAAGGACCTCGCATCCCCGCCAAACAGTGCAACGCAGCGCGTTTTCTTAGGCATGCATTGAATATCCGCCTACGTCCTGCAAAAATTCGCCGCACTCATAAAGTGCCTTTCCACAGGCGCTCAAACACCTTCCTGTAACACGCGGAAAGGAAAGCGCGGGCGCGGCCGCTCAAGTCCGCCCTCGCGCCGCCGTATACCCGGACGAGGCGCGTTGCCTTAGCGAATCCTGGAGCAGTTGTGTCGTTTTATCGAAATCTGAAAATTGCCATCAAGCTGGCCCTGCTTGGAGCCGTGCTGTTAGCGGCGACGATGGTCGTAGGTCTGGAAGGATGGCACGCGCTGTCCAATACGCACACGCTGCAAATAGAGTCGGCCCAAACACTCCAACAGTATGGCCGCGCGGCCGACACGGCGCGCGTCGCCCAGGTCGAATTCAAGAAGCAGGTCCAGGAATGGAAAGACCTGCTATTGCGCAGCAGCGATGCCGCAGCGCTCGCCGCTCACCAGCAGGCGTTCGTCACGCAAAGTGACAAGACCACCGCAGCGTTGCAGCAGCTCAGAAGTCAGTTGAACGCGCTGGAGGTCAACCTCGACGGCGTCGACAATGCGATTGCCACGCACGCCTCCCTGCAAACGAGCTACCTCGATGCACTGAAGCATTTCGATGTCGCCGACGCGAACAGCCCGCACGTTGTCGACGCCCTCGTCAAAGGCATCGACCGTGCCCCGACCACGGCGATCGACGCGATCGTCGCCTCCGTCATGCAACAGGCGCAAGCCTCGGACGAGCGTATCCAGCAGACTTCCGAGGATACGTATCGCCTCGCCTGCACGCTGCTGCTGGCGGTCGTGGTGGCTGCGCTGGTGCTCGGCGCAGCCGCGATCGGCTTCTTGAGCCGCAGCATCACCGGGCCGGTCCGACAGGCGGTCGGCGTGGCGCAAGCGGTGGCCGGTGGCGATCTGCGCGCTGACGTCGAGGTGGTCAGCACGGACGAAACCGGCCAGTTGCTGGTCGCGTTGAACGAGATGAATCATCGCTTGCGCCATATCGTCAGCGAAATCCGCGAAGGTGCCACGACGATCTCCTGCGCGACCCAGCAGATCGCAGCAGGCAATCTCGATCTGTCCGCGCGGACCGAACAGCAAGCCGCGTCGCTCGAAGAAACCGCCGCCTCGATGCAGCACTTCACCGACTCCGTGCAACTGAACGCGACCCATGCACGTAATGCGACCGCACTCGCGCAAACCGCTGCGCAGGCGGCGCGCGACGGCGGCGTTGTGATGAGCGACGCGGTACGCACCATGGAGCAGATCAACGCCGCGTCGAAGCGCATCGTCGACATCATCGCGGTGGTCGAAGCGATTGCCGCCCAGACCAACATCCTCGCGCTCAATGCGGCCGTCGAGGCCGCTCGCGCAGGCAATCAGGGACGCGGCTTCGCGGTGGTGGCGAGCGAAGTGCGCAGTCTCGCGCAGCGCTCGGCGGACGCGGCGCGCGAGGTCAAGGCGCTGATCCGCGAGTCGGTGGCGACCATCGCCGCCGGCACGCAACTGATCCATCGCGCAAGCCATACGATGGACGGCGTGGTGGAAAGCGCCGGCAGCGTCACGCGCATTGTCGAAGCAATTGCAACCGCCACGGTCGATCAGGCGACTGGCATTGCCGAAGTCAACGACGCGGTCAACCAGATGGACCAGGTCACGCAGAGCAACGCGGCACTGGTCGAACAGGCCGCCGCAGCCGCCGACGCCGTGCAGAACAAGGCGTCGGGCCTGGTGCAGAGCGTCAGCTTCTTCAGATTGGGAGCGACTGCCTGACGAAGATGAAAGCGTCACGTCAATAATCCTTCATGAAGCGCTGCTAGGGTAGCGCGGTTGTCCTGCAAGTCCGTCACTAATAATCCCCCCAATGCCGTACGGAGACTACAGATGCAAACCGCCGCCCGCGCCTGCGCGCCTTTCTGCTTTACGTCCTGCCTGACTTCCCGTTCCAAGTTCAACGCACGCGCCCCACTGCTTGCGTTGACACTCCTCGCCGCCAGCGTAAGCGCTTCCGCGCAGCAGTTTCCTTTCGGCGGTGAAAGCCCGTTTTTTCCGGGCCTTCTGGTGGTGAGCCGCAGTGTCTACGACAACCTGTCGAGCAACGTCCAGGCCGGCACGATCCTGCCGCCGAACTGCGCGAACACGACGGGCGGCTGCGGTGCAGCAACCGGCGCCCCGAGTGACGGCACCTATCCCTACGTGTGGAACAACGTGCTGTACGACGCCAATTTCGGCATCACCTCGCGGATCTATCTGGATCAGCTGACACCCTCGGGCGGATTGGTCAGTTCGCTCGAAGTACCTAACAGCCTGCAGCATGGCGATGCGCGCGGCGAGCTCGTGACGAGCTTCACTTCGAAGTCCGAACTGGCCTTGCATCTGTCTACCGACGGCCAGTCTCTGAGCTTTGTCGGCTATGTCGCGCCGGTCAATGCGATCGACGTCTCGAACGCGAATACACCGGGCGTGGTGGACCCGACCAATCCGGACGGGCAGAATTTCTATCGCGGCATTGCACTCGTAGACCGCGCAGGTCATTTCCGTTTCACCGAAACGAACGCCTTTAGCGGCGACAACGGACGCGCTGCGATTCTGAACACGGGTAACGGCCGCGACGCGGTGTTCTACACCACCGGCAATGCCGGTAACGGCGCGAACCCGCAACCCGACGGCATCATCGCCGGCACGGGCGCGCAGATCGTGGGTCCGTCCAACCAGCCCGAGGCCCAGCAGAACCCCGGCACACCGACGCCGCTCGGCAGCTTCTCAGTCACCGAACTCGGCGCCAAGGCCGACAAGATCGGCAAGGACGACAATTTCCGCGGCATCACGATCTACAACAACGTCCTGTACTACACCAAAGGCAGCGGCAGCAACGGCGTCAACACGGTGTACTTCCTCGACACCACGGGCACGGCGTGCCCGACGGGCGTGGGTGTACCCGCCGCCAACGCGAAGCTGCCCACCTCGCCGCTCGCGTATAACGCCGCCACGCTGCAAACGAGCGGCCTGCCCAACAACATGTGCATCCTGGCGGGCTTCCCGTCGACGCTCAACAAGAACGCCACGACACTCGCCTTCCCGTTCGGTCTGTGGTTTGCCAACGCCACGACGCTTTACGTTGCAGACGAAGGCAACGGCTACACGGGCGGCGCCGATCTCTTCACGCATGCCGCGGCGCAGACGGGCGCCGGACTGCAGAAGTGGATCTATAACGCTGCAGCGAAAAAGTGGACGCTAGCCTACACGCTGCAAGCGGGCCTGAATCTCGGCACGCAATACACCGTGCCACGCTATCCGACGGGTTCGAACCCGGCCACCGGTCTGCCGTGGGCGCCGGCAACCGACGGGCTGCGCAGCTTGACGGGTCGTATCGAAGACGACGGCACCGTGACGCTGTGGGCGATTACCTCGACCGTGAGCGGCAACGGCGACATTGGTGCGGATCCGAACAAGCTGGTGGTGACGCGCGATGTGCTCAAGAACACCACCGCGGCCAGTGCCGCCAGCGAGAAGTTCGTCACGCTGCGCAGCGCCGGATTCGGCGAAGTGCTGCGCGGCGTATCGTTCACGCCGGGCACCGACACGAACGGGCGGTTCTGACGGGCTTGCGGGCACAGGCGCTAAGCGGGCACATCGCGTGCTCGCTTAGTCCCGCGCCCGCAAGCGGAACGCGGCCACCGTCTCGTTCAGTTGCCGTCCTTGATCTTCCAGCGAACGGGAAGCCGCCGCGGCCTCTTCGACAAGTGCCGCGTTCTGCTGTGTGACGTCGTCCATTTGTGTGATGGCCAGATTGACCTGCGCGATCCCCCTGCTCTGTTCATCGGACGCAGCCGCGATTTCGCCCATGATGGCCGTTACCTGCCCCACCGCATGCGTGACTTCCGACATGGTCTGCCCCGCTTCGCTGGCCAGCGCCGAACCTTGGTGGACCTTGCCGACCGACGCGCCGATCAGTTCCTTGATCTCCTTGGCGGCACTCGATGAGCGTTGCGCGAGACTACGCACTTCGCTCGCCACCACCGCAAAGCCGCGGCCATGCTCGCCGGCACGCGCCGACTCCACCGCGGCATTGAGCGCGAGAATATTGGTCTGAAACGCGATGCCCTCGATGATGCCGGTGATATCCGCAATCCGGCTCGAACTCTGGCTGATGTCGCCCATCGTCACCACGACCCGCTCCACCACATCGCTGCTGCGGCGCGCGACGTCCGACGCATTCGCCGCGAGCGAACTGGCTTCCCGAGCGTTGTCGGCATTCTGTTTGACCGCTGAGGTCAGCTCTTCCATACTGGCCGCGGTTTCCTCGAGCGCCGCGGCCTGCTGCTCGGTGCGCGCGGACAGGTCGGCGTTGCCCGCCGAAATCTCGCCGGTCGCGATACGCAGTGTCTCGCTGTTGGCGCGGATATTCAACAGCACGCCATTGAGTTTTTCGACGAAGGCATTGAATTGCGCGGCCAGTACGCCGACTTCGTCGTCGCTCGTCACCGGCAAACGTTGCGTCAGATCGCCGTCGCCCGAGGCGATGTCCTGCATGCCGTTCGATACCTGACGTAACGGCGCGGTCAGCTTGCGGCCCAGTGCAGTGGTCAGCGCCAGCGCGGCGGCGAGCGCAAGCAGGCCGGCTGCGATCAGGATCGCGCTCAGGCGATTGGCCGACGCCATCATCTCGTGGTGTGGAATCAGGCCGATATATTTCCAACCCAGCTCCGGCGACGTATAGATGACGGCGTCGTAACGCGTCCCGTCGATATCGACCGACTGCGCGCCGTTCGCGATGTCCGCGAGCTCGCGGTAGCCGTCGCCGAGGTCCTTGAGCGGCTTGAAATTGTGCGACGCCTCGCGCGGATCGACGAGCACCGTGCCGCTGTCTTCGACCACCATCAGATAACCGGTGTCGCCGAAGTGCACCTGGCCGATCATCTTCGCAAAGCCGTCGAGCGAGATGTCCATACCGAGCACGCCAAGCGGTTTGCCCTGGCTGTCCTGGATCGTTCGCACGAAGCTGATGATGACGTTCTTGTCGCCGCCCGAATTCGCATAAGCGGGCGTGCGGCGCACGTCACCTGCGGCCTGGGTGCCCTGGGTGAACCACGGGCGTTCGCGCGGATCGTAGTGATCGCTGGTGAATTTACCTTTGGGCCACTGCACATAGCCGCCCCACTTCGTGCCGATATAGACGTATTGCAGATCGGGGTGGCTGTCACCGAAGCGCTGCAGCAGATGGAAAATATCGGTTTCCACGCCACCGTTGGTGTCGGGCGTCATCTGGCCGCCATGGGTCAGATAGTTCGCCACCGATTCGTTGGCCGACTGGACCAACGGCGTGTCGGACAGAAACACGACGTTATCGTGAATCCGCTTGAACGTCTCTTTAAGACTGGCGTCGATCTGGCGAATCTGCCCGTTGCTCGCCTCGTTGAAATTGTCGACCGCCTGGCGGCGGACGTTGAGCGTGGCGAATAGCGTGATCGCGAGAATCGTGGCCGCGAGCGCCGCGCCAAAAATAAGGCTCAGTTTGACTGCAATGGAGCGCATGCCCATGCGAAGAACTCCGTCCGGAAGGCGTTTGGATATATGACGGCAAGTGGCCAACAACACGGGGCAATGCCTCGGCTGACCAAGGCTTATACGTATCTCAAGTGCCCGAGGTGCTTAAGCACCCCATGTGCGCAGCTTGCGTCTCTTCCGTTTATTACGGCGTCCTTGCGCCCCGCCTGAACGGGATTCATTTTTAATAATTGACTGATGCCGCAGCAGCACCCACCGACTCGCGGACGATGACTAGGCCTCGAAGTCCAGACCTCCGAGCAACATCTCGATCTCGGCTTGGGTATGGGAGCGGAAATCCACTTCACGCGCGTTGTGCCAGGCGTCGAGCTTGCGTGGGAGTGCATTCAGATAGCGTGAAAAGCGTGCCTCGCCTCCTTCATCCATCAAGCGCTCGATCTCGTCGCTGTCCCAGGTGAGGTACAGATTGAGCGGGCGCGGATAGTGGCGCAGCGCTTCGATCGGCGCGGCCCACATCCTGACGCGGGTAGGATGGCCGTGGCCCTGCCAAGGCAAGACTTCAACGTGGACGCCAGCATCGAACAGGCCGGCGATGGCCGCGGCGATACGGGGTGCAAATTCGTGGTCGAACCTGGCTGCGGTCTCCGGCTTCATGCAAGTCTCCATCACGATCTGCGAACTATCGTAGCACGAGCGCGCGGCGTGGCGCGCACGCTGGACGTTCGCGAGACCTGCAGTTAAGGCTTGCGCGGGAGGAGCCGTGCGGCACCATCATGCGCGAGCTTTCGCTTGTTGCCGTGGCAGCGGTTTTCTATAATCCGCGGCTGAATAGAATCTTGAGGACGGCAGATGCTGCAAACACGTTTCGCCATGCTGGCGTTGAGCCTTGGCGTACTTTCCACTCACGTGCAGGCTGACGACCTGATCGCCACGCATCCGGGTGTCATGTGCGCCTCTGCCGATGCGCTGGCCTGTCTCACGCTGCCGGGTGGCGACAGCCGATCCCATGCAGCGGCACCAGAGCCTCAGGCGCTGAGTCTCGCGGCATCAGGTGGTTGCATCGATGTCAAGCCGGGTATCAGGGTGTCGGTGCAAAAGGCCTTTAAAAACACCTCGGTTGTGACTTATCGTGGTCCGGGCACGCAGATTGATCAAACGTTCGTTATCCCGAACATTGATTTTGCACCAGCGACGGGGGATCACACGCAGACGGCTGCGGTTAGCGCCGCGACAGTTTCGACCGCGACCTCCGCTTCGACGGCGCCCGCACTCACACAAGGTTATCGCCTCGCGCAACGCGTGCCGACCGCCGACCGGGCCGGCACGTTCCTCGAGATTTTCGAAGATGAGCGCATCACGCCCGAGTTGCACAAAACGCTGTGGGGAAGCGGCGCAGGCACTGACGGATTACCAGATGGCGTCAACCACGCTCCGCTAATGAACGCACAAGTGCAACTCGTCTCGGCCGCGGATACGGTGCTCGCCAGCAGAAAGCTCGACTACCCACTTGCCACGCTCGAATCCGCGCCGCTGCATGGTCTGCCTTCGCCCGCGTGGTTTCTGACCATCGACGAAACCGCGCCGATGGGTTCATATAGCGGGCCCGCCACCGAGATGCTGACGCCGGCGCATAGCGGGCTCGAACCCGTAGGCTATGAATCGACGCAGGGCCACGCAACGCCGCTCGTGCTCGCGCGCACCGGCAACGCTGACTGGAAAGTCATGCCGCCGCGCTCGGGCGAGACCGAGGAGATCGAGGCCGTTTTCTGTGCGCCCGCGGATGGCGGCAACTTCGTCACCACGTATCGGACGTACCGGCTCGTCGACGGCAAGTGGCAAGCCGCTTCACATCAGTTGAGAGGACTGTGGGAAAGCGATCGCCAGTTTCCGGCGCGCTCAGATTTTCCTTGAGCTTGAGCTAGCAGAATCGGCGGGGGCTGAGTGGTTGCCCCGCCCTCACGTGACTGCACTATTCGGCCACATGCTGCGACTCAGCATAGACATTGCATCCCCACCCCTTCGCATTGCAATCTTCCAGCGCGTGCTGCGCCACGTCCTGCATTGACTCCGAGTCGTCAAAACGCATTGACCCTTGTCCCTTTTAGGCAGCCATTCGTCGTAGTGCAACAAGGGTTCGTGCAGCGATCAAAGCGAGCAAAACCACTTTGACAAGTTTTTACAGCTACGGGCGATGACTCCTCTACATTCAAATTTTTTGACGACGAGAATTCAGCATGGCAACTCCGCTGCATCTCTGGTTGAAGGATGTCGACGGCGCGCATATCAGAGGTTCGAGCATGGTCGCGGGCCGAGAAGGCAGTATTGAGGTTTTGGGCCTGACGCATTCAATACACGCACCCGCCGACCATGCAACCGGAAACCTGATGGGCGGACGCTCTCATCGACCGCTTACCATCGAAAAGGAAATAGACCGTTCGTCCGTCATGCTTAATTTGGCAGTTGTATTAGGTAAGACTTTGCAATCCGCCGAACTGAAATGGTATCGAACGAACGATGCGGGCAAGGAAGAAGAATATTTCAACATGACCATGCGGAACGTCAAAGTTGTATCCGCATCTCCGAGGGTTCCAAACATCAAAGAAACGGCCTCCATGCACCGGAACCACTTCGAAATTGTCGAGTTCCGTTATCACGAAATGACGTGGTCAAATCTTGACGGAAACCTGATTTTCAAAGATTCATGGATGCTGATCTAGAACCGGACAACATACCAATGCCAGTACGCTGCACCTTTTCACTGAATAGCAAGGAATCGTCGCAACTCCACTGTTCTGGTTTCGGTTCGGTTAAAGCGTTTTCGGGAACCGCGCGCGGGCGTGACAATCCTTATGCGACCGCATGGCCGGATGTTGGACCGCTTCCGGCTGGGACCTACTACCTTGTTGATCGCCAGTCAGGCGGCACACCGGTAAACAGCCCGCTAGAGTTCGACAGCCTGCAACGCTACATTCGTTCCCGTACGCCAGATATCCCTATTCCCGGTTCGAATATGAAGGCTTACGGCACCGGTTGAGGTTCGATGATTCGCCTGATAAAGCACGTCGCCTTCGCAATCGCCTTCGCGGGCATGTCTTGCGTCGGCGGTTGGTGCCTAGGGGCATTCATTGCGCAGTTCGCGTTCGAAATGCCACTGTGGCTATACCACGCGATCCGATTTGCCATCCAACTTTCTGGTCATGACGAACTGGACAACCTCGATGATATAGAAACACTAGCGCTAGCTGGCATGATCGCCATGTGTTGCATCGTCGTGGCAATCACGTTAGCGATTACCCTTCGGATCGTCGCGCACTATGTCAGGATCAGGAAGCGGCGAGCGGCAACGACCATATAGCCCAAAGAGAGCTGGGCATTGCCGTGCGGCATTTTCCTACCTCTGCGGTGTTCCTTCGGCACGTAAGGTGACCTGCGTTTCCGGCGCGCCCGGATTTTCCTTGAGCTTGAGCACGCCACACTACTCCGCCACACGCTGCCCCTCAGCATAAACCTTGCACCCCGACCACTTCCCATTGCAGTATTCCAGTGCGTGCTCCGCCGCCTCCTGCGTCGAACGCTCAACCAGGCTGTACGAGCAGTGGCCACCCTCGGCAATCACGAAAGCCTTACCTTCATTGCGCGACGCACCGTACGCATCGAACCGATCCTGGCACCCGGGATTCAAACCAGTCGGCACCGGTAAAGCCGCGAGCGCGGGCAAACTGACCACGATCGCGGTCGGCAGATTCAAGCGCTTCAGAAACGGCTCCACCGTCGGCCACCACGTTTGCGGCGGCGCATCGTAGAGCAGTTCATGTCCGTCCTCGCCAAACGGCGGCAACACTCCGAGTTGTGCCGGAGCGCCGTGCGAGGTATAGGCGCTCAGCATCTGCTGGGCCAGCCCAGGACTGAAATAGTGATCGTTTTCCGACCACACCCACTGGCTCGGAATCTTCGCGGTCGCGCCATATTGCTCGATGGTGGCAATCAGTTGATCCTCACGGCACACATAGTCCGGACGCAGCGAGCCGCGGCCACCGGCAAAATCCAGTATCCCCAGCACACCCTGCGGATTGCGCGCCGCCGCCGCGAGCACCGCAAAGCCGCCCGTCGACTTGCCAAGCAGGATCACGCGCTGAGCGTCCGCCCAAGGTTGCGCGCGCAACGTTTCCAGGGCGCCGAGCACGTCGTCGGCGGATGCCTTGCCTGTGCCAGGATAGTCCTCATTGCGACAGGAGCCCAGGTGTTCCGCATAGGGTCCTTCCGAGTGACCAAAGCCGCGCCGCAACACGATCACCGCTGCGTAGCCGCGCTGCGCGAATGCCACCGCCGCGCTCAGCAGCAACTCCGGCGCCCGGTCCACGACGCCCGCGCCGACACCGCGCGGCGTGCCCGGCGTCATCAGGATGAGCGGCAGGCGACCTGGGCGGTCCGGCCGAACGACCAGCGCTTCGAGCGTGGGCTTCGCGCCATCCGGCAGGCTGATCTGCAAGCCCATGCGCTCGCGCACCAGACCGGGCAGCAGGGTCGCCTGGGCAGACGATATGCCAGCCGGCGCTTGCGATACCGCGGCCAACTGCTGCGCCAGCGCGTGAAGCGGCACGCTCGCCATTACAAGCAACAGGGCGTGGGTGCGTAGGTGTTGCACGGTCCAGCGAAGAAGCGTTGTGCAACGCAGCCGGATGTCCCGGGCAGTTTGGTCTCTCATTGTTCATTGCCTCTGCGGGTGTCGAGCCATGCGCCGGCGGCGAAAACCGTCCGTGCGAACCGGTCATCAGTTTAGTCTGCGAACCGGCGGGCGGTCTACGGCGCGCCCTCAGCCTCCTGGTAGCCGCACGGCCTTGTTTGCGGACTTCAGTGCCCGAGCGCAACAGACTCATTTATCATGCAGGCTTTAAGCAAGTCCCACGGACGCACCGCCTCAGGAGGTCGCGCCGGATAACAACCGGGCGTAAACTACCGGTGCTTCTCTGTCCACCCGAGCCGATGCGAACCATGTCGAATCCCGATGCCCTGTACCCTGGCGTCCGCAACCCCCGTGGGTTCGCCCGAGCATGGCGGCGCGCCGCGCCCGTGCCAGTGACCGCATAGCGCCCCATGGTCTACCCCTCACTGCGCGACTGGCTCTTTTCCGTCAAGACCTTTGCGGCGGCGATGCTCGCCCTCTACCTCGGGCTCGCGTTCCAACTGCCGCGCCCTTACTGGGCCATGGCAACCGTCTACATCGTGTCGAATCCGTTCGTCGGCGCGACCCGCTCGAAAGCGCTGTATCGCGCGCTCGGTACCGCCCTCGGCGCATCGGCGGCCGTGCTGTTCGTACCGCCCTTCGTCGAATCTCCCTATCTGTTCAGCGTGGTGGTCGCCCTTTGGACTGGCACCCTGCTCTATCTCGCGATCTCGGACCGCACCGCGCGCAGCTACGTCTTTATGCTCGCCGGATACACCATGCCGTTGATCGCGTTGCCGGCGGTCTTCAACCCCGTCAACGTCTTCGACCTGGCCATCACCCGCACTGAGGAGATCCTGCTCGGCATCGTGTGCGCCAGCGTCGTAGGCAGCGTGATTCTGCCGAACCGCCTCGCGCCGACCATCATCGAGCGCACCGATGGCTGGTTCCGCGACGCCGTGTTCTACGCTACTGAAACGCTATCGGGGCGCATTGCGGGCGCGTCGATTTCGGCCTGCCGCCAGCGGCTCGCCGCCACCGTCAACGCCCTCGAACTGCTGCTGAGCCAGCTCGCCTACGATGACACCCGGCCCGATGTCCTCGATCGCGTCGATGCTTTACGCGGCCGTATGCAATTGCTGCTGCCCATCATGTCGTCGCTGGCCGATCCGCTGGTGGCCTTTCTTGGCAGCCAGCGGGAACGACACGCCGGACTCGAGCCGTTGCTCGCCGACGTCATCAAATGGATCAATACGCCGTTGCGCCCGGCGAGCCAGGGCGTGCGGCCCTACCCCGAAGCCGACGCCCTGCGCGAGCGCATCGCTGCGTTGCAGCCACCGCCTGCGGCACTCGCAACGTGGGAGGGCGCACTGCTTTCGAATGCCTTGTGGCGCCTGGAACAGGTAGTGGATGTCTGGCAGGACTGCCGGGCGCTGCGCCACCTCATCACGGCAGAGAGCGGCACGTGGCAGCCGCGCTTCCGGCACTGGCGGGTGGGCGGCAAGGAGCGCTATTTCGACCGCGGCATCATGCTGTTCTCAACCGGCTCGGCGGTCGGCGCCATTGTCCTCGCGTGCGCGCTCTGGATCGGTTCGGGCTGGAACGACGGTGCCGGCGCGGTCACGCTGGCGGCCATCGCCTGCTGCTTCTTCGCGGCGCTCGACGACCCCGCGCCGCAAGTGTTCAAGTTCTTCACGGCAACCGCCGCCAGTGTTGCGCTGGCGGGGCTTTACCTGTTCGTCGTCCTGCCGAACGTGCACGACTTCCCGATGCTCGTGATCCTGTTCGCAGGTCCGTTCATTCTGGTCGGCACCCTGATCCCGCGTCCGCAGTTCAATCTTGCGACCATGCTGGTGGCCGTCAACACCGCCACCTTCATCAGCATCCAGGATGCCTACGACGCCGATTTTTTCATCTTCTTGAACAGCAACCTCGCGGGTCTCGCGGGCCTGCTGTACGCCTACCTGTGGACCCGTGTGACGCGGCCGTTCGGCGCCGAACTTGCGGCAGCACGCCTGATGCGTTCGAGCTGGGCGGACGTGGTGCTGAGCGCCTCGAAGGCGCCGATCGAAGATCAGCGCAACCTCGCCGCGCGCATGCTGGACCGCCTGATGCAACTGATCCCGCGACTCGCCGCAACCGACGACAACTTCCACCCGTCCATCGAAAGCTTCCGCGATCTGCGCATCGCGTTTAACGCGGTCGACTTGCGCCGCCTGCGTCCAAAGCTGGACGGCGAGGCGCCCGCTGCGATCGACGGTGTGCTCGACGGCATCCGCAGTCACTTCGAAACCTGTGTCACCCACCGCACGCGCCAGCCGGTACCCGCGAGCCTGATGTCCACCATCGACGTGGCGCTCGCGCGCGTCACCGCGCTTGGGCTGGCCAATGCAGCGGCCGACGCGCCCAATACGGCCACCAGCGCGGCGGGCCCGGCGCGGCAACTGCGCGATGCGCTGCATGCGCTGGTGGGCTTGCGTCTGTCGCTGTTTCCGGCCACGATCGCTTCGTTGACCCCGCCCGCTCCGCCCAAAGAGGAACCTGCCGCCTGATGAGCCCATTGACCTCACCGCAGGGT
>Ga0302178_10000110_pt1 | contig 74005 bp, 67 predicted proteins | sample I_Palsa_E1_3_FD_198790 | JGI IMG/M metagenome (GOLD analysis project Ga0302178, IMG submission 198790) | Peat permafrost microbial communities from Stordalen Mire near Abisko, Sweden - I_Palsa_E1_3 | ecosystem: Environmental > Terrestrial > Soil > Palsa > Peat permafrost | place: Sweden...
GTCCAAGCAGGGCCGGTATTTCAGCGGCTACCGCAGCTACCTGGTGCGCTTTCATGCCCAAGATGACGATATCTTGCTCGCCGAGCTCGCTAATACGGTCGGTCGCATGCACTTTGGCCAGATGTTCAGTGCCATCGGCCATCACGAGTTTCATACCGTGTTCGCGCACTGCTTTTAGGTTGGCACCGCGAATCACGACGCTGACGTCGTGTCCCATTTGAGCCAGCTTGACCGCCAAATATCCGCCGATGGCGCCTGCTCCAACAACACATATCTTCATCGTGTTTTTCCTTTAAAACTAATCCGCAAGCGCGCGTTGCCGTCAACCGTCGTTGCCATCTAATTTCTGCCGTGTAAAAGCATTCTTCTCGTCACGCTATCTCGATAGAATTAATGTTTTACCATGCGTCTCGACGAAAAAAGGATAACTCGCATGACTTCGGAAGCGCTCGACAAACAAGTAGACCCGATCGCACAGACTGTCTTTCGATATCGATGGCTGCAATTATTGCTGGGTATCGTATGCATGGCAATGATTGCGAATCTTCAATATGGCTGGACCTTATTCGTCGACCCGATGGACCAGAAATACCACTGGGGGAGAAAAGCAATTCAAGGGGCATTTTTTATTTTTGTATTAGCAGAAACGTGGCTGGTGCCAATTGAAGGTTATTTAGTGGATCGTTTGGGGCCCCGGCTTATTGCTTTGTTCGGTGGTGTATTGATAGGATGCGCTTGGGTGATGAACGCCTTTGCCGGCTCCCTGCTTGTTTTATATATTGCTGCTGCCTTAGGAGGAGTCGGGGCTGGTGCGGTGTATGGCACTTGTGTGGGCAATGCCTTGAAATGGTTTCCCGAGCGTCGCGGTTTGGCTGCAGGATTGACGGCCGCCGGTTTCGGCATGGGCTCGGCTTTGACTATTATCCCGATTTCTACCCTCATCAAGTCCAGCGGGTATCAAGCCGCATTTTTGTACTTCGGTCTGGCCCAAGGGGTGGTGGTATTCGTGCTGTCCTTCTGGCTGCGCGCGCCGAAAAAGGGAGAGACACCCGCACCAGTCCACCTTATCCAGACCAGGGTGAATTTCACCTGGCGACAAATGATACAGTCGCCCGTGTTTTGGGTTTTGTACTTGATGTTCGTGTTAATGGCGGCAGGTGGCTTGGTTGCAACCGCGCAATTGGCGCCGATCGCCAAGGATTTTAAAATAGCGAATAGTCCGGTTTCATTGGCCGGATTGACGTTGCCGGCACTTACTTTTGCACTATCTCTAGATCGTATTTTTAACGGCGTCACCCGCCCTTTTTTCGGTTGGATATCCGATTTTATCGGCCGCGAAAATACCATGTTCATTGCTTTTGGCCTAGAAGCCGTAGGTATTCTGGCGCTCAGTATCTTTGGCCATAATCCAGTCTATTTTGTCATTTTTTCCGGACTGGTATTTTTCGGCTGGGGAGAAATTTACAGTTTGTTCCCGGCGACTTGCGGCGATACTTTTGGTGTCAAATACGCCAGCACCAATGCGGGTTTGCTATATACCGCCAAGGGCACCGCAGCGCTACTGGTGCCGCTTTCCGTATACGTGGTGGAAGCCACAGGTGGCTGGCATGAAGTATTTTTGATTGCTGCGGGAATGAATGCCATGGCGGCAATCATGGCTTTGCTGGTGCTCAAACCCATGCGAAAAGCGCTGCTGGAAACAGCGCCGGTCGATCGGTTCGAACTTCAGGCTGGGTGAGTTGAGACTGACAACGCGTTCATCCGAAACACTTGGGCGCGCGCTCCCTAGACCGCTGTGCATGGGGCCGCACTAAGCGCTAAAGCGCCAAGTCCGACTCTGGTCGTTAGAAGAAACGTCCTAAGGCTTGCGCTAGTTCGTTGAGTGCGCCCATTTCACGGGGACGGATTTTGCGCACCAGTTCGGCTTCGCGCCAGTCTCCGTAAAGCAAGGCTACGGGGCCGTTACTGTTTCTCACCGGCAATAGGATAAAGCCTTCAGCGTCCGGCAGCGCATTTTTGAACCAGCCTGGAATATGTGTGCTGAATTTCGGTGCGCGGGAATTTTCGATAAAGATTCCAACGGAATTCGTAATGGCGAGGTGAAACACATCAGCGGAAAAGGCCTCGCCAAAATGCAAAGCGGGTAAGACTGGCGTGATATTCGCGCCAAGTCCTAGGCGCGCAACGAAGGCGCTGGCGCGCTTGTCGCGGATAAATACAATCGCGCGCGACAGGCCCAGGCTGGAGAGCATAGTTTCCAGCGCCATCGTCAAGACTTGCGCACCGCGATTCCCGGGCGGGAGTGTGTCTAGCTCATTCAGGCATTCACGCAGCGACGGTTCAGCATCCTCAATTTTAACTTGGAGTGTTTGGGCACGCAGGTTGTCGATTTCTTTCAGGTATTGCGTGCTGGCGCCGCCTTGCGCAAGACTGGAGGGGATTTTCAGCAGAATATCGGATTCGATCTTGAGTGCGTCGCTATATCTCTTGGTGACCTGCTCAAGCCGTTCCTTGGCGACTTCCGGATCGCTTTCGCTTTCGGTCAACAGGCTGGAGACGTCGGTGGAAAAATTCGTAACGGCGCGCAACCAATGCGTTTCGGGAGGGGTGCCGTCGTTCTGTTGCCCCGGATGGAATGACTGCATGCCGTCGGAGATCAGGGTGGGGAGACCCCAACGCCCGGCGGTGTCCAGACCCAGTTCTTCGAACGAAAGGCCGAGCACTTCCAGGCCGGCATCATCGTCGCTGATTCCTGTCGACTTAGCGAGTTCGGCGATTTCCTGCCACTCTTGGTCCAGATAGAACAGGACGAGCAAGCGGCCCAATTGGCGCATCAGGGTGCACACCACCGCTTGTTCGCGTCTACGTATGTCGCTGCTGAGAGTTATCTCGCGGGCGATATGGCTGGCCAGCATCACACGATTCAACTCCATCTTTGCGCCGATTTGCTGCGCGCTCGATAAGGCGTGATGAAAATGCTCAACCAGTTTTAGTCCGATCACCAGGTGCCCGACCACGTCCACACCCAATATCATCAGCGCACGCGAGACGGTCGTGGTGTTGCCGCCAAATGAGATGTACATCGCCGAATTCGCCAGGCGTATCACTTTTTGGGTCAGCGTGAAGTCGGACAGTACGACCTGAACCAGGGCGGAGAAGTCGCCGTCCTCGTTTTTCATGGCCGAGATGGTGGCGTACAGGGAATTAGAGAGTAAGGGAAACTCGCCCCGCTCGTTCATGCGTGACCAAAGTTTCTCGAACAGCGCTTCGTGGTTGTCGTTTTTCGGCACCGATTAAACGCCAAAAAGTTATCTAAAGCCCGCAGCAATGGATGGCATCGTATCCGTCCTGTGCATCCCCGAACCCAATTGATTGGCGCTTCAGTCGAATTGACCAACGCTAAAACACATTATATCCATTCAAATCGTCAAATGATCTTGTTTGTGACCCTACTTCTTAAGGCGTTGCGAGAACCACACTATCCATGATTTCGTCATAGATCTCCGCCTGGGGGACGTCAATGAATTCGCGAAACCTGTGAGCGCCCGACGGTTCGCCGGCCCCTAGCGACGGTGCCGGGTGGCCTGGGTTTTCACGTAGTCCGACCGGACTAAACTCCCGTATTTCCCACATGCTAGCCTGATGTTATACACAAAAACACCGCTCTGCGCCGTTTCTTGAGAGGCGTGCAAGATCTGGCGGCATTGGAGGGAGACACTATGAAACGCATTAATCGTACACGTTGCGTCGCTGTCGGCTGTGGCGCCGTTCTGCTGGCGCTCGGTAGTTTTACCTACCGACAAATAGAAAATATCGATTTTCAAAATAGCGTGGGGGCTGCCGCTTACGCCAGCGTGGATCCAACAGGCTGTACGGAGAATTGTCAGATGATCGATCGGAGTCGAGCGGGAATTGCCGTATTGAATAATTTCGCCGTGCAATGATGGCCCAATAGCGGTGAACTGCATAAATCAGCAAATTTAGACGGACCGCCGACTTATCGTTCGCCGGCGGTCTATCTGAACGCGCTACTCAATGCTGCTGAACGGTTCACCTCGAGCGTTTTCTCTCCTTATACGTATAACCGTCGTTCAGGGTGGCAAGGAATGCCGCCACATCGTCGATATCGCGTTCGTTCCACGCTGGCCTTCCCCCCGGCTTGCGCGTGAGCGGTTCATCGAGCGTATCCACGTTGACACGCATGGCAAGCGGTAAATCATCGAACTTGTCGACTTTGCCGTGGCGGTCCGTCGGGTACCATTTTGCCGGATTGGTATCGCGCTGGACGTAGAAGCGCAGCGCTCCTTTCAAGGTGTGGAAACAGCCGTTGTGAAAAAACACTTTCCGTGTCGCCGTATTGCGCAGCGTGGGTGTTTTGAATAGTCCGCAGTAGGCCTTGTTGCTGACTTGATCGGTGCGCAGCGGCCCGCACAGACCCATGTCGAAATAGCCTGGATCGGCATTGACACGTAATTCTCGATTGCGCGGCACGCCAAGCGCTTCGAAGTTGTAGTCGGTGAAGAGTGGGTGTGAGCCATTTACGCCAGACTGGTCGATATGGCAGGAGGCGCAGTTGCCGCCCTGTGGATCGTCGAACAGCTTCTTCCCCCGCAGTTCGTGCGCGCTAAGCTGGACCCGGCCGTCGAGGTAGTCGTCGAACTTGCTGGTATACGGACGAAAACTCGGATCTTCGAGTTCGAAGCGTTCAATGGCGGCCATTGCCTGGGCAAACGCATTGTCGGGATCGGCAAAGATAGCTTGACCGAATACCGCCTTGAAGCGGGCCGCATAAGGTGCTCGCTCAAGCTTGGCTAATACGGAGGGCGCATTGGGATTGGCCATTTCGTTGGGGTTTAACAGCGGGAAGCTGGCTTGTTCGTGCAGATGGTTGAAACGACCGTCCCAGCCGAAACCGCCGGATGGTGCATTATCTGTATCTTCTATCCGTTCTGCGACGGTAGCCGCCTGCGCGTGGCTCCAGACCGGCGTGCGGTTCAGTACGTAGCGCAAACTCGGAACTGCGCGAGTGCCTTGCGAATGGAGGTCCGGGCCGCCCAGTTGGGCGGCCAGACCGTTGGGCGGCCCATAGGCGTGGGATGGACTGTGACAGGTCGCACAGGACATCTTGCCGGACGCTGACAGCGACTGATCAAAAAAGATCAGTTTGCCTAGCGCCGCCGTCTCACTGTCGGCGGGCGCGGGCTGAGTCTGCGCTGCGGCTGCCGCCATCGGCGGCAGCGTGGCGCCCGTTAGCGCGGCGAATGCCGCGACTTGTAGTGCAAGGGCGCGCATCGATTTACAGATTGGTGAAGATGTCGTTGCCAAAGCCGACCAAACCCGCCTGCCCGGCATAACCGATGTGACCGAGTTGGAAAATATCTTCAATACTCTTAAGCATTGAATAATGGTTGTACTGCACCGTCGACACCGTTCCCGGTTTGATGAACTTCGAAATCATCACCGCACCTGTCTGGTCGCCGCCAAAGCTTTGTTTGGTCAAGGTGATCGTCAGCGGGCCGTAGGCCAGCGACGACGATTGCGGGAAGCTCGGAAGATTCGGGCCAGCTTGTTGGCTGCAGCACGTGGTTCCGGCAAACGTCAGCGTTTCCCCGTTTGCCGAAGCAGTCACGTTCGCATAGCTGCTTTCGTCGAAATTGATAATCAACAGGCCATCCTGTTTGAATGCCGGCGATGCGGTAATGAGCGGCACCCATTTTTGCAAGAAAGTGTTCGCGCTGGTCAGGCCGCCTGGCTGGCCGTTTGCGCAGGGCGCATCGTGGCCGTCATCGCACAGATTTGGGGTGATCAAATTGAAGTTGGCGGTGGTCGAAATCGATTGCAGATCATTCGTCAGATTATTAAGGTTCACCACGTTTTGCCCGCATAGCGGCGAATCGATGATCGAGTGGAAATACATAAATGGATCATGCCGCGTCGCATATTGATCGCCCAGCGGAACTGCCGCGCTTGGCGCCTCGGCGGTCTGCGTCAGATCGGTCGAATTGAGCGCCGGGTGGCCGCAGGTCGCAGCTTCGCGAGTCGGGTCGTTGCCCATATCTTCCTCATAACCTTTCCAGGTCAGGCCTGCCGCCGTCAACTGATTCGGCAGGGTCTGCACAGACGCGGGATATACGCAGCCCATGCCAATTGCCTGGCCGTCCGGTGTCGTACCAGTCGAGGCGAAATCCTGATAGGTCACGCAGTCGTTATCAGTCTGAGGTGTCGGCGCCTGCCCGCTCAGCATGGCAATATAATTGTCGAGACTAACGTGCCCTGTGCCGTAATACTGCTGAACCAAGGCGCCTTGCGACGCCAGTGTTTGCGCCAAATATGGAGCTTTGGTCGTGGCGCCGAAAGTGGTCGCATAGTTTTCGTTTTCGAGCGTGATAACAAAGACGTGCTGAATTTGCTGCTGCCCTTGCACCGGCGTTGAAGATGACCCGCCACATGCCGTGACGAGAGCGCTGATGAGGACAATTGAAAGGATCGCCAAGAGTGCGCGTACCCAGGTGCGTGGTGACATATGCTGTCCTTTTGAGTGGATTTTTGCCAAGGGAGTGACTATCTATAGCGCTCGTGACAGTAGTGCGAAATTCGGTGTATATATAGTCGGTATAAGGGATTCATCGTGTCGGGGTGTACCGATACGGCATGGTGTACCGGACCGGAATTGCCGCGTCGGTTCAAGTCATGCGGTGTTAAGCTACGATCGCCGGATGAGCCTGAACCGGTCCGCCCAGTGCATCGCGATGTGACGGCGGCTGTCGCCCATTGAGGTCGGTGATGCCATACTCGTGAGCCAATTCCGCACCGACCAAGACCAAGCCGGATTTATCCTGGCGTTGTGGATCGTGGTACAGCGCATCGATCAGACGTCCAGTGAATTGCGGGCTTTCTGCCAATTCACTAAAGCCTGCATACTGTTCGGGATGCTCGCTGATCACGCGTGCGGTGCGTTCTGTTTTCAGCATGCCCATCCAGATGGACAGGGCGGCTACGCCATGGGGTTTCAGATCGATGGCCATATCCTTGGCAAACTTATCGACGCCGACTTTCTGCGCGCCATAAGCCGCACCATGCATATAGCAACTGGCGCCAAACGATGATGTAAAGGCGATCAAGCCATTGCGCTGTTGCACCATCAGAGGCGCTGCATACCAGCTAGCTACGTAGGCCGAGCGTAGTCCGACGTTGAGAATGTCGACTAGCTCCAACGGCTTTTCCCAGAATGGCGCCGGCCGTATCAGTTCATCGTGCAACACTGTCGCGTTGTTGACCAGAATATCGAGGTGCCCGCTGTCCCGGCGAATTCGGGCGAAAACCTCGGCGACTTGCCGGTCGCAAGCGTGATCGCACGCTAGCGCAATACCGCTGCCGCCGAGCCGGTCGATTTCGGCCGCAGTTGCATGGATGGTGCCCGGCAGCGGCGCATCTCCTTCGCGTTGCGAGCGGCCTGTGACATAGACGGTAGCACCCATCGCGCCAAGCGCGAGCGCGATACCTTTGCCGGCACCGCGAGATGCGCCGGTCACCAGTGCCACATATGGCTTACGCATGGAGTGCATGACGCAAAGTTTGCGCGGCTAGTGTAATGGCATGATCCGCCGCATCGAGAAAACCAAGCGCACTCGCAAAACCATGCATCTGTCCCGGCCAACGCAAGTGAGTGGTCACAACGCCAGCTTGCGCGAGACGCGTCGCATAGTGCTCGGCCTCGTCGCGCAGCGGGTCGTATTCGGCACTGATAATCGTAGCGCTTGCGACACCCGACAACTTGCCCGCGAGTGGGCTGGCCAACGGGTTTGCGCGGTCGGCGCCGGCTTCGAAATACAGATCCTTGAACCAGCGCATCATGGCCGCGGTCAGAAAATACCCGGTGCCAAATGACTCATAGGAAGGATATTCGACGCCGCAGTCGACCACCGGGTAGAACAGCAATTGGTGGGCCACATCTATCTTGTGGTCGCGCAGATGCTGCGCCGCGACCGCCGCGAGATTGCCGCCGGCGCTATCGCCCGCGAGCGCAATTGCGCCCGGTCGTGCGCCCAGATCCGCCGTACTTTGCGCGGCCCAACGCGCTGCGTCGCAGGCGTCAAGCGCCGCAGCCGGAAAGCGCGCTTCGGGCGCTAGCCGGTAGTCGATAGCCAGCACCAGTGTCTGTGCGCGCTGTGCTAGACAGCGGCATATATTGGCGTGAGTGTCCAAGTCGCACGCAATAAATCCGCCGCCATGGAAAAACACCGTCAGCGGGAAGGGCACCGTGCCGCGCGGTCGATAAAGGCGAGCCGCGATCGAACCTGTTGAGGTGGGAACGGCCCAATCTTCCTCTGCCGCGATCTCGTCGCCCGCGGCAAAAACGCCGCCTGCACCGACCATTGCACGGTACGCCGGCATGGTGAGTTGGCTGAGGTCGAGTTTGACCATCGCGGCAAATGCGTCGAGCATGGCCTGGGCCTGGGGATCGAGTGCCATCGCGTCTCCTGAGCGTATGTCTAATAGTGGATATAGCCGCTGCGTCATGATGGACGGGGCGGCGGCGCATGAAGTTATGCGGATAGCCTGTCTCGTCTACACAGCGGCAATTGGAGCGCGGCGGCAGAAGCTGCGCATCGTCCAATCGGACGAGAGTTTATTGAGCGAAATTGGAGAAACTTGGCTACGCTAAGTAGTTCTCCCGATGGCAGCGAAATCTTCCCGCCGTAAGCTTGGCGACGCGATGCAAAGTCGCATGGAGGACGGAGTATGTTGATGGAGACGAAATGGACCTCCGAAGAGGGGCGCGCAACCAGCGAACTGGCGGGCTTAAGCGTTGCTCAGTTTAGCGAACTGTTGGCGCGGATTTATCAAGGCCCGCTGGAAACCCTGCCGTGGGCTAGGGCGCTGGAGCTGATTCGCATCCTGCTGGATGCGAGTTATGCCACGCTGATTCTGCGTTCGCCGTCGAGCGACCGGCGCGGGCTGATGGTGCATGCATCGGAGGCCGGTCCCGATCTGCCGGACGGCGGTGAGGCGTCGTATAACGACTACTATTATTCGCTCGATCCCTTTGTCGGCCTGCCGGCGGATCGCGTCGTGACGGTCGATGAAGTCTTCGGCGATACAGGTTGGCTTTCCAGCGAGCTGTACAGGCAATTTCTGAAGCCTGCCGATGTGCGGTATATCATGGGCGCAGACCTGCGGACCGGTTCCGGCGTCGAATGTCGCTTTCGTGTGTGCCGCAATCATGCAGCCAAGCATTTTTCGGCGCGCGATAAAGCGGTGTGTGCGCTGCTGTTGCCGCATCTAAAGCGTGCGGTCGAATTGCATTCGCGGCTCGATATCGTCGAATCGGAGCGCACGTTATATGCAAGCGCCATCGCCCGCATGCTGGTTGGGACGGTCACGCTCGATGAGAGTGGTTTGATCATGCGTACCAATAGCGTCGCCGATGAAATTCTTGCAGAGGCCAATGGTTTGCGCATCTTGCACGGCGCAATCGAAGCCACCGACTCGCAGGAAAACCGCAATTTACAACGGCTGGTGCGGCACGGGTTGATGGGTCACTTCGGCACCGCGGCGCCGATCGTCGAAGCGATGCCCATTACACGCGGGCACGACAAAGCGAAACTCGGCGTTCTGGTGCGCACCATCCCGCTATCGGAATGGTCAGAGGACAACAAACGCCGGCCTGCCATCGTGTTGTTTCTGCGTGACCCGGACCGCAAATCGGAAGGCGCCGAAGAGATCGTGCGCAAACTCTTCGATCTGACACCTGCCGAAACATCACTGGCGCTGTTGCTGACCAATGGCTTGACCCTGGAAGAGGCCGCGGAAGAGCAAGGTATCAGTAAGAATACGGCGCGAGCTCATTTGCGGGCGATCTTCTCCAAGACCGGCGTGACGCGGCAGGCTACGCTAGTGAGGATTTTGCTTGGGAGTGTTGTGCCTTTGGGATGACATTCCAAGAAGGGGCTGCTGGCGCGACGCCTTAACGGAGTCGTGCCAGCAGCCCGGAAAACTACCGAGCAAGATCATATTTAAAAATAGCAATACTAAATATTGTCGGAACGTTTTTGGGTCAGCACCAACAATCCCCCATTCGCATCTTCGAGCACCGCTCGAAATTCGTGAGGACCCTGCTGCACGGGCACGCGTACCGACGCCCCGGCGGAGACCGCGCGGGCCATAGCGGCATACAGATCATCGCCCTCATCGACGCGTAGCGCCAGCGCTGCGCGCTCGACAATCCGCTCCTCACCCGCGATCAAGGCGATCGTCAAGCCCCCGCCGTCCAAGGCACAGTAACGATCACCATCACGAAATTTCACGCTTAAGCCGAGCCCGTCGACAAAGAGCTGCAGCGCCGCATCGATTGTGTCGACCGGGTATAGCATCGTCGATACCTTCATCGTCTTTCTCCCCGTGGTTAAGAATTGACTTGATGCTAGCGCATGCATCAAGCGCTGAAACAGGTCCAATCGGACTACAAAGAACCGCATTGCGTTAATCCAAACAGACGATGCCGGCGAGCGCTTGCGATCTGAAACTCCATCCCATGGACTGTCGATCATCGCCTGGTCGCAGGTGGACCGTCCGATTCCGCAAAGTCAAAAATACATGGAGACGCACACAATGAAGTTTTCTCTGATTTATGAAGCTCAGACCACGGATGCTTCGCGGGAAGGCGATCACCGAGTTTTCAAGGAGACCGTCGAACAGGCTTTGCTGGCCGAAGAAATGGGTTTTGATACGGTCTGGTGCGTTGAACACACCTCGCTGACCAACTATGCGCATATGAGTGCGCCGGAAACTTTTCTCGCATATTTGGCCGGACGTACCACGCGTATCGGCCTGGGCCACGGCGTGATTTGCCTGCCGCCCGCGATGAATCATCCGATCAAAGTGGCCGAGCGGATTGCGATGCTCGACATTCTGTCGAGCGGGCGAGTGCACTTTGGTGTCGGTAAGGGCGGCAGCCAGCAGGAGGCAGGGGCGTTCGGCTACGACCTGGCTGAACTGCAGCCGATGATCGACGAATCGATGTACCTGATACCGAAGATGTTCGTGCAGGACGAAATCGAACATGACGGCACTTACATCAAGATTCCTAAGCGTCCTATCCATCCCAAGCCGTTTCAAGATCCGCATCCGCCGATGTATATGGCTTGCACCAACAACGATGGCCTATTGCGTGCCGGTCAGCGCGGTCTTGGCGCCTTGGTGCTGGGTTTCGGCGGTCCCGATGAAGTATCCAAGAAAAATGCCTTGTATCGCGAAGCATGGAAGACGCGCAAAGCGGAAGATCAGGTGGGTTTTCGCCCAACCCAGCATCTCGCGGCATTGTGTCCGACCGTCGTGATGAGCGACGGGCAGCAGGCGCGCAAGATCGGCATTCGCGGTCAGCGCTATTTTATGGAGTCGCTTGCGTACTGGTATATGGGCGGTGACCGTCCGGATCCCGATAGCTGGGGCGACGACCTGGTGAAAGGCGATACCGGCGAAATGGTGATCCGCTCGCGCTTTGCGTCTGAAGAAGTGGTGGTCAATTTCAGCGATCCGGCCTTGTCGATGATGAACCCAAATCATGCCTACGGCACGGTCGACGACTGCATCGGCTACGTGGGCCGCCTGATGGAGGCCGGGGTCGACGAAGTGCTGTTTCTTTGCCAGATGGGAACGGTGTCGCAAGAGGCGCAACTGGAAACGATACGCAATATCGGCGAGCACGTGATTTCCTACTTCAATCGCCAAAAGAAGCGGGTTTACGCATAAACCCGCAGACCTTACGCCGGCGGCCCTTGCGATAGTCTCTTCGGACGATGCGAGGCCGCCGCCGGAGTTCGAAGATCAATACCACAGAACAACAGAAAGCGCGGCAAGCATCGCGCACCTTAAGGAGACAGCCGTGCATCGCGACAATGATTCGAACGCCCTTGCAGCCGAACTGATTGCCCGCGCACAGGCGCTGGCGCCCGTGTTGGCGCAGCGCGTGGTACAGGCGGAAGCGAACGGGCGGATTCCCGCCGAAACGCTTGCCGATTTTCAGGCGGCGGGTTTCTTCAAGGTGCTGCAACCTAAGCGCTATGGCGGTTATGAATTGGATCCTCAAACCTTCTTCGAGATCCAGATGGCTGTCGCGCGTGGTTGCATGTCGACAGCATGGGTTTACGGTGTGATCGGTGTGCACAATTGGCAGCTTGCCTTGTTTGATGAGCGCGCTCAACGGGACGTCTGGGGCCGGGATGCCAGCACGCTGATCGCGTCGACCTATATGCCGGTTGGTCGCGTGAAGCCGGTCGACGGCGGCTTCCGACTGTCCGGTCACTGGAAGTTCTCCAGCGGTAGTGAGCTCTGCGAATGGGTATTTCTTGGCGCGCTGGTGCCGTCTGCACAGGCTGGCGAGCCGCCTGAATATCGAACCTTTCTGCTGCCGAAAAGCGATTACAAGATTGCCCAGGATTGGGATGTGCTGGGCTTGCGCGCGACAGGCAGTCACGACATTGTGGTCGACGACGCCTTTGTGCCCGACTATCGCACGCACAAGGCGATCGACGGCATGATGGGCACCAGTCCGGGGCTTGCAGTGAACGACGCGCCTTTGTTTCATCTGCCCTTCGCGCAAATTTTCGTGCGCGCCGTGTGCACCGCATGCATCGGGGCATTGCAAGGCGCGCTCGACGACTTTACTTCGTATGCGGCGACGCGTGTCAGCGCCAACAGTGGTGCGAAAACCACCGACGACACGGGGGCACAGGCAGCGTGCGCCAACGCGGCCGTGGCGATCGACGAAATGAAGGTGCTGTTGGCGCGCAATTTCGCCGAGTTATTGTCTGCGGCTAACGGCGGGCCGGAAGTGTCGATTGAGCGCCGGGTGCATTTCCGTTATCAGTCTGCGCAGGTTGCCGAACGCTGCGCGCAGGCTGTGAACAGCTTGCTGCGCTATGCGGGCGGCAACGGGATCTATCATCGCAATCCGCTGGTGCGGCGCTTTCTCGATCTGCATGCGGCGCGCGCACACTATGCCAACAACGTCGACCGCTTTGGCCAGAACCTCGGCGCGGTCATGCTCGGTCGTCCGAACACCGATTTCTTTGTTTGACGAGCATCGGCCATGACAGAAAAATACGCACAGAATTATATATTTGACGTAGTGGTGATTGGCTCGGGGGCGGGTGGCATGCTGGCGGCCTGTCGCGCGGCCGACAATGGCCTGTCCGTGATCGTGCTTGAAAAAAGCGAGGTGTATGGCGGCACATCGGCGGTTTCCGGCGGCGGCATTTGGATACCCTGCAATCACCATATCGCGGAACTCGGCGCGTCCGATACACGCACGGCCGCGCAATCGTATCTCGATGCTTGTACGCAGGGTGTCACGGCGCCGGCGAAAATCGAAGCGTATCTGGATTCGGCGCCGGAGATGTTGCGCTACCTTGAGACCTATACGCCGGTGCGTTACGAGGCCTTGCCGAAATACGCAGACTATTTCCAACATCTGCCGGGTTCGATGCCGGGCTATCGCGCGCTCGATCCGTTACCTGTCGATGGCGCGAGTCTGGGCGCCGAGTTCGCGCGGCTGCGGCTGCCTTCACCGGGGACGTTGATCGGCGGTCGAGTTGCCGTGACTTCGAAAGAAGCCCACATGCTGTTGTCGAAAGCGCCTGGTTATATACGTCTGGCCTTGCGGCAGTTCGGCCGATATTGGTTCGATTTGGGCGCCCGCACCCGCTCGCGCCGCGATCGCCGTCTGACGCTGGGCAACGCGCTGGTGGGCGGGCTGCGCCTGGCATTGCTCGATCGCGACGTGCCCCTGTGGCTCGGAGCGCCAATGAGCGAGCTGATTGAAGATGGTGATCGCGTCAGCGGCGTGCTGGTCGAGCGCAATGGACAAACAGTGCGCGTGCAAGCGCGGCGCGGCGTGATTCTGGCCGCGGGCGGTTTCGAGCGCAATCAGGCGATGCGCGAGCGCTATTTGCCGAATCCTACTCAAGCGCAATGGAGTGCGACGCCGCTGAACAATACCGGCGATGCGATTACCGCAGGCCAGCAGCTGGGCGCTGCGGTCGCGTTGATGGAGCATGTCTGGGGCGCGCCGACGATTCATGTCGATCACGAAGAGAAACAGCGTGCCTTGTTTGTCGAGCGCAATCTGCCCGGTTGCGTGGTGGTCAACGGCCTGGGCAAGCGTTTTGTCAGCGAAGCCGCGCCGTATTCGGAGTTTGTCCCCGCCATGTATCGCGATCACGCGAAAACCGGCGCAAGCGTGCCGGCGTGGATGGTATTCGATGCGCAGTTCCGCCGCAAATATCCGTGCGGTCCGATTATGCCCGGCGCGCTAATGCCGGATGGCAGGATTCCCGTTGCGCTGCGCGCGTTGCTATACCGGGCCGATACGCTCGAAGCGCTGGCCGAGAAAATCGGCGTCGAGGCCGTTGGTTTGCTCGCGACCATTGAGAGTATGAATCGTTATGCGCAAACCGGCGTCGACGAGGAATTCGGCAAGGGCAATAACGCCTTCGACACTTACTATGGCGATCCGGCCGTCAAGCCCAATCCCTGTCTGGCGCCGATTGTGCAGGGCCCTTTTTATGCTGTGCGCCTTGATGCGGGCGATATCGGCACCAAAGGCGGACTGGTGACCGACCAATTTGCGCGAGTGCTACGTGCCGACGCGACTCCGATAGACGGCCTTTATGCGGTCGGCAACACCAGCGCCTCGATCATGGGCGCGAGCTATCCGGGCGCAGGCTCCACTCTCGGGCCTGCGATGACATTCGGTTTTATTGCGGCCAATCATCTTGCCGCGAATCAGCGCGTTGCACGTCAGGCTCCGTTCAGGGGCGATGTTGCACCGGGCTCAAATCACGCAAGTCATTTAAACCACCCAAGCAGCGTACTTCACGGAGTCATGTCATGACCGAACTCTCTTCCCATCCGCTACGCGCGGACATGTTGCTCGCGATGCGGCGTCTGGCGCGCTCGGTCACGGTGATCAGTTGCTGCGACGGCGAGCGGCGCTATTCGATGTCGGCCACTGCGGTCGATTCGTTGTCGACTGAACCCCCGGCTTTGTTGATCTGCGTGAACCGGACATCATCGATTTTTCCGCCGCTTGATACGGGCATCGATTTCTGCGTCAATTTATTGTCGGCGCAACATGAACATATTGCGATTGATTGCAGTGGCCGGCTGAAAGGCGAAGATCGCTTTAGCACGGGCGACTGGCAGACATCCAAGCAAGGCGTGCCGTATCTGCACGACGCTCAAGCCAGTTTGATCTGTCGGCAGGATGGCCGCTTCGACTATGGCACGCACACGGTATTTATCGGCCAACTCCACGAGGTGCTGATCAGCGGCGAGATTGATCCGCTGGTTTATGTGGACGGCATGTACACCACCGCTGCGGCGTCCGCGCGCTGCGTGGCGGCTTGAGGTCGATCGGGTCATGAGGCAATCTGCCCATTCAAGCGTCAGCTCGGCGACGCCGGTCGAGCCGCCGCTGCGCGTTGACGATACAGCCGATATGCGATGGGATGAGATATACGATGTGCTGGTAGTCGGCTTCGGCGCTGCAGGTGCCTGTGCCGCACTGGAAGCCTCGGCCGCGGGAGCCCGCGTGCGTATTGTCGAGCGCTTTGAGGGAGGGGGCGCAAGCGCAAAAAGTGGTGGTGTCATATACGCAGGCGGCGGTACGCGCCATCAAATAGAAGCCGGCTATACCGACACGCCGGCGGCGATGTATGAGTATTTGCAGCAGGAAGTCGGCGACGCAGTATCTGCTGCGACCTTAAAGCGTTTCTGCGCCGGCAGTATAGAAATGCTGACATGGTTGGAACAACTCGGCGTGCGTTTCGCATCGTCCGTGCCGCCACACAAAACTTCCTATCCGCAAAATCGCTATTACCTGTATTACTCCGGCAACGAGGCCGTCGGCGACGCACCGCGCCAAGTGCCGCCGGCGCCGCGCGGGCATCGCGTGCTGGCGCGTGGCATGTCCGGCCGCGTGCTGTACGACACACTGCGTCAAGCTGTGAATGCGCAAACCGAGATTGAGACAATGCGTCATACCGCGGTGCGCCGGCTGGTGGTCGATAAAAACGGTCGTGTCATTGGGGCGCAAGTTTGGCAAGTGCTGCCGGGGGCGGCGCAGCGGCGTCATCGGCGTCTTGTCGGCTGGACAGAGCGTTTGCACAACGTGTTCCCCGCGTTGGCGGAGCGGCTGCGTGCCGCGCAGCATCGTCTTGAACTCCATCAGAGTCGCATATTGACCATCAAAGCCGATGCGCTGGTGTTGAGCACCGGGGGGTATATCTTCAATCGACAGATGGTGGCTGAGCATGCGCCACGCTATCTGCCCAATTTGCGGCTCGGAGCAAGCGGCTGCGATGGTGCGGGCATACGTCTCGGGATATCGGCGGGTGGTGCGACCAAGCATTTGGAACGCGTGTCCGCTTGGCGCTTTATCAATCCGCCTTACGCATGGGCGCAAGGTTGCGTGGTGGATTGCCGCGGCCGGCGCTTTTGCAACGAAGAGGTTTATGGTGCTGCGCTCGGCCACGCCATGTGCGAAACGCGCGGAGGGCGCGCCTGGCTGATTCTCGATGCAAGGTTGGTCAAGTTGGCCTTGCGCGAATGCCTGCGCGGCAATCTGTGGGCGTTCCAGAGCGTGCCGGCATTGATATTAATGCTCATCGGTCGGCGGCGGGCAGATACTCCGGCCCAGTTGGCGGCGCGCATCGATATGGATCCCAAAGTATTGCAACAGACCATCGATCTTTATAACGCCTCAGCGCGTGACGGGAGCGACAGCGCGTTCGGTAAGTCTGCGGCGATGCTGCATCCACTCGAACACGGACCGTATTACGCCATGGATATTTCTTCGGATAGCCGAGTTTTCCCCTGCCCATCGATCACGCTCGGCGGCCTGCATGTAGACGAGAGCAGTAATGCGGTGTTGTCCGAAAACGGCAAGCCGGTGGCAGGCCTGTTTGCGGCCGGTCGCGCGGCATGCGGCATCGCTTCGAATCATTACGTGAGCGGCTTATCGCTTGCAGATTGTATCTGGTCGGGCCGCCAGGCGGGCCGGGCCGCAATGGGCTCGGTTCTCGCGAACCGCGCCGCTTCCCTGACTAACACTGACTAAGAGAGAATCAAGATGGGATACCGACTCAAAGACAAGATCGCTGTGGTGACGGGCGCCGCAAGTGGCGTGGGCCGCGAAGATGCGTTGCTATTTGCGCGCGAAGGGGCGCGGGTGGTGTTGACCGATGTGAACGAGGAGGCCGGGCGCGCGGTAGCGGCGCAGATTGGCGACACGGCGGTGTTTGTGCGCCACGATATTAGTTCGGAATCCGGCTGGAATGATGTTTTCGGCGCGGCGCAGAAGCACTTCGGGGCGCCCGATGTGCTGGTCAATAACGCTGCTGTGCTGCTGCTGGCTAGCATCGAAGACACCACGCTTGAACAGTGGCAGACCGTTATGCGGATTAATGCTGAAGGTTATTTCCTAGGCTGCCGTGCGGCAGTCAAGGCGATGAAAGAAAAGGGCGGTTCGATCGTGAATATGTCGTCGGTGGCAGCGCTCGGCGGCTTGGGGGCCTTTTGTGCCTATTCTGCCAGCAAGGGCGCCGTGACGGCGTTGACGCGGGCGATCGCTGCGCACTGCAAGCAGCAGCGTTACAAGATCCGTTGCAACACGATTCATCCCGACGGCATTCTGACACCGATGACGGCACCTTTCTTCGGTCCGCCGGAAGGCACGCGTGAAGCCCTGGTACAGGCTATCGACCCGAGTGCACGGATGTGCCTGCCGGAAGATATCGCGAACCTGGTGTTGTTTCTTGCTTCCGACGACTCGCGTTTTATCAACGGCAGCGAGTACCGGATCGACAATGCCCAGCTCATCATGGGCGTCGCCTGAGCTCGCCCGCCATGGCCGAATCACGTTTTCACCGGCTCAAAGTGGCGGAAGTGATCGCGGAGAGCGCCGACGCGCGCTCTTTCGTGTTCGATCTGCCGACGGCTCTGCGCGACACCTTTAGTTATCGCCCAGGTCAGTTTCTGACACTTAAGTTGCCCTGCCAGGATGCGACCGTGCAGCGCTGCTATTCGCTGTCCAGTGCGCCCGGTATCGACCCCGCGTTGAAGGTCACGGTCAAGCGTGTGCGTCAGGGACGCGCATCGAACTGGATGTGCGACCACCTTCAGCCCGGCAGCGAGCTCGAAGTGATGGCGCCTGCGGGCGTGTTCACTCCGCGCTCACTGGCCGACGACCTGCTGCTGTTTGCCGGCGGCAGCGGTATTACGCCGGTGTTGTCGATTCTTAAGTCGGCACTGGTGGCCGGTCGAGGTGCGGTGACGTTGATCTACGCCAACCGCGATGAACAGTCTGTGATTTTCAGCGACGAGCTGCGCCAGCTCGGTCAGCGTCACCCCGGCAGGTTGCGCGTGATGCATTGGCTCGACAGCGTGCAGGGCATTCCGCAGCAACGGCATTTGGAGGAGTTGGCGCGGCCATGGAGCACCAGCGAATGTTTTATCTGCGGGCCGTCGCTATTTATGGAGAGCGCGCTGGCGGCTGTGCTTGCACTCGGCTTGCCGCGGGCACGGGTCCATGTCGAGCGCTTCGCCTCTCTGCCTGATTTACCCGTCAATCCTGCCGGACCTGTGCTTGAGTCGCCTGCCATCACACCGATGGGGCCGAGCGTTGGCGAGGTGGAAAGCGGTGTGAGTACGGTTGCCGCGATTCAAACGGTATTGGACGGCAACACGTTCTATGTTGCGTGCGAGCCGGGCGAAACCTTGCTCGACGCGATGCTGCGTGCCGATGTTGCTGCGCCGAACTCATGTCGCAGCGGTTTGTGCGGCGCCTGCATGTGTCGCATCGAGGCCGGCGCCGTGTCCCTAAATGCCAACCACGTCCTCGATAAAGACGAACTGGCGGCCGGCTGGACGCTTGCGTGCAGTGCAACGCCGGCCTGCGCAAAGTTGCGCGTGGTTTTTCCTGACTAGGTGGTCATGGCTCCAGCGTGACAACGCCAAAGCTATGGCCGCCGCCTTCTGCGATACCTATCATGATGCTGACCCACACCTCGACCACGCCTGCGCTGATTGCACATGGCGCTGCGCGCTACGGCGCGCGCATTGCCATCGAAACGGAGCACGATACGGTGAACTACGCGCAACTCGATATGGCGCGCATCGAAGCGGCGCGTGCGCTGATCGATTGTGGTATTGCCTCGGGTGACCGTGTCGCGATCTGGGCTCCGAATATTGCGGCCTGGATTATTGCAGCGCTGGCGGTGCATAGCGTGGGCGCGGCGTTGGTGCCGATCAATACCCGCATGAAAGGGATTGAAGCCGGGGCAATACTTGAGGATAGCGGCGCGCGCTTGCTATTTTGCTGTGGAACCTTCCTTGGCGACTCTTATCCAGCGATGCTGGCAGCGCATCGTCCCGCCGCGCTTGAGCGGGTGGTGGTGTTCGACGGCGAAGCCGATGCCGGCGATGGCCGAGACGAAACGTGGCGCGCGTTTCTAATGCGCGCAAGCGCAACGCCAATCGATGTATTTCATGCTCGCGAAGCGACGGTGCGCCCGGACAGCTTGATGGACATCATGTTTACCTCGGGCACTACTGGACGTCCCAAAGGGGTCATGACGACTCACGGCCAGAATCTTCGCGCGATCCACGATTGGGCTCGTATTGCAAACCTGCAGGAAGGCGATCGCTATCTGATCGTCAATCCTTTTTTCCACGCCTTCGGCTACAAGGCCGGTTGGCTCGCGGCACTGGCAAGCGGCGCCACGGTGCTGCCGCATCTGGTGTTTAACCCGGTACAGGTGCTTGAGCGGGTGGTGCGAGAGCGTATCTCCGTCTTGCCGGGGCCGCCGACGCTCTATCACGCCTTGTTGAATACCCCGGGTCTCGCGGAGCTTGACCTGTCCTCGCTGCGCGTGGCTGTGACCGGGGCGGCGACGATCGCGCCCAGCCTGATTGAACGTATGCGCCGCGAATTAGGCTTTGAAACCGTGCTGACGGGCTATGGGCTCACGGAATCGTGCGGCTTCGCCACCCTATGCCGCAGTGGCGACGACGCGCAAACCGTGGCGCAAACGTCGGGGCGCGCGATGCGCGACGTTGAGATCCGCATTGCGGACAGCGAGGGCGAGGCTCTGCCTCCAGGCGAGATCGGAGAAGTGTTGATACGCGGCTACAACGTGATGCAAGGCTATTTTCGCCAGACGGATAGCACCCAAGAGACGATCGATGCCGAGGGCTGGCTGCACACCGGCGACCTCGGTTCCTTGGACGAAAACGGTTATCTGCGCATTACCGACCGCATCAAAGACATGTTTATTGTCGGCGGCTTTAATTGCTATCCCGCGGAGGTCGAACGGCTGTTCAATGCGCATCCGGCGATCGCGCAGGTGGCGGTGATCGGCGTTCCTGATGAACGTCTGGGAGAGGTGGGGCACGCCTACATTGTGCTGCGTTCCGACGCGCAAGCAAGTGTCGCCGAACTGAGCCAGTGGGCGCGGCAGAATATGGCCAATTACAAGGTGCCGCGCCAGATTTTGGTGGTCGAGCAATTGCCGGTGAGCGCCGCCGGCAAAGTATTGAAATATCGCCTGCGCGAGTCGGCCGCCAGGGCCGAGCCTGAGGAAGTCGGTAGTACTCGCTAGTCCCAACAGACGATGTAGTGCGCCCCCTGCGCCGCCAGAATAAGCCTGACAACAACAGCATCTGGAGGGGACGGAGATGATCGATGTGCGGGCCTTGGGTTACGTTGTCGTGCAGTCAGCCAGTGTCGATAGCTGGCGCGACTATGCCGAAAATATGCTGGGCATGCAGGCACACGATGCGGCGGACGGCGCGCTGTATCTGAAGATGGACCAGCGCGATTTTCGCTACTTGGTGGTGCCGGGCGACACCGATCGCTATTTCGCTTCGGGCTGGGAACTGGCCGATGCCGCGGCGCTTGATGCAGCGGTGCATGCATTGCAGCAGGCCGGGGTTGAGCCGATGCGCGCCGACGCCAAAGAAGTCGCGCTGCGCCGCGTGCAGGCCATGGTGTGGTGTCTTGATCCATCCGGTAATCGCCACGAGTTCTTCTGGGGCGTGCGCGCCGAATTCAAACGCTTTGTCTCGCCGCTGGGTGTGCCGGGTTTTGTCACGGGGGCCATGGGTCTCGGTCACGTGGTGTTGCCGGCGCCGCAGTTCGACGCCACCGATGCTTTTGTGCGCGATGTGCTCGGCTTCGAGCTGTCGGATATCTTCCGCGTCAGGTTCACGGCCGACCCGGCCGAAGCGGAAAAACGCATCCACTTTATGCATTGCAAAAATGCACGCCACCATAGCCTCGCGATCATGGATCTCGCAGTACCTTCGGGCTGCGTTCATGTGATGGCCGAAGTCGACAGCATGGATGAGGTCGGCCGCGCGCTCGATCGGCTTGCCGCGCAAGGCGTGAAATTATCCGCCACGCTCGGGCGGCACTGTAACGATCAGATGATTTCCTTCTACATGAAAACGCCCGGCGGCTTCGATCTGGAGTACGGCTACGGCGGGCTCACGGTGGACTGGGCGCAACACACTGTCTTTGAGGCGACCCGCGTGAGCCTGTGGGGTCACGACTTTAGCGTTGGATATCGGTAGCGCGCAATGATTAAACAATTAGATAAGCAACTGAGCGCGCGCGATGTCGTAGCGCAACTCACCGACGGCATGACCATCGGTATCGGTGGATGGGGACCGCGTCGCAAGCCGATGGCCCTCGTGCGCGAAATTGTCCGCTCGAATCTGCGAGATCTGACAGTGGTCGCCTATGGCGGTCCGGACGTCGGTTTGCTGTGCGCCGCAGGTAAGGTCAGAAAAGTGGTGTTCGGTTTCGTGTCGCTCGATGTGATTCCGCTTGAAGCGCATTTCCGGCGTGCTCGCGAAAATGGCGAGATCGATCTCTGGGAACTCGATGAAGGTTTGTTGCAACTGGGCCTGCGTGCGGCTGCGGCACGCCTGCCCTTCCTGCCGACACGAGTTGGACTGGGCACTGATTTGTTGAAATACGCACCGCACCTGCGCACCGTCGAGTCGCCGTATGGCGATGAGACCTTGCTGGCCATGCCCGCGATCGAGCTTGATGCGGCCTTGCTGCATGTCAATGCGGCGGATCGAATGGGCAATACGCGTATCGATGGGCCGGATCCGTTTTTCGATGCCTGGTTTGCGCGCGCCGCAACGAAGTGCTACGTCAGCTGCGAGACTTTATCGGAGTCGTTGGCCAGCGACGATCTCGCGCTTGCGCGCCGCAATACCTTTGAGCGTTCGCTGGTTACGGGCGTGGTGCACACACCGGCGGGAGCGCATCCGACGTCGTGTGCGCCGGCTTATGGCTGGGATCTGCCTCATTTGAAAGCCTATTGCGCAAGTGCCGAAGATCTTCAGAAAACCACGGCGTATCTGAAGAATGTTGTCGGTAGTGACGAGCAGGTTTATCTGCAAGGCGCAGGCGATCCATCCCATGTGGCGGCCTTGCCGCTGCCGATTCTGTAAAGGAGCGCGTGTGAGCGATTCTCTCGAATATTCCCTCGCAGAACTGATGATTGCCGCGGCCGCGCGTGTTTGGCGCGACGATGGCGAAGTACTGGCCACGGGTATCGGCTCCGGTCCGCGGCTCGCCGCCGGTCTGGCGCGACTGGCGTATAACGCCGGTCTGATGTTGACCGATGGCGAAGCCTATCTGGTTGAAAGCCCCGTGCCACTGGGGCCGCGTGAAGTTGGTTATTGCGTGCGGGCTTCCGGTTTAATGACCTATGAGCGTGTGTTCGACTGCGTCTGGCACGGACGGCGTCACGCACTGGTGATGCCGACTCAGATCGACCGCTTCGGGCAGGCCAATATTTCCTGGCTCGGCGACGATTACGCGAGGCCCAAGACCCAGTTGCTCGGCGTACGCGGTTTTCCCGGCAATAGCATTAATCACGCGAACTCCTTCTTTGTCAGCGGGCACAGCAAACGGACCTTTGTCTCGGGCGAAGTCGACATGGTGTGCAGTGTCGGCTACAACCCGGCGCGGGAAATCCCCGGAATGCGTGCCTTTACCGATCTGCGCAGCATCGTTACCGATTTATGCGTGATGGATTTCGGCGGCCCGGCGCACGCGCTGCAAGTGCGTTCGCTACACCCTGGGGTGAGTTTCGAAGAAGTTCAGGACGCGACCGGTTTCGAATTGTTCGCGCATCCCGAGATGGGGCTTACCGTGCCGCCCAATGCACAAGACTTACAGATCGTGCGTTCGCTCGATCCGCATAATTTGCGTGCCAGCGTGGTGCGTAACAATCCCGCACCGCGCGGTTCCTGAGAGCCATCATGCTAGTCACCTCGTCCAAAAGTGGTTCCGGGAACGCCGAGAACCTCACCGATGAAGTCGTCAAATATACCGTCGCAGATGGTATTGCGACGATCACCATGAACCGGCCCGAGTATCACAACGCCCAGAACTCGAAAATGACCTACGCGCTCGACGACGCGTTTCGGCGCGCGGCGCACGACGATGCGGTCAAGGTGATCGTGCTGGCGGGTGCGGGTAAGCATTTCTCGGCAGGTCATGATATCGGCACGCCGGGGCGCGATATCGATCAATCGTTCGAGCGTTCATCGCTGTGGTACGACCACAGCAATAAGGAGGGCGGCGAATTTCTCTATGCCCGCGAACAAGAGGTGTATCTGGGCATGTGCCGCCGCTGGCGCGATTTGCCGAAGCCGACGATTGCCATGGTGCAGGGGGCCTGTATCGCGGGCGGCCTGATGCTCGCCTGGGTTTGCGATTTGATCGTCGCCTCGGAAGACGCGTTCTTCTCCGATCCCGTGGTGCGCATGGGTATTCCGGGTGTCGAGTATTTCGCTCACGCTTACGAGCTGAATCCGCGCATTGCCAAAGAATTTCTATTTCTGGGCGAGCGCATGGATGCCGCGCGCGCCTATCAGATGGGCATGGTCAATCGCCTGGTATCGCGCGAAAGTCTGCACGCGGTCGCGTTCGAGATGGCTGCCAAAATCGCTTGTATGCCGCGGCTCGGGCTGGCTTTGACCAAGCAAGCGGTAAACCATGTCGAGGAACTGCAAGGCAAGCGCGCCGCGATGGATGCGGCTTTTGCCTGGCATCACTTTGCCCATGCGCATAACGAACTGGTGAGCGGCGACAAATTGGGCGGTTACGACGCCCGCAAGATGGCGCAGTCGCAACGGCCCGAGTCGGCACAGACGGACTCGGCAAATACAGCGCAGGCCGATGGAGCAGCGGCATGACAGCAACGCTCCACACACCTTTGTGCGATTTATTGGCTTGTCGCTATCCCATCGTGCAGACGGCCATGGGTTGGGTTGCGGATGCACGCCTGGTTGCCGCGACCTGCAATGCCGGCGGCTTTGGTTTTCTGGCCGGTGCGACTTTGGACGCCGAGCAAGTCGAAGCAGAAATACTGCGTGTGAAGGCACTGACTGATCGCCCATTCGGTATTAATTTTCATATGTTCCAAAAGAATGCGGCTCAGGTCGTCGATCTGGCGATCAAGCATCGCTTGCGCGCGGTCAGTTACGGGCGTGGGCCGGACGCGAAAACCATCCGGCGTTTGAAGGATGCCGGGGTGATGTGTATTCCGACCGTGGGCGCGCCGAAGCATGCGGCGAAGGCGGTCGAACTCGGTGCCGATGCGGTCACCGTTCAGGGCGCCGAAGGCGGCGGCCACACCGGTGCTATGCCGACCACCTTGTTGTTGCCGCAGGTGCTCGATGCGGTTCAGGTTCCGGTGATTGCCGCGGGAGGCTTTTTCGACGGACGCGGGTTGGCCGCTGCATTGGGCTATGGCGCAGCCGGCATTGCGATGGGTACGCGCTTTCTGATGACCGAGGAATCGCCTGTACCGCGCGCGACACTCGAACGCTACGTGGCGGTGACCGACCCGGCGCAGATTCGCGTCTCGGCGGCGCTCGATGGTTTGCCGCAACGCATGATAGATAACCCCTATCTGCTGCGCCTGGAAGGCTTTGGCCCGCTGCGTCGCACCTTGTTTGCACTGCGTACGGCCGATGCATGGCGACGCCAGAGCGGCATGAGTTTCACGGAAATGATGGCACTCGGTATCAAGGCTTTGCGCGAACACGACTACACCGCGAGTCAGACCTTGATGGCGGCAAATGCGCCCTTTCTGATTCAGCGCGCGATTGTCGACGGCGTACCGGACCAAGGGGTGCTGCCCAGCGGGCAGGTTGCCTCGGTGATCGGCGCCATCGAACCCTGCGCCACCTTGATCGCCCGCATCGTCGACCAAGCCGCGGCGCGGCTCGATGCGCTCACAGCCATGCGTGATTTGCCTGGCTCAAATTTAACCGCCCAAGTTGGGGAAATATGACAGAAGCCATCAATAGTATTCGTCCACTGCCGTTCAAAATTGAACGCGAGGGCGGGATCGGCGAGCTGGTGATCGACCATCCTCCCGTCAATGCGCTCGACGCGCGTGGTTGGCATTTGCTTGCCGATGCCATCGATGCGCTGGGCCGCGACGATACGGTACGCGTGATTCTACTGCGCGGCGCCGGGCGCGGCTTTTGTGCGGGTGTCGATATCAAGGAACTTGCCGCCTATCCGGAGCGCATCGTTACCGTCAACGCAGGCAACTACGAAACGTTTCGCGCGGTGCATCGAAATCCCAAGCCTGTGATTGTTGCCGTACATGGCTTTGTGCTCGGCGGTGGTATTGGCATTTGCGGAGCGGCGGACGTGATCGTCGCATCCGAGTGTGCGCGCTTTGGGGTGCCGGAGATCGATCGCGGCGCGATGGGCGGCGGGGCGCACCTGCAACGGATGTTCGGTGTGCAGAAGGTGCGTGCCATGTACTTTACCGGCGACATGGTGGACGCGGCCGAAGCCTATCGGCTTGGCGCCGTCGAACGCGTGGTGCCGCGTGAGCAGTTGCGTGACGCCGCGCTGGAGATTGCGCGCCGCATCGCGGCCAAGAGTCCGGCGATGTTGCAGCTGGCAAAGGAAGCATTGAACGGCGTGGAAGACGGCAATCTCGAAGATAAATATCGCTGGGAGCAGGGCTTTACGTTGCAAGCTTATATGACCAACGATTCGGTCGAAGCGCGGTCGGCATTTGTCGAAAAGCGCGACGCGCAATTTGCCGCCCAAGCCCATGAGGAGTCGGCATGAACCTCGAATACACACCGGCGCAATGCGCCTTTCGGGCTGAAATCCGCGCTTGGCTGGCCGAACATGTGCCGCGCGAACCGCTGCTCAGCTTCGACACTGAGCAAGGTTTCGCCGAGCATCGCGCTTGGGAACGCACCTTGCATTCAGGCCGCTGGAGCATGGTGACCTGGCCGCGCGAGCTGGGCGGACGGGGTTGCGACCTGATCGAATGGCTGATCTTCGAAGAGGAGTATTGGCGCGCCGATGCACCGATGCGCGTCAATCAGAACGGCATCTTTCTGCTCGGCCCGACGCTGATGGACTTCGGCACGGATGCACAGAAAACCCGTTTTCTGCCGGCGATGGCCGCGGGCGAACACGTGTGGGCGCAGGCCTGGTCGGAACCGAATGCCGGCTCGGACATGGCGGCCATTCGCGCCAGCGCGATTCGGCAAGGCGACGAATACATTCTGAACGGCCAGAAAATCTGGTCGACCCGAGCAGTTTGGGCGGACTGGCTCTTTGGTTTATTTCGTAGCGACCCGCAATCGGTGCGGCACCATGGCCTGAGCTTTCTGATGGTGCCTTTGTCGACACCGGGCATTACCGTGCGTCCGATTCGTCAGTTGAACGGTCATACCGGTTTCGCAGAAATATTTTTCGACGATGTGCGGGTGCCTGTCGACAACCGGCTTGCCGGCGAAGGTTTGGGCTGGCAGGTCGCAATGGCGACGGCCGGCTTCGAGCGCGGCTTGATGTTGCGCTCTCCGGCGCGTTTTCAACGCACGGCCGAAGCGCTACGCGATCTGTATCTGGCTCATCGTCTTGATGCCGACAGTGATCCGACATTACGCGACCGCGTATGCGGCGCATGGATGGATGCACAAGCCTATGCCTTGTCCACCTATGCCACGGCCAGCCGTCTGCAAAAAGGCGGTCATATCGGCGCGGAGTCGAGCACCAACAAAGTGTTCTGGTCGGAGCTCGATCTGCGCATGCATCACACCGCGCTGGAGATTCTCGGCGCGCGCTCGGAGATCGTGCCGCGCACCACGGGACAACATGCAGCGCTCGGTAACTGGCTCGACGGTTTCCTATTTGCCCAGGCTGGACCGATCTATGCGGGTACCAATGAGATTCAGCGCAATATCGTCGCCGAGCGGATGTTGGGTATGCCGCGCTCATAAAGCGTACACACAAGCTGTCTAGGAAATGAGCGAGAAACTATGGATTTCGTATTCAACCAAGATCAAGAGGCGCTGGCGAGTACGGTCAAGCGCTTTCTGATGACCGAGATGACGCCGGAGCTGATCCGCGAGTTATGGGCCACGCCGAGCGGGCGTTCAGACGCGCTGTGGGCGCTATTTGCTTCGCAAGGACTGACTGCCGTGTCCGTGCCTGAAAGTCATGACGGCATGGGCCTGTCTGAAGTGGAATGGGCTTTACTGGCCCAAACCTACGGTTACTTTGCCGGGCCCGAGCCCCTGCTCGATACCGCGCTGGTCGCCGTAGGACTACTCAACGGCTTGCCCGCCGACACCTGGCGCGATGCATTGTTGCGCGATATTGCCGCGGGCGGCGCGCGCGTCGCCATTGCACATTCGGCGAATCCTTACGTCAGCGATGCACATGTCGCACAAGTGTTGCTCTGCGAACATCAGGGTGCCTTGCATCGCTTGACACCCGATGCATGCGCCATGCGGGCCGTGGAAAGCATCGATCCGTCGCGCCGGTTGTTTGAACTCGATTGGGAGCCGACGGCCGGCACTCGCCTGGCTTCGGCTCAAGATGCAGCGCCGTTGCTGGCACGGGCTTTGGACCACGGTGCGTTGGGAGTCGCCGCCCAATTGCTCGGTCTCACGCAGCGCGTGCTTGATGCCGCAATCGACTATAGCGCGCAACGCAAACAATTCGGCAAGCCCATCGGTTCGTACCAGGCGCTCAAACATCTGTTGGCCGATGTCGCGATCCGCTACGAATTCGCGCGGCCGGTGGTGTATCGCGCCGCATACGCCATCGCTCATAACGACCCACAGCGTGCGCTTTATGTCTCACACGCGAAGCTGGCGGCCACCTCTGCGGCGCAACTTGCCGCGCGCCATGCGATGCAGGTGCACGGTGCGATGGGCTACACCTGGGAGTTGGACTTGCAGATTTTTATGAAACATATCTGGGCGCTCTCGGGTAGTTGGGGCGATATCAAATTTCACAAGGCACGGCTGGCCGACACATTGATCGAGGCGCGTGCGCCGATTGGCCCGGCCCGGACTTTCGAGTTGGCATCATGACAAAACAGGCTTATATCGTCGACGCTTTGCGCACTCCGACCGGACGTCGAAAGGGCGGCTTGGCCCATGTCCATGCGGCCGATCTCGGCGGCTTTGTGTTGCAACAACTGGTGGCGCGCAACAGCATCCCCGCGCAGGACTATGACGACGTGATCTTCGGTTGCGTCGACACGATAGGTCCACTGGCCGGCAATATCGCACGCACCTGTTGGTTAGCGGCCGGCTTGCCGTTGACCGTGCCGGGGGTGACGATTGACCGTCAATGCGGCTCGTCGCAGCAGGCGGTGCATTTCGCAGCGCAAGCGGTCATGAGCGGCACCCAGGATGTGGTGGTCGCCGGCGGCGTGCAGACCATGACGCGAATTCCGATCTCCTCCGCAATGATAGCGGCACAAGCGCTCGGCTTTACCGACCCTTTCTCCGGCAGCAGCGGATGGCGCGCTCGTTTTGGCGATGCACCGGTATCGCAGTTCCATGCAGCGCAACGGATTGCCGATCACTGGAAGCTGTCGCGCGACGCAATGGAACGCTACGCGCTGGAAAGTCATCGGCGTGCACTGGCCGCGATCGAAGGTGGACACTTTGCGCGTGAGATTGTGCCGTTCGAAGGTATTACGCATGACGAAACACCACGCCGCGACACCACGCTGGCGAAGATGGCTTCACTTGAACCTCTGATGCCGGGCGGCGCCTTGACTGCTGCAGTATCTAGCCAGACCTGCGACGCGGCCGCGGCGCTGCTGATTGTCTCTGAGGATGCCTTGCGGCGCTACAACTTGACGCCGCGGGCCCGGATTCATCATGTGAGCGTGCTCGGCGACGATCCCCTGTGGATGCTGACCGCGCCGATTCCGGCGACGCAGCATGCTTTGCGCAAATCCGGCCTGGCTCTTGCCGAGATCGATGTGGTTGAACTCAACGAAGCATTCGCCTCGGTCGCGCTGGCCTGGCTTGCCGAAACCGGCTATGCGCACGAATCCACCAATCCGAACGGCGGCGCCATTGCACTGGGTCACCCCTTGGGCGCTACGGGAGCGCGTTTGATGACCACGCTGTTGCATGAACTGGAACGTACGCGAGGCCGCTATGGCTTGCAGACCATGTGCGAAGGCGGTGGTCTCGCGAATGTCACGATTATCGAGCGCCTTTGAGCGCGTCACCGTCTACGGAGGAAAAAATGGCAATCTGCAAGGAACGCACCGTGATCATTACCGGCGCGGGAGGGGGCTTGGGTCGTGAATATGCGCTGGCGTTTGCTGCCGCGGGCGCGGCCGTCGTGGTCAACGATATCCGGCATGAGGCTGCGGCTGCGGTATGCCGCGAGATTACCCAGGCCGGCGGACGCGCGCTGGCCAACGCCGACGACATTACGCGCATCGAAACCGCCCAGCATATTATCGATGCCGCGCACGCGGTGTTCGGCGAGATTCATGTGCTGGTCAATAACGCCGGGGTGTGCCGCGACAAGATGTTTATCAGCATGACCGAAGGTGATTGGGACGATGTGATGCGCGTGCATTTGCGCGGGCATTTCTGTTTATCGCAATTGCTTGCGCGGGAATGGCGCGATGCGTCCAAAGCTGGGCGAAGTGTCGACGCACGCATCATTAATACCAGCTCAGGTGCGGGATTGCAGGGCTCAATCGGGCAATCGAATTACGGCGTCGCCAAAGCCGGCATTGCGGCGCTGACACTGATGCAAGCTGCCGAATTGCGGCGCTATGGTGTGTGCGTCAACGCACTGGCGCCGGCGGCGCGCACCTCGATGACCGAAGGTGTGTTCGCGGAGATGATGAAAAAACCCGAGGACGGCGTGTTCGATTACTTCGATCCGGCCAATGTCGCACCGCTTGTGGTCTGGCTCGGCAGCGCGCTGTCGGGCGAGGTCACGGGGCAGGTGTTCGAAGTGGCGGGCGGCATGATCGCGGTGGCCGAGGGTTGGCGCACCGGACCGCGCGTCGATCGCGGTGCGCGCTGGAATGCCGCGGAAGTCGGCGGCGCGGTAGCGCAACTGGTCGCGCAGGCACGGCCCGCGCAGCAAGTCTATGGAAGCTGATGCCATGGATCTCGCGCTCTCCGAAGAACAGATCATGATACGCGACGCGGCCGCCGAGGTGCTGGCCGAGCGCAGCGCAACGGCGGCGGTACGCCATGCAATCGAGCATACCGCCGGTCGCGATGAATCGTTGTGGCGCATGCTCGCAGGCGAGCTCGGCTGGTGTGCGCTGGGTGTGCCGGAAGCCGTGGGCGGTGCGGGCCTGGGCGCCACCGAACTGGTTTTGTTGATGGAACAGATGGGCCGTCGTCTCGCCTGCGTACCCTATTTCGGCACAGTGTGCCTGGCCGCCACGGCACTCGCGCAATGCGACACCGACCCCGCCAATGCCTGGCTTGCGCGGATTGCCGGCGGCGACGTATGCGCGACCTTAGCCTTGACCACGGGCGCGGATTTCGACGTGCACGAAGTCCCGGTGCGCGCCGTGGAAACCGCGCAGGGATATCGTTTGACCGGTCTGCTGGAACAGGTATTCGATGGCGCAAGCGCGGATTTGTTGTTGGTTCCGGCACGGATCGACTACGCAGATAAATCCGCCACGCAAGCGCAAACCGTAGCCTTATTCGAAATCGACCCGCACGCTCGCGGACTTGTGCGTACACCTTTGCTCACGCTCGATGCGACACGGCCCTTGGCGCGACTCGAACTGCATGGGGTAGACGTCGAGCGAGCAGCCGTGCGGGCAAGCGGTCACGACGCAGAACAATTGCTTGCGCGCACCGCGTGGTTTGCCGCACTCGCTCTGGCGGCCGAACAACTGGGCGGCGCACAGCAGTGTCTCGATCTGACGCTGGCCTACACCGCCGATCGCGTACAGTTCGGCCGCACCATCGCATCGTTCCAGGCGGTCAAGCATCGTTGCGCGCAGATGATGGTTGAAATTGAGGCGACACGCTCGGCGGTACTGGGCGCCGCGCATGCATGGGACGGCGCCGACTGTACTTCGGGTGTGCCGCCGGCCGAGGTGCTCGCCGACGTGGCAACGGCCAAAGCCACGGCGAATGATGCGTTTCGCTTTTGTGCGCAGGAAGCAATTCAACTGCACGGCGGCGTCGGCTTTACCTGGGAGTACGATCCGCAGCTGTATTTCAAGCGGGCGCAGGCATCGAGCGCGCAATTCGGCTCGACCTCACAACTGCTGTCGCGACTTGCCGAGCAGGTCATCGATCAAGGCGATTCGCTGGGCTTGAACAGCGTGAAAGCGGCGCTCAAGCCATCGCTTGATCGAGCACAAGCAGTCTGTCAGCTTGCAGGAGTGGCTTAATGCATAGCGCAATAGAGAGTCAGGCCGGTCAGCAGGCATTGCGCGACGAGATTGCCGACTGGATGAAGACGCACCTTGTCGGAGAATTTGCCTGCCTCAAATATCGCGGCGGCCCCGGCGATGAAGATGCCCACCCGGCGCTGCGCAAGGCGTGGGAGCGTGAGTTGGCGGCCGGCAGTTGGACAGGGATAGGCTGGCCCAAAACGGCCGGTGGCCGAGAGTACTCTGTGGCCGAACAGGTGGTCTTTTATGAGGAGTATGCGCGGGCAGGCGGGCCGGGGCGCATGGGGCATATCGGTGAAGGCCTGCTCGGGCCGACTTTGATCGCCTGCGGGTCCGACGAGCAGCGTGCGCGCTTTTTGCCCGGCATCCTCGCGGGCACACAATTCTGGTGTCAAGGCTATTCCGAGCCCGGGGCCGGTTCAGATCTGGCCAACGTGCGCACGCGCGCTGTGCTTGATGCAGACGGTTCGTGGCGAGTTTCGGGGCAAAAGGTCTGGACATCGCTGGCCCACGATTCCGATTGGATTTTCGTGCTTGCGCGCAGCGATTTGCAGTCGCACGGCAATCGCGGACTGTCTTTTCTGCTTTTGCCCTTAGCTCAACCCGGCATCGAAATTCGCCCCATCAAGCAAATGAACGGTGGCGTGGAATTCAACGAAGTGTTCTTTGACGGCGCGATTGCCGCGGCCGGCGATCTCGTCGGGGCGCCGGGCGACGGCTGGCGCATCGCCATGACTTTGCTCGGCTTTGAGCGCGGCATGTCGACTCTCGGGCAGCAGATGCAATTTATCCGTGAGCTCGATTGGGTGATCGCCGCCGCTCACGAGTCCGGCAGCGCGCACGACCCGGCAATTCGGCAACGCATTGCACGTGCCTGGATGGGGCTGCGTGTCATGCGCTACAACGCACAGCGCCTGCTCGCAGGCATCGACGACAGTCGTGACGGCGCGCCAGGCCGTGAGGCGATGATCTACAAATATTACTGGTCGAACTGGCATCGCGAGCTCGGGCAACTGGCGATGGATGTGCTCGGTCTGAATGCAAACGTCGTCGACAGCGCCGACGAAAAGCGCACGCGCTTGCAGGGCATATTTATGTTTTCGCGCGCCGACACGATTTACGCCGGTACCAACGAGATTCAACTCAACATGATGGCCGAGCGCGGACTCGGCATGCCCAAGGAACCTCGAGGAAGCTTATGAACGATACCCAAACGGTGAAAACCGCGCCCGCGTATGTGGCGGGTCACCGCCTGCTTGCGGGCAAAACAGTGTTGATCACGGCTGCCGCGGGCGCCGGTATCGGCTTTGCCGCGGCTAAACGCTGCGCCGAGGAAGGTTGCCGGGCACTGTTTATTTCCGACATTCACGAAAAGCGCTTGGCCCAGGCGGTCGAGACGCTGCGCGAGGAAACCGGCTTGCAGCAGATTTACGGCCGCCTGTGCAATGTCTCGATCGAGGACCAGGTAAGAGCGCTGGTCGCCGACGCCGAACAGCAGATGGACGGCGTCGATGTGCTGATCAATAACGCGGGGCTCGGTGGTGCACGTCGCATCGTCGAAATGGACGATGCGGAATGGTCGCGCGTCATCGATATTAGTCTCACCGGCACCTTCCGCATGATGCGCGCGATCTTGCCGCATATGCAGGCGCGCGGCCGTGGCGTGATTGTCAACAATGCTTCGGTGCTCGGTTGGCGCGCTCAGGCGGAACAGGCGCACTACGCAGCCGCCAAAGCCGGAGTCATGGCTCTGACACGCTGTGCGGCGCTTGAAGCGGCGCCACATGGCGTGCGTATCAACGCAGTGGCGCCGAGTATTGCGCTACATGATTTTCTGAAGAAATCGGCTTCGGCCGAATTACTCGATCAACTGGCGTCGCGCGAAGCATTCGGACGCGCTGCCGAAGTTTGGGAGGTCGCGAACGTGATGATGTTTCTAGCCAGCGACTATGCATCGTATATGACCGGCGAAGTGTTGTCGGTCAGCAGCCAGCACGCCTGATGAACGCCGCCATCGCTGTGTCGCCGTCGAATCGATCGTCTGAACACGATACCCCGCCCGCGCGCGTATTTAAGCATCCTGATGAGCTCGTGGCGGCAGTCGGCCAGTCTCTGGGGGCCAGCGCCTGGCTGCGGGTCGATCAGTCTCGGATCGACCGCTTTGCCGATGCGACGCTTGACCATCAATGGGTTCACGTCGATCCCGAACGCGCGCAGCACGGCCCATTCGGTGCGTGTATCGCACATGGTTACTTGACCTTATCGCTGGGCAATTACTTTCTGCCGCAAATTGTGCGGGTCGACGGGGCGCGTCTCGGCGTCAATTACGGCTGCGACAAAATCCGCTTTCCCGCGCCGGTACGGGTCGGCTCGCGGATTCGCGGCACGGGGGAATTGTTGCGTGCCGAGGCGATAGCCGGCGGTGTGCAAGCGTGGATACGCGTGACCATTGAAATAGAGGGCGAGTCCAAGCCTGGTTGTGTGGCGGACACCATTAGCCGCTACTACTTGTAGAATCTGTAGAGGAATACTTATGAACCAAGCGGTGATTGTCTCAGTTGCGCGCACGCCGATCGGCAAAGCGTTTCGAGGCGTATTTAACGATACCGAAGCACCGGCCCTGGGCGGTCATGTGGTGCGAGCCGCGGTCGAACGCGCCGGACTGGCGCCGGCCGAGATCGACGATGTGTTAATCGGGTGTGCTGCCCAGCAAGGTACCCAAGGCTATAACCTCGGGCGCCTGTCGGCAACCGCAGCAGGCTTGCCCGCGTCGGTCGCGGGCATGGCGATGGACCGCATGTGTTCGTCCGGCCTGATGACGATTGCGAGCGCCGCGCAGAGTGTGATGTGCGGCGACGCGCGCATTGTGGTGGCCGGCGGCGTGGAGTCGATCACGCTGACACAGAACAAACATAAGAACATTTACCGTGCGCGCTCGGAAGCTGTACTGGCCCATCAGCCCGCTGCCTATATGGCGATGATAGAGACCGCCGAGATTCTGTCGTGCCGTTACGATATTTCCCGCGCACGGCAGGACGAATACGCGCTGCAAAGCCAGCAGCGCACCGCGGCCGCGCAGTCGGCGGGGCGCTTCGATGAAGAAATCGTGCCGCTCGAGACGCAACGGGTGTTGTTCGACAAGGAAGGCCAGCCGAGCGGCCGCGAAAGCGTGCGCGCCATACGCGATGAATGTAACCGTGCCGACACCAGCGCGGCAAGCTTGGCCGCGCTTAAGCCTGTGTGGAGCGGTGGTCTGGCGGTTGGCCAGGGTGAATTCATTACCGCGGGCAATGCTTCGCAACTGTCCGATGGTGCGGCTGCCGTGGTGGTGATGAGTGCCGCCGAGGCCAAGCAGCGCGGTTTGGCGCCGCTCGGCATCTATCGCGGCTTGGCCGTGGCGGGCTGCGAAGCGGATGAAATGGGCATCGGTCCGGCGCTTGCGGTCCCCAAGCTGCTGGCCCGCCATCGTTTGACAGTACACGACATCGGTCTGTGGGAGATGAACGAAGCCTTTGCCTGCCAGGTCCTCTATTGCCGCGACCAACTAGGCATCCCCGAGGAGCGCTTGAATGTCGATGGCGGCGCGATTGCCGTCGGCCATCCCTTCGGCATGTCCGGTACGCGCATGACGATGCATGGCTTACTGGAGGCGCGACGACGTGGCGTGCGCTATGTCGTCGTCACCATGTGTATCGGTGGCGGCATGGGTGCCGCAGCACTCTTCGAAACAGTGGCGTAGACCACGGTCGGAGGAGACAAACATGACAAAAACTATTCCCGGTCTGCTGATGTCGGCGACAGTGTTGGCTGCAGCGCTATTCGCGTTCGCGCCGCACCCGCTACCGGCCTTCCCGGCGACCGTCGTCACCGCCAACCATCTGCAAATCAACGGTCTTGCCGAGGCCGGCAGGCGCTTGATCGCGGTCGGTGAGCGCGGGGTCATTCTATTCAGCGACCACGCAGGGGCATCGTGGCGCCGCGCGGTGGTCGCGCCCGACGAAGCGTCGGCGCTCACGCAGGTGTTTTTTGTGTCGCCGCGTATCGGTATCGCGGTGGGTCACGATGGCTGGATATTACGTACCATCGACGGCGGCGAGCATTGGAGCGAAGTGCATTTCGATCGCAAGCATTCGGATCCTTTGTTGTCGATCTGGGGGCAGAACGATGGACCGCTGTTCGTGACCGGAAGCTTCGGCCAGCTATTGGTTTCGCACGACGCCGGTGCGACCTGGAGCGAGGCCAAAACGCCGGCCGGCGATCGCCACCTGAATGCGATTGTCGGTGACGCGCAGGGTCATGTGCTGATCGTTGGCGAGACCGGCACTTTATTGCGCTCGACGGACGGGGGCGCGACTTGGCAGCAGCGTCCGGTACCGTATCAGGGATCGATGTTCGGCGCACTGATGCTGGCCGATGGCACCTGGATTGCCTACGGGATGCGCGGCAATGTGCTGCGCAGCACGGATCGAGGCGAGACCTGGACTCATGTCGACAGTCATATCGGCACTTCATATTTTGGCGGTACTCAGATACCCGGTGGAGAGCTCGTGCTGGTCGGGCAAGGTGGCGCGATTGTCACCTCGCAGGACGATGGTCTGAGCTTTGCGGTGCGCAAGGTGGGCGGTGTGCAGAGCCTTGCCGCGGTACTCGACGCGGGGCGCGGACAGCTCGTGCTCGGCGGCGAAGCCGGTGTTGCTTTGTTGCCGCTGACACCGCTTGCACCCTTATCGTCCTCGCGCAGCGCGAGTTCATCCTGATGCCGCGCATGCGCTGCTCGACCTCCCGAAGTGATTGCAACTGCAGCCGATGCGCGATTGCAATGACATCTTCTCCTGCTTTGCCGTGAGATGCCCATGAACGCTCCACATAACCCCGTCCGCGTTTCTCGTTTGTCTCGTTTGGTCGAGTGCTGTGCCGACTCGATCATGCGGCGTCGACGCATTCTGATGCTGCTGTGCTTTGCGTTGACGATTGCGCTGGGTTGTTCCGCGACGCGCCTGCGTCTCGACCCCGGTTTCAATAAAATGATTCCGATGCAACACCCCTATATGCAGGTGTTCAACCGTTATGCCGGCTCGTTTCCCGGTGCTAACACGGTGCTCGTCAGTCTGCGTTGGAAGGGGCGCGGCGATATCTACAATCAGTTGTTTATGGACGACTTGCGCCATGCGACCGACGACGTGTTCTTTATTCCGGGAGTGAATCGTTCGCGGGTGTTCTCGCTGTTCACGCCCAACGTGCGCTATACGGAAGTCACCGAAGCCGGCTTTCGCGGCGACGTGGTGGTGCCGGGACAGTTCTCCAGTAGCAGTCCCGACGATCTTGCCAAGGTGCGCCGAAATGTGGCGCGCTCAGGGGAAATCGGACGCTTGGTCGGCAACGATCTGAAGTCCGCGCTGATTCGCGCCGAGTTGCGCGAAACCGACCCGGTGACCGGTAAGCGTCTCGACTACGGCGACGTCGGCCGGCAACTGGAGCAGATTCGCGCGCGCTATTCGAACCAGGATGTCGACGTCGACATTATCGGCTTTGCCAAGCTGGTCGGCGACGTCGAGGCCGGCATTAGCGGCGTGATCGGTTTTTTCGCGCTGGCCTTTCTGATTACCGCAGCGCTGTTGTTTGCCTACACGCGTTCGCTGAAGACCACGGCACTGGCGCTGTTTGTCGCACTGCTGCCGGTGGTGTGGTTGCTGGGTGCGCTGCCGATGCTCGGTCTTGGGATCGATCCGATGTCGATACTGGTGCCGTTCCTGATTTTCTCGATTGGCGTATCGCATGCGGTGCAGATGACGAATGCCTGGAAGCAGGCGCTGGTCGCCGGCATGTCGTCCACCGACGCGGCTCGCGATGCCTTTCGCAAGCTGTTTGTGCCCGGCACCGTGGCATTGCTGACGAATGCGCTGGGCTTTCTGGTGATTATGCGGATTCAGATCGATATTGTGCGCGAATTGGGTCTCACCGCCTGCCTAGGTGTGTCATTGATGATCGTGACCAATAAAGTGTTTTTGCCGATTCTATTGTCGTACACGCGGCTTGAATCCGGCACGCTGAGGCGTGCACAACATCAAGCTGCCGCGGGTGGCAGCCCGCTGTGGTCGCGCTTTATGGTATTCGCGCGCCCGGGGCCGGCCTTGGCTGTGTTTGCGGTGGCGCTTGTGTTGCTGGTGTTGGGCGCGAAGGAGTCGCGCAATCTGCAAGTCGGCGATATCGGCTCGGGTGCACCGGAGTTGCGCGATACCTCGCGCTATAACCTCGACAACGCCCGCATCACGAGTGAGTACAACATCGGTGTCGATGCACTGGCCGTGATTGTCGAAACCACGGGTTTCGATGACGCCTGTCTGCATTATCCGGTGATGAGCGCGATCGAGCGCTTCGAGATGCAGATGCGCGGCGTGGCAGGTGTGCAGTCGGTGGTGAGTGTGCCGTCGCTGGCCAAGGTTTCGATCGCGGCCTTTAACGAGGGTAATCCGCGTTGGGCGGCATTGCCGCGCTCGACCGATGGCTTGACGCAGGGTGCAGGCGCTTTCAATCCCGACAATGGCATGAACACCGAAAACTGCCAGGCGATCCAGGTGTTGATCTACACGGCGAACCATGAGGGCAAAACCATTGCGCATATCGTCGACGAAATCAAGCGTTTCTCGGCCGAGAATCAGACGCCGAATGTCGCCTTCCAACTCGCGGGCGGCAACGTCGGCGTGATGGCGGCCACCAACGAAGCAGTCGGTGAAGCCGGTGTGGCGATGCTGTTATCCATCTTCGGCGCGATTGCGCTGCTGTGTTTTGTCACCTTCCGTTCGTGGCGCGCGGTGCTGTGCATTATCGTGCCGCTGACCATCGTCTCGATTCTATGCAATGCGGTGATGGCGTGGATGGGCATCGGCTTAAAGGTTGCGACGCTGCCGGTGATTACGCTGGGTGTTGGCGTTGGCGTCGACTATGGCATCTATCTGTATGAACGTCTGCAACATCAGGTGCGCGCCGGCGACAGTCTGCCGCAGGCGTTTGCACAGGCGATGCGGCAGCGCGGCACGGCGGCGCTGTTTACGGCAGTGACGATGTTTATCGGCGTCGGCACTTGGGCATTTTCAGCGCTGAAATTTCAAGTCGATATGGGGGTGCTGCTGGCCTTTATGTTCCTCGTCAATCTGTTCGGTGCGGTGTTTTTATTGCCGGCGCTTGCGGCCTGGCTTGGCGTCGAGCGTGCCGAGCAACGGGCAGGCAGGCGTGCTTCTGCAGAAATCGATGCGGCTCAAGTGCGTGGCGCATCGGCTCCGGTCGGCGAGATGGCAGTCTTGAAGCGCCGCAATTCGATGCGCTGATGATGATGGCTGGCCCCTAGTCCATCAAGACGATGAACCGGGTGCGAGCCACGTCTATCGTGACGTAGGAGACATTTAAAACATCGCTGGCAGCGTGCATCGCAAAGCGCCGCCGCTATTCCCTTTGGAGGAGACAAGACATGTCCGCACGTCCTTATAAAATTGAAGCCCAACCGCTCACGCAGCGTTATGCCCGGGGTTGGCATTGCCTCGGACTCGCCAGCGACTACAAGGATGGTCAACCGCATACACTCGATATCTTCGGGCAGCGTCTTGCCGCATTTGTGGATACGCAGGGTCACGTCAATATTGTGGACGGCTATTGCCCGCATATGGGCGCGGACCTGAGCACCGGGCGCGTGGACGGCGACACGCTGGTCTGCCCGTTTCACGGCTGGCAGTGGGGTGGCGACGGCAACTGCAAATCTATTCCCTACTGCAAGCGTATTCCGCCGAAAGCGAAGATCGGCACCTGGCCGACCTGCGAGCAGAATCAGTTGCTGTTCGTCTGGCACGATCCCGAAGGTCTGCCGCCTCCCGAAGAGGTGGCGATTCCAGCCATAGCTGCGTGTTCTTCCGACGAGTGGTCCGAGTGGGTGATCGACAAAATGGTGATCGGCACGAACTGCCGTGAACTGGTCGACAATATCTCGGATATGGCGCACTTTGGCACGGTGCATGGCGCGCCGGTCGATTATTTCGCGAATCTATTTGAAGGGCACAAGGCGACGCAGCTATTGGTCGGCCGCAGCGCACGTCTGGGCGGCGACGAACTGATCGCGCTGTCGACTTATTTCGGGCCGGCTTATCACATCACCGAAATGACGGGGCAGAGCGGCGGTCAGCCAATTCAATCGATTCTGTTGAACTGCCACGTGCCGATCGACATGAATAGCTTTGAATTACGCTACGGTGTTCTGGTCAAAAAAATTCCGGGCCTGTCCGACGAGCAAAATAAAGAAATCGCACTGGCTTATTGCAAGTCGGCGCAGGCTGCATTCTATGAGGACGTGGCGATTTGGGATAGCAAGACGCGCATCGATAATCCGCTGCTGTGCGAGGGCGATGGGCCTTTGTATCAGATGCGCGACTGGTACTCGCAGTTCTATCTGGATACGGCTGAGGTGCGGCCAAGCAGTACGGCGCGTAAGGTGTTTGAGATCAAGGTCAACGATGGTGGCTCGCAGCCTGAGCTGCATCATGTGTTTGAGAAGTAGGGGGCGGGTTTGACGCAAGGCGGCGGGCGGTCCGTCGCTTTGCGGGTTTGTATCTAGTGCGACTGTCTAGTCGGCAACTCCAGTTTTGATACATAACTCGACGCTTGTAGGTCGTTTTCCCCGGCGTGTATCCGTCACCATAACTACACATGTCGTAGTGTTTATTGCCACATCAGGGTTGCACTATCGCAGACCCCAAATAATTCCGCCGAATCCGTTCAATATCGATATGTAGCACATCGACAAGATAATGCTGCATGCCACCGTAACGCTGATCGATCACTTCCATGGCCGCACCGATATAGTCGGGATCGACCGCTAGCAGCGGCTCGGCGACCTCGGGCGCCACGCCAATCTTGTGCAACTGCGCAATCGCTTGTGCATTGCCCGCAGCATTGTAACGATTCGATTCCAAATAGTTTGCTATGACTGTTGCCCGATCGACGCCCAACGCCGAAAGCAGCAGCACGGTCGCAAAGCCGGTGCGATCCTTGCCGGCGGTGCAGTGGTATAGCATCGTCTGATCGTTTTCGGCGAGTTTCAGAAAGCGCGTGAACTGTGCTTGATAGGCGACCGGGAATTCCCGATATAGGTCGACCATAAATTGGTGCATCTGCGCCGGCGTGGAACGTAGGAGTATCGGTACGATGGCGGCCGGCGACAGGTTGCCGGCCAGCACCGGGTCGGCCTGCCAGGGAAACTGCGTGGCGAAAGCCTGTTCTGCGGGCGTCTTTTCGCTGTCGGCGCGGAAGTCGAGCACGATGTCGAGATGCAGGGCCTGCAGGCGAGCCACATCGGCGGGCGTGGCAAACGCCGGGTTGCCGCTGCGATAGAGACGCCCCGGCAGGATGGGCCGGCCGTCTTCGCCGATCAAGCCGCCGAGGTCGCGCGTGTTCTGGACGCGTTCGAACGGGATATGATGGTCCGAATCCGCAGCGCTGAACGTTTGGGCTTGGGCCGGGGTACTACCGGCAGCCATGAGTGCCGCTGCGGTCAGGAGGCTGGTTCGCGTAAGAGATAAACCCATGACTGGCAATCCTCGGGTAAAACGCCGCATGGCGCAATAAACCACATGGTTTGCGCCGGGCCCACGATGCGTGAAAGGAGCGTCGTGGACCCAGGGCAAACCGTAAATCTGCCGATGGTGCCGCTAAATCGGCTTGGACGGACAGACCGCCGCGGACAGACCGAGCGCACCGAGTTCGTGCCGCAGGCAATCACATGGTTGCACTACCATTCCTCAGACCAGCAGGCCACGCGCCCGGGCGAGCGTCATCGCCGTGTCCTCGATCATATCTTCCTGTCCGCCCACCAGCCGCTGACGCCCCAGTTCGACCAGGATATCGCGTGCCGGAATTCGGTACTTGGCTTCTGCACGTTTCGCAAACAACAGGAACGACGAATAGACGCCCGCATAACCAAGTGTCAGCGCGTCGCGGTCGATGCGGATCGGCGCATCCATAATGGGTACCACCAAGTCTTCAGCGACATCGGAAATTTTGAAGACATCGACGCCGGTATGGATGCCCATGCGCTCGCACACCGCGACAAACACTTCCATCGGTGTGTTGCCCGCGCCTGCGCCAAGGCCCGCTGCGGCCGCGTCGATGCGATTGGCGCCGGCGGCGACGGCGGCTACCGAATTGGCGACACCCATCGCCATATTGTGGTGGCCGTGAAAGCCGAGTTCGGTTTCGGGTTTCAATTTCTCTCTAACCAGCGCAATGCGCGCAGTCACGTCGTCTGGCAGCATATGGCCGGCGGAGTCGGTGATGTAGATACAGTTCGCACCGTACGATTCCATCAATTTCGCCTGCACCACAAGTTGCTCGGGCGGCGACATATGCGCCATCATCAGAAAGCCGACGGTATCCATTTCCAGCTTGCGCGCGAGACCGATATGCTGCTCGGAGACATCGGCTTCGGTGCAGTGGGTGGCGACGCGTATCGTGTTGACGCCGAGTTCGTGCGCCATGCGTAGATGCTCGACGGTGCCGATACCGGGCAGCAGCAAAGCGGAAACCTTGGCCTGCTTTAACTCGGGAATCACGGCGCTTAGATACGCCTCGTCAGTGTGCGACGGGAAACCGTAGTTGACCGAGGCGCCGCCCAAGCCGTCGCCGTGCGTGACTTCGATTAACGGCACACCCGCGGCGTCAAGGCCGCGGGCGATGGTACGCATTTGCTCGAGCGAAATTTGATGACGCTTAGGGTGCATACCATCGCGCAAGGTCATGTCGTGCACGGTGATGCGGGTTCCTGCAAGAGACATGGTCTACTCCTTTATGCCGTAGCGGCTGTTGCTGCGAGCATCTGTTGGGCAAAGACTTCGGCGGTGCGCGCGGCGGCAGCGGTCATGATGTCCAGATTGCCGGCGTATTTCGGCAGATAGTCGCCCAGGCCTTCGACTTCCATAAAAATGGACACGCGCCGTCCGTCGAACACGGGACCGTTCTTTAGCGTATAGCCGGGCACGTACTGGCGAACTTCTGCGACCATCGCATGTACCGACGCGGTAATGGCTTCGATATCGGCATCGCTCTCGGTCAGACAATGGATGGTGTCGCGCATAATCAGCGGCGGCTCGGCCGGGTTGATCACGATAATGGCCTTGCCGACTGCGGCGCCGCCGATCTGCTCGATGGCGCGAGCCGTGGTGCGCGTGAATTCGTCGATATTCTTGCGAGTGCCGGGGCCGACCGAGCGCGACGAGACCGTCGCGACAATCTCGCCATAGGCGACGCGCTGCACGCGCGATACCGCGTGGACCATCGGAATCGTCGCTTGGCCACCGCAGGTGACCATATTGACGTTCATCGCATTCTGTCCGACCTGTGCGCCGAGATTGACGCAGGGCACGCAAAACGGGCCGATCGCGGCAGGCGTCAGATCGATCATGCGCACGCCGCGTGCCGTGAGCTTGTCGGAGTGTTCGCGATGCACATACGCCGAGGTGGCGTCGAAGGCGATGCGGATGTCATCGGCTTCGATATGAGGCAGCAAACCGTCGATGCCGTCCGAGGTGGTTTTCAGGCCGAACTCGCGCGCTCGTGCCAGACCGTCGGACGACGGATCGACGCCGACCATCCAGACCGGTTCGAGTACCGCGCTGCGGCGCAGCTTGTAAAGAAGATCGGTGCCGATATTGCCGGGCCCGATCAAGGCGCATTTAATCTTGCTCATTTAAGCATCCTTATGGTCAAACGAAGCGCACGGCACAGCTACCGATGCCTTCGATATGCATCTGCAATTGGTCACCGCCGACGACCGGTATCAGGGCCGCGAGTGAACCCGATAAAACAACCTCACCGGCCAGCAATGGCACGCCGAGCTCGCCCAGGGTGTTCGCCAACCATGCCACCGCATCGGCCGGGTGGCCCAGTGCCGCCGATCCCAGGCCCGTCGCCACAGGCTCGCCGTTTTTGCTTAAGGTCATGCGGCAGGCGGCGAGATCGAGCGCCTCAGGCGAGACGCGTTCCTCGCCCAGGACATAGACGCCGCACGATGCGTTGTCGGCCACCGTGTCGCCGATACGTATGGCCCAGTCGCGAATCCGCGAATCGACGATTTCAAAGCAGGCGCCCACGGCTTCGGTGGCCGCAAGCACGTCGTGACGATCGATGCCGGGGCCGCGCAGGTCGTGTTTGAGGAAGAAGGCGATCTCACCTTCGGCGCGCGGCTGAATTAAAGTCGAGAGCGGAATATCTTGACCGGTTTCATAGTGCATGCCCGACAGCAGTACGCCGAAATCGGGCTGCCGGACGTCGAGCATGTCTTGCACCACCTGGCTGGTGACGCCAATTTTTTTGCCGACTACATGCTCGCCGGCCGCGACGCGCAGAGCGACAAAGCGCTGCTGGATGCTGTACGCATCCGGTAGCGACAAGCCTTCCATTCGGACCGAGAAAGGCGTGATCGGTACGCGTTCGCGCCAGGCGGAATACAGTTCGTCGCCGAGTGCGGTATGAAGATTGGAGTGCATGGCAGAGAGCGGTGGGTGGGTGAGTGTGCGGCAATGCTGAGTCATATATGGCGATGACATACGGAACTCAGCATTGATCGGAGCGATGTGCGATGGCGATTAGTTGCCGTCGCCGCGAATCGCATCGGGCGAGAAATATGCCTCGTTAAGTTGTGAGCCGCGCGTGAGCACGGGCATGGCTTCCTGATTCGTCAAGCGGTCGGCAAAGTAGGCGCCGGAAATCAAGTCGTGATAGAACGCATCGGTTGAGTAGAAGGTTTTTGCGTCATAGGCATACAGTGTTGCGGCCAGATTGGTGCGCCACAGGGTGCCGCGAGAGTCGTAATTGTCGGCGGCGACGGCGTTCCAGGTGTCTTCGTCGAGATACAGCTCGCGTTTCGCGTATTCATGGCGGTAGCCCGGCTTGAGCGTTGCCTCCAAGACCCAGACGCGATGCAGCTCGAAGCGCATATATTGGGTGTTTTCATGCCCTTTCGTCAGCAGGTCGGCGTATTTGATGGATGGGTCCATCAGCTTGTAGTTGTCATACGGCACGTAGACTTCACGTTTGCCGACGATCTTCCAGTCGTAGCGCTCGCCCGAGCCGTTGAATAAGCGATCGTCGTCGACCGTGCGAAAGCCGCCTGGGCCGGAGGGTTGATCGAATCCGTATTCAGGTGCTTGCCGCACCCGGCGTGTACCTGGGTTGTACATCCAGGTGCGCCGTGTGTCGGAACCTTCCTGATCCCACATTTCGAAGCCGGTGACGATCGAGCCACGATCGGATAGCGGCAGCACGGTCGTTGCGCGGAAGAAGCTCTTTGCGTTCAGAGGGTCCTTGGGATCGAAATGGTCGGTACTGCGCGGCCCGTAGATCGAATAGGCCAACTTGCCCCAGGCGACGTTGCCACCGGGGTAGACGACGGCTTGGTCGTAGGTTGCCACTTCGCCTTCGATGGCCGACGCGAAGCGCAGATCCCACATCACCTCCGCACCCGACTTGGGTACCGGGAATGGCGTAACCGGCGGAAAATTCTTGAGCCCGTTCATATCCTTTGTCATCGTGGTATTGGCCGCATACTGGCGAATATCCTTGTAGACGCTATCGCTGTAGCGGAAATCACGGTGGCTTGGATAGACCGGAATCTTGAAGGAGTCCGGATATTTCTTGAGCAGGGCTTTTTCGCCGTCAGTCAGCCGCGCATCGTACTGCTGCATATTTTGCGCGGTAATGATGAATAACGGCTTTTCGTCGGCATAAGGATCGGGATAACGCTGTCCGACTTTATAGTCGACGCCGGACGGCGTGCCGAGCCATTTTCCACTCCAGGCGGGAATCGTGCCGTCGGCATTGGCGGCGCGTTCCGCGCCCATCGGGGTCAGTGGTCCCTCGAGCTTGGCGAGGTCCTCGGGGCTGGTTTTGGCAAAGGCCAGCGTCGCGAACGCAGCGCTCGCTGCGAATACGCAAAGGCGTAATACCGGATGAAAAGTTCGACTCATGACTCAATCCTCTTGCAATGAAAGCGAAGTTCCAAAGTTGACGCGCTGGTTGCGTCAAAACGAATAAGTTGCGGTGCCTAGCACGTAGTCGCGGTCTGCCAACGGTCGGGTGACCGGGTTGGGCGTGCCGAGGAATTTCGCGTAGACCAGCGACAGTTTCAGATTATTCAAACGAGTGAAGGTCACGCCCGCCGTGACGCGATGGTCACCCACGCCGGTCAGTGAGCCGAGGGCGCCGTCGAGTGCCGACGTGCCGGAGAATTCGTCGGAATAAGTCAGCGGTACATCGAGATCCCAACCGTTGAAAACATTCTTGTAGCTCAGCGTCCATGCCACCTCATAGGCTGCTGAATTGCGCGAGTTGGTGAGTTGAGATGTGCCATCAACCGGCGTGATGCCGCCGGCATGCACGAATGAGACTTCGGCGACCAAGGTTTGTGAGGCTGCGAGGAAATTGGGGCCGATCGAATAGATGCTGGACAGATTCGATTGCCAGACGTTGCCGCGCGTAGCCGTGGGACCGAGTACCGGCACACTGACCAATACCGAAGCGCCTTGCCGATACGAGGTTTCACCGGCTACGTTGACACCGCCGAGATCGGTCGAGAAGCTCAGGCCAGTCAGCTTGATATTGTCGAAATAGGTTTCCTGGTAATTGAGCGAGGGGAAGAAGTTCGTCACGACACTGGGATTCATGTCGTTATAGTGCAGATAGTAAGCGCCGATCTCGGTGTCGCCGAACACGCGCCAGCGCGAACCAATACCCCATTGACCGCCGGTGCCCGGTTTGACGTCGGGGCCGCGTGGGATCTGGAAGCCGCCCGGCCCGATGATGTACTGCGCACCGGGGCCGACCACATCCGAGTAACTCCAGAAGGTGCCGGGTGCCGTCAGCTGGTTGGGCTCGAAAGTGAATTGATAGTAGCCCAACAGGCTGAATGTGGAGGTCAGTTGCCATTGCGCGGAAATTTGCGGGACGGGTAACAGTATGTCCTTGACCTCCGCACCAGCGACGTAGGAAGCAGTGGCGTTGGCCGGCCCTTGAGCGCCGGCAATATTCGGGAAGAAGACACTTTCGCCCCAGGCGACGACCTGATCGCCGACCTTGACGTTCAGACTGGTGTTATTAAACCTGAAGGTGTTGTACGCGTAAGCGGCCAGTAACTGCGAATGACCGCCGGCGGAGTATTGCGCTTCACTGGTGAATTGGTTGAAGATGCCGCCGTGATTCACCGTGTATGAAGCATTGTTGTCATTCGAATGCTGATACGCTTGATCATAGAACGAATTTGCACGAATGAAAAACCCCCAGTCGCCGTGTTTGAGATTCGCTTCGCCGAGTATGTTGACCTGATTTTCCATCAGCTTGTTTTTTGCAAAGTCGCGATCCCCGTCATCTCCGTTGATATTGGCCGGCGTCAGCAGATTGCCGCTTGGTGCTTCGGTGCGCATGCCCAAGCCATAGCCAATCGTAACCGTATAGTCGAGCGTGGTATCCGCGCCGAGATTGATAGTGTCGCCGGCCCAGGCCGGCGCTGCCAGCGTGGCGGCGGAAGCCGCCAGTACGGTCAGTCTGCACGCCACACAGACTGCGCGCAGGGTTGGCGTGCGTCCTCGAGTTTCCTTGATTTGCATCCTGTCTCCTCTTTGTCACGTTCGAAATTTTGTTGTGATCCAAGAGTAGGGGGCGGGCGCTGCGCGAGAATCGTCAAAACGGACTAGTCGGTTCCCCTAAGGACATAGGGTTGCACTTGTGCAACATCACGATTGCGCGGTGAGTGCATGTCGCAAATCGGTTGCAGCAAGGAATGCCGGTATTTCACCACCGCCTTCCAACACCAGGTTACTGCCAGAGGCGTAGCTGGCATATGGCGATGCCAGAAACAGACAGGCGGACGCAATGTCGTCCGGTGTCGCCAGCCGCCCCGCCGGAACCGTGGCCGCGACATCGGCCAATGCGCTGTCGATGTCGCTGTCGCTGTCGCGGCCTAAATGGCCGCTGCTCGCCGCGTCGGTTTGCACTAGACTAGGACTCACTGCGCAGACCCGTACCTTGGGCGCCCATTCCACCGCCAGGGAGCGCACAGCACTGACGATGCCCGCTTTGGCTGCGCCATACGCGGCTGTCCCCGGCGAAGGACGCAGGCCGCTGACGCTGCCGATAAAGAGCAGGACGCCGCCGGTTTCTTGCTGCTGCATGATGGCGTTGGCACGCTGGGCGAGTTGCAGCGGCGCCAGCAGATTGAGGCGTATCACCGATTCGGTGAAGCGTGGCGAGGCCTGCGCCGCCGGCACAAACGGTGCGCCACCGGCATTGTTGATCACCACATCGAGTCGACCGGCTTCGCGCCCGATACGCGCGAGCAGCGCATCGAGTGCTTCTATATCCCGGACATCGGCGGCAATAAAGCGTGGCGCGGGGCGCGTACTGCTATCCATCTGGCTTGTATCGGTATGTGTTTCGCCGGGTGGCGTGCGGCCGCATACATAAACCTTGGCGCCGGCGTCGAGAAAGGCACGCGCGATAGCGGCGCCGATACCTTTCGTGCCGCCCGTCACCAGCACCACTTTGCCGCTGAAATCGAATGCTGTCATGGCTCTTGTCTCCGTCCGATCGAGTTGTGCCGATGGTAAGAGAAATGCCGGTTTACCTCTTAGTCTGAAAAGACGATGCCAGGCGATTCGTTCCCTCGGATCATGGGGACGCTGGCGAAACCCGCCATCGCGAGTTAAAGGAGACAAGCGCGCATGACTGCCACGTTCAATGCACCCAGCGGGACCTTCACCGAGACGCCCGGCGGCCTTAGGCTGCATCATTTCGAAGCCGGCAGCGGCGCGCCGATTGTGTTTATCCACGGCAGTGGGCCAGGTGCCAGCGGCTTTAGCAATTTCAAACACAATTACCCGCAATTTGCCGCCGCCGGTTATCGGGTGATTGTGGTCGATCTACCGGGCTACGGTGCATCGGCCAAACCTGCCGACGTTGCCTATACGCTAGATTATTTTGTGGCCGCGTTACGCGCGCAATTGAGCGCCCAGGGCATCGGCCGCGCAACCCTGCTCGGTAATTCGCTAGGCGGCGCGATCGCCTTGCAATACGCGCTCGACTATCCAGATGATGTCGATAGTCTGATCATGATGGCGCCTGGCGGGGTCGAAGAGCGCGAGACCTACTTCAAGATGGAGGGTATTCAGAAGATGGTGTCGTTGTTCACCAATCGGCAGATGAACCACGACACGATGCGGCAACTACTGGAGCTTCTGGTATTTGACCGAAGTCTGGTGACCGATGCGTTGGTCGAAGAACGGATGCGCGTGTGCGAACAGCAGCCGCCGGAAGTGCTGTCGACCATGCGTGTACCCAATCTGACCGGACGGCTCGCCGAATTGCGTTGCCCGGTGCTGGGCTTTTGGGGTACGGACGATCGCTTTAATCCGGTCGGCGGCGCGTCGCGCTTTCTGGAGCATTGCGCGGATGCGCGCTTTGTTCTGATGAACCGTTGCGGTCACTGGGTGATGGTTGAACATCGCGATTATTTCAATCGCGAATGCCTGGCTTTTCTGGCCGAGCGCCGTGCGGCATGATGGGTGAGGGTGATACGCCCGACGATGCGAGATGTGAAATCACAACGATAACGGAGACAGCATGACTTTCCCCCAGCAACTATTCGATCTAAGCGGCAAGGTGACCGCGATTACGGGTGCGGCACGCGGCATTGGCGCCCAGACGGCCCGCACGCTCGCCGCCGCAGGGTCGGCGATTGCCGTGCTCGATATTCTTTCTGAACAGGGCGAACAACTGGTTGCCGAGATCAATGCCGCGGGTGGGCGCGCGGCTTTTTGGCGGCTCGACGTCACCAAGGAAGCTGACGTGGCGCGCGTGTTCGGCGAAATCGGCATGCGTTTTGGGCGGCTCGATGTGCTGGTGAATAATGCCGGCATCGAAGGCGCCAACCTGCCGACACACGAAATGACCTTGCAGCAATGGCAAAGCGTCATCGACGTCAATGTAACTGGCGTATTCCTGTGCACAAAGTACGCGATTCCACATTTGCTGGCGGCCGGCGGCGGCTCGATCGTGAATCTTTCGTCGATGTATGGACTGGTCGGCGGGCCCGACGTGCCGGCTTATCACGCCTCCAAAGGCGCCGTGCGTCTGATGGCAAAAACCGAGGCGATGCTGTACGCAAGCAAGAATATTCGAGCCAATTCGGTGCATCCCGGCTTTATCCGTACGCCGCTGCTCGAAGAAGCCTTTGCAAAACTTGGCGATCCTGAGCAGATTTTTGCGCATATGAAGACGCTCGTGCCCTTGGCGCAGATCGGCGATCCGCAAGACATCGCAGCAGGTATCTTGTATTTGGTGTCACCCGCAGGGCGCTATGTGACGGGTACTGAACTTATCATCGACGGCGGCTATACCGCCCGCTAGGAATCCCTATGAATACCAGCGAGACTATGAAAGCGAGCTTGCTCGCCTATATCGACGCCTTCAATGCTCAAGATGCAGCCCGCGTGGTCGAGTTATTCGCCGACGATGCGAGTATTGAAGATCCGGTTGGCACGCCGGCCAAACAAGGTAAGGCCGAAATCGCCGGGTTTTACGGCTATGCAACTTCATTAGGCGCTAAGCTTGAACTGGTTGCCTCACCGCGAGGTTCGCACGGCAACAGCGCCAGCATCAGCTTTTGTGTGCATACCGCTGTGCAAGGACAGCCCGCCCATATCGACGTCACCGACGTGATGGATTTCGACGCGACGGGCAAGATTATTCGCATGCGAGCCTATTGGGGCAGCGACGATTTTCATGTTAGCCGGTCCTAGAAGGTATGCCGGATGCCGACCATCGCCCCGAACTGATTGGCCGCTGGCGAGGCGATGGCGTTCGCGCCTTGAGTCTGCGCGCCGATCAGGTCGCCCGCCGCGTGCGTATCGTCTACTTCTGCATATACTGTGGTGCGACGCGATAGTTCATGGTCGGCGACGATTTGGAACTGGCTGGCACTACCGTTCTGTGCCGTGGTTTTCCCCACTTGGAGGGTGCGCCAGAAATTGACGCTTAAGTGGCTTTTCGCGCCCACGGTTTGCGTGATGCCGAGCATCACCATCTGACGCGAGGCCATATCCAGGTATTTAAGCGCGGTGAGCTCGGGTTCGGTGTAAACGCCGAACGAGGTAAAGTTTGCATCAAGGCGGTTGGCAAGATAGCCGACATTGACGCGCGTGTTGTACAGCCTATAGGTCGCGCCCGCGACCCAGGCTTTACCTTGTGCGCCGGTTTGTGAGTCGCCGCTGTCCAGGTAGCCTGCGGACGCCTGGAATGGACCGTTCGGCGCATAGGTGAGCGAGGCGGCGAGCTGGCCACCGTAACTGCTATGACCTGCAACGCCACCCAATGCATAGGATAGTTCCATCGTGACGTCATGCCATTGGTTCGCATACTTGACCATATTGTCGGTCCATATGCCGCCGACCATGACGGCTTCGGGCCGGAATGCAAAGAACGATGGAATCCAGCCGTTGCTGATGAAAGTCTGCAGCATGGCATCCACGACTGGATTGCGTTGCCGGCCCAATGTTAATTGTCCGTATTGAGTCGAGGCGAGGCCGACGTAAGTACGATTGATATAAGGTACAGCGGGATTGTCGACTCCCGTATTGAGGAAGAATTGATTTTCAAGCAAAAAGACCGCGCGGTAGCCAGCGCCGAGGTCTTCCTCTCCTTGAATGCCGATTAAACTGGCCGATTCGCCAGCGGTAGCCATGGTCATGGCTGAGTTACCGGCGGCATTAACATGGGTTTCGTAGCGTAACCCCGTATCGTCCGTTCCATATAAGGTCACTGAAGATTGTGCGTGTGCTTGTGTTTCGTAGCAGGTCGAGCAAATTGCCACAATGCTTAATATTTTCCCCAGCGGTTTCATGCCTGCTGTTCCTTTAGTTTGTCGCTGTTTCTCTGCGTGCATAAACTGGCCTGCAAGGACGCACGGAAATTGTATATGTCCGATTTTCGCGCACCGAGGCACACTTTGACGCTCATATATCGACCTTACACTACACAACGGACGTCTTACATGAAAGCCGATAACTTTGTTCTTCAAAATTATTTCGACAGAATCGGCCTGCGCTCCCCGGCGAATGCGGATATCGCTACCGTGACCGAGATGATGCGCTGCCAGTTGTTTACTGTGCCGTTCGAAAATCTCGATGTACAAGCGGGGAAAGTGGTGTCCTTGGTTCCCGAGGAAATCGTCGAAAAAATCCTGACCCGCGGCCGCGGTGGATATTGCTATGAGGTTAACGCGCTTTTCGCGATGGCGCTTGAGGCACTCGGTATTCCTTACTATTTTGTGTCGGCGCGTTCGATGTTTTATCCCGTCAGACGACCAAAAACGCATATGGCGATTGTGCTGACGGTTCAAGGCGAGCAATGGTTGTGTGATTTGGGTTTCGGCAGCTACGGAATCCGGGCGCCGATGCGTTTGAGTCTGCTTGAGGTGGAAGTCAAGCAGGAGTTCGATACCTTTATGTTGAGCCAGGACGGTGACGTCTATGTGTTGAAAGCCTTGGTTGAAGGGGAGTGGTCGAATCAATATGGATTCGATCTATATCCTCATGAATGGATCGATTTTACACCGGCCAATTTTCTCAATTCCAAACATCCTGATGCCATTTTTGTGCAAAAGCTTGTAATCGTCTCGCACAATCCAAGCGGCAGAAAGATTCTGGTTGGCGACCTTTTGAAAACGGTCGATGGTGGCGTGGTGACAAAGCAAACCATTAATCCCGAGGACCGAGCTAGCGTTTTGGCCCGTGAATTTGGCCTGACATTGAATAGCTGATCTGTCGACGTGCTTTACTGTTCGGCCTCGGTCGCGACGTGCGACATAGGCCGTTCGATCTGACATCGGGCCTGGACGCAGGCGGCCACGAACGGATAGCCACACGGCTTAGCGACCTATGATGGTCGCATCTATATATTGATCGGTAGGTGATGCTTCCTCAGTGACGGAGATCGTCGGTGTCACGAGACCTTGCTATCTCATTGGTTGTCGCTTGACAACTCCCCCCCGTATCTTTATTATGGATTTATTCGATGATTCGCCCAACTCATCCCAAGAAGGAAATCGAAGCGGTACTCCGGTATGCGGAAACCAATGGCTGGCGGGTAGAGCGCGGTGGCAGCCACGCTTGGGGCAAAATTTACTGTCCCTATCACGCTGACGCATGCCGCTGTGGGGAGTTTTGCATCACGTGCGTGTGGAGCACGCCCAAAAATGCAGGCAACCATGCCAGGGCATTACGGCGCGTCATCGAAAATTGCACCCCGCACAAAGTGCTGCAAAAATGCACCGCGGGCAAGGCGTCTAAGGAGTAAGGCAATGGAATATATTTTCACCCTTAAGTACCAGCTTTCGGAACAAGATCGCAACCACGACCGCATTGTGGAGCGTCTTGCTGAAGCCGGCTGCGACGATGCCTTGATCGGTGTCGGGCAAGTGGGGCGCATCGCACTCGAATTCACACGCGAAGCTCAGAGTGCCGAGGAGGCGCTAATCAGTGCTCTAAAAGACGTTAAGCAGGCGCTTCCAAGCGCCAAACTCGTTGAAGCCGCCCCCGATTTCGTCGGACTTACCGATGTCGCAGATGTGCTCGGTATGACGCGACAGAATATGCGCAAACTGATGGTCGGCAATCCAGCCAGCTTCCCCGCTCCGGTTCATGAAGGCAGTGCCGTGGTGTGGCACCTTGCGGACGTGCTGTCCTGGTTGAAGACCAAAGGCAGCTACACGCTTGAACAAGGCATCTTGGATATCGCAAAAGCGACCATGCAAATCAACTTGGCGAAAGAGGGCTTGCAGCTTGTTCCTCGCGTCCAGCGCGAAGTGCGGGCATTCGTGGTTTGATTAAATTTCCAACACCCCGGCCGCAAGAAATCCTCCGTCGACCGGTATCGTTTGGCCATTGATATAGGATGCGTCTTCCGACGCGAGAAACGCCACGGCCGCAGCGATTTCGTCGGGCGCTGCGTAACGGCCGGTAGGGACGGCCCGTGCAAAATTTTCGCGGGCGACGGCTGAATGCAGTATGTATGTCATCGGGGTATCGACCGGTCCAGGCGCAATACCGTTGGCAGTAATTCCCAATGGCGCCAGTTCGATGGACATTTGACGCGTCAGGCCGATAAGCGCTGCTTTCGAGGTGCCGTATGCTGTGCGTCCGGCGCTCGCGCGCAGCCCGCTGATTGAGGCAATATTGATAATGCGTCCCCACTTGTGCGGAATCATCATCCGCGCCGCGTGCTGGCCGCAGAGCATGGGGCCCGTCACGTTGAGATCCAACACAGCGCGCCAGTGATCAAGCGGGTAGTCGATAAACGGGTAGGTTTTGGCGATGCCGGCGTTATTGACGAGAATGTCGCAGCGCCCGAAACGCTGCTCGATCGAGGCGAAGGCATCGTGTATCACCTCGGGTCGGCTGACGTCCAGGTACAACGCATGCGCTGTGTGACCGGCTTCGCATAAATAGGCCGCGAGTTCTTTTGCCGCACGCTCATCGATATCGCCGATCAAGACGATATGGCCTGCCATCGCAAGCCGCCGGACAATGGCCTCGCCTATGCCTTGCGCCCCGCCGGTGACGAGCGCTACCCGCGTACCTTGCAGTTGCCCTCTCTCATCGACCGCCATGCCGGTTACGGTGTCGTCGATATCGTTTGCCGGATCGGTTTGCGTAGTCACGTGCTGTGCTCCTGCTTGGAAACTAAAGTAAGGCGCCGAGCGAGCCCGTGCTGTCAGACACCCGCTGTAATTCTGTCGCAAACGGGCTTTATTGCAGTGGCAAAAAGCCTGTCGACAGCCATGGGATGAACGTGACTAACAGCAGTGCCATACCCAGCGCGGCCATATAACCCCAAACTCGCCCCATCACGCGGTCCGGCGAAGTTTTGCCAATCGCGCACGCGGCGTAAAACCCCACCCCCAGTGGCGGCGCGAATAGACCTATACCCATGGAGAGTATGACCACCATGGCGTAATGCACGTCATTAATACCGAGCGCGCGTGCCACCGGAAATAATAGTGGCCCAAACAGCACGATGGCCGGTATCCCTTCCAGCATACTGCCCAAGACCGTAAAGGTAACGATGGTAATAATAAGAAAACCCTGGGCGCCCCCCGGCGCTTGCTCCATTGCGCCTACCAGTTTTGCTGAAAAACCCGATTGGGTCAGCGCCCATGCCATCGCGGTAGCACACCCTATGATTAAAAGGATGGCGCCCGATAGCGAGGCTGATTCGACCAACATCGGGTAGATCCGCCGGAAGTCGATGCGTCGCCCACAAGCATGCATGATTAAGCCGATCACGATGGTGTACACCACGCCCACGGTCGAGACTTCGGTGGCCGTGGCCGCGCCCTCAATGACTGCCGTGCGGATTAGCACCGGCAAGGCCAGGGCGGGCAAGGCGATCACCAAGGTTTGAGCGATCTTCGACAGCGACGGCCGTGCGCCGCCGACGTGAGCTTCGCGGCGTGCGCGCCATGCGCAAACTCCGCCGATACCTAGGGTCGCGACAACTGCCGGCAGCAAGCCGCCGATAAACAGCGCCGAGATCGAGACGCCGCAGACTGCGCCGATGGTGATCAACACCAGGCTGGGTGGAATGGTCTCGGTCATGGCGCCCGTCGACGATAGCAGGGCGACCAGTTCTTCGGGTTGCGCACCGCGTTTTTGCATTTCGGGAAACAGTGCAGGAGCGACGGCTGCCATGTCGGCGGCCTTTGAGCCGGAAATGCCGGAAACCAGAAACATCGCGCCCAACAAAACATATTGCAGGCCGCCACGCACATGACCCAGCAGTGAGGCCATGAAATCGATCAAGGAACGGGCCAGCCCGCTGATCTCAATCAACGCCCCGAGCAGTACAAACAGCGGCACGGCCAGCAGGATCTGGTTTGCCATGCCTTCATCCATCCGGCTGACGATGATGCCGAGTGGCGCGTGAGTGACGAGCGACAAGTAGGCCAGCGTTGCGACGCCGAAGGCAAAGGCAATCGGCACGGCCAGCACGACACAGCCACCGACCAGCAGCAGGAAAAACACCAGGAGGTTGTAGTTGCCCATGGCGAGCAAGGCTGGGCGTGCAAACCATAGCGCCAGCGCGATGGCGCCGACGCAAGCCACTGCGCTGGCGCATTGCCGAGCGGTGGTGCGCGTGACCATACGTGCAATGGTCGTGATTAGCATCAGCAAGGCGCCGACCGGCAGCGCTGCGGCGCGTAGTCCATCGGGGATCTCAAGCGCGGGCGTGGTAATGGCCATTTGCCCGAGCGCGTGGACAGCGCCCGGCCTCAATATCATTCCGACGAAGACGCAAATGGCCAGCGAAGCAACCGATTCCAGCCACACCCGGATGGCTTCCGGCATGCGGTTGACAATCGCGGTCAAGCGCATATGCTCGCCGCGATTAAGCGCAATCACCGCGCCGAGGATGGCCAACCAGCTAAACAAGGAGGAGGCTAGTTCGTCCGACCATGTTAGCGGCGCATTCAGCATATAGCGCCAAATGACGCCGGCCAATAGCACAGCAGTTTCGATCACCATCAAGGCCGCGGCCAGACCGTCGACACCGCGCATCATCAACGTGTTGAAGCACCCGATCAGTTGCGCGGGACGACTGCCCGCGCACCCTGTCGGACGCACACCGAGGTCCTGCGAGCTTGTCATGCAAGTTTCCCGGTGTACTTCTCGAGCAAGGCCCAAGCGTCATCGCCGAATTTTTTGTGCCAATCGGCATAGAAACCGGCCGTGCGCAGCTTGTCACGGAAGGCCGCGTTATCGACGTCGTTGAATTTCATACCGTGCGATTTTAGGTCGCCCACCAGCGAGTCATTCAGCTTTCGAACGTCGGCACGCTGCTTGAGTCCGGCATCGTCGACGGCGTTTTGTACGATGACTTGCAGTTCCTTGGGTAGCTTGGCGAAGGATTCCTTATTGGCAAGAAACCAGAAGCCGTCCCACATATGGTTGGTCAACGACACATATTTTTGTACTTCATACAGCTTGGCCGTGGAAATAATCGCCAATGGATTTTCCTCGCCTTCGACGATCTTGGTTTGCAGCGCTGAATAGACTTCGGAAAAATTGATGCTGGCGGGCGCGGCTTCAAAGGCGCGGAACATGGAAGTCCACAGCGGACTGGCCGGCACGCGTATTTTCATGCCTTTGAAATCATCCGGCTTCAGTATGGGGCGTGAGCTGGTGGTGGTCTGGCGGTAGCCGTTGTCCCAGATCTTGTCGAAAGCGAAGACTTCCGTCTTGGCTATTTCGGTACGCACATGGGCGCCCAGATCGCCATCGAGCGCGGCCCAAACCTGGCCGTAATCTTTGAACGCAAAACCCACGCCGCTGATTTGTGCGGCCGGCACCAGGGTGCCAAGTATCAACGGAGACAAGGTAAAGAAGTCGATCGCACCCGAGCGGATCTGCGACAGCACATCGGTATCGCCACCGAGCTGATTGTTGGGGTAGACCTGAAAATCGACCCGACCTTTCGACTCGCTGGCAATACGCGCGGCCATTTCGCGCGCACGGATATTCATCGGATGCGTGACGGGCAGGTTGTTGGCATATTTCAGCGTGAACTCGGCGGCGAAGGCCGGGCGTGTCGATAGTCCCAAGGCTGTCGCCGCGAGGGCCAGGGAACCGGTCTTCAAAAACGTGCGGCGGGTGGTGTCACCCATGAGCTATCTCCTTTTTTGGTTATGGGGCGCAGCGCTCATGCGCGTTGCTCGTCATGTAAAGCGGTTCATGGTTGCATTCCCCATGGGGGGGGCGTCTATCAGGATTTGCCCTCGACGCAGCTTACACGCCGCACCCCACGCTGCGGGCATATGGCAGCATAATAAGCTTCCCTTTCGTTTTCCAGATATTTCCCTACGTGTCTCGCGCCGAACGTCTGCTCGAATTGATGCAAGCCTTGCGTCGCCATCGCTATCCAGTTAGCGGGGCGGCGCTGGCCGTGGAACTGGGCATTAGTGTACGCACGCTCTATCGCGATATTGCTTCGCTACAGGCGCAAGGCGCCCGTATCGATGGCGAACCCGGCGTCGGCTATGTCCTGCGTCCCGGCTTTTTACTCCCCCCGCTGATGTTCTCCGAGGAAGAAATCGAAGCAATGGTATTGGGTTCGCGCTGGGTCGCCGCGCGCGCGGATTCGCGGCTGGGCGATGCCGCCCGCAATGCGATTGCCAAGATTGCCGCTGTCCTGCCGTCCGAGTTGCGGCATGAACTCGATGCGAACGCCTTGCTGGTCGGCCCTTCTGAGCCGATTGCCGCCGGCGATCAGGAGTTGGGCCAAATCCGGGGAGCCATCCGCGCCGAGTGCAAACTCGAGATCTGCTATCGCGATCTAAAGGGAGTCGAATCGAGTCGGACGATCTGGCCGTTCGCAATAGGATTTTTTGAGCAAGTCAGAGTGGTGGTTGCCTGGTGCGAGCTACGCCAGGAAATCCGCCATTTTCGTACCGATCGCATTATGGCGCTTGATGTTTCCGAGACTCGCTATCCGCGCCGCCGACAGACCTTATTGAAAGCTTGGCGGCAGGAGCAAGGGATTTCAGCGCAATAATCAAACGTTACCGACAGAATTGTGCAGCGCGGCTCTCTAACACCCATTAAAGGCGAATAACCGCCCTGGCTCGGCTGCTGGGCGTCTATTGACCACATCGTATTGATCAATTGCATATGCAAAAGTAAAAGACGAAGTGACAATTATGATATTTTAAAGCCAATCAAGTATCGAATAAGATTAGGGTAGTTGGCAAAAGATTCAGCGTTGTGTGTCTCGAACTTGATTGTTGTGCCCCGGGAAGTATCCGCCTCCTTTGTAAAACCGCTGCCTCTGTCTATCCTTTATGAGGTTCAACGGGCTTTGGCGCGGTCACACAGAGCATCGTTCTTATTTCTTCGGGCAGCCGAGACACATGCGGCGCGACGTAGTACGGTTACATCACCTCAGGGTCAATCGCCTCGGTTTTCCCCAAAAGCGCTTCACATGGCTCCTTATGGTCATGGTTGGCGCCGGTTGGTGTGCTCGTCGGACCGTGTGCCTCCTTTGTCTGGGACGCCGCGCTAGGGTATGCCGCCATCCTCGATCTGCGATGTCCGCGGATTTCTTGCCGATCACGGGTTTTAATTTAAAGACGACGGTGCCCCAAGCATCGGACATATTTAACAGGAGTGCATGATGAGCCAAATGATTACGCGCCATGGTTTGCAAGTTGCAGCCGAATTAGACCGCTTTATCGAAAACGAAGCACTGCCGGGCACCGGTGTCGATAGCGCGGCGTTCTGGCAAGGCTTCGATGCACTGGTGCACGATTTGGCGCCGAAGAATCGTGCGCTGCTCGCCGAGCGCGATCGTCTGCAAACCGAACTCGATACCTGGCATCGCGCGAACCCGGGGCCGGTCGCCGATCTGGCCGCCTATCAAGCCTTTCTCGAAAGCATCGGCTACCTGGTGCCGCAGCCGGACGAAGTCAAAGCTAGCACCAGCAACGTGGATAGCGAGATCGCCGAGCAAGCCGGGCCGCAGCTGGTGGTGCCTGTCGCCAACCAACGCTATGCCTTAAACGCTGCCAATGCGCGTTGGGGCAGCCTTTATGATGCGCTGTATGGCACCGACGCGATTCCCGAAACCGGTGGCGCCGAGAAGGGGGCTGCTTTCAACCCCGTGCGCGGGCAACAGGTGATCGCCCGGGCTCGCGCATTTCTGGATCAAGCCGCGCCGCTGGCGCAAGGCTCGCATGCGGACGCGACGGGCTACAGCGTGCAAGACGGACAATTGCTGGTCACGCTGAAAAACGGCCGCAGCGGTTTGCAGCAGCCGACGCAATTGCGCGGCTATCAAGGCAAGCCCGAAGCACCGTCGGCCGTGCTGTTGCGCAATCACGGCTTGCATTTCGAAATTCAGATCGATGCCGATCATGCTATCGGCAAGACCGATGCGGCCCACGTGAAAGATGTGCTGATGGAAGCCGCGATCACGACCATCGCCGATTGCGAGGATTCGGTGGCGGCTGTCGACGCCGCAGATAAGGTCGTCGTCTACCGCAACTGGCTGGGCCTGATGAAGGGCGACCTGGTCGAGCAGGTCAGCAAAGGTGGCAAGACTTTCGAGCGACGTTTGAACCCGGACCGCGAGTATACGGCGCTCGACGGCAGCAGCTTCAGCTTGAAGGGCCGTTCCTTGTTATTTATCCGTAACGTCGGCCATTTGATGACCAATCCGGCGATTATCGATCGGCACGGCAATGAAATTCCTGAAGGCATCATGGATGCGGTCGTGACCGTGCTGGCTTCTCTGCACGATCTACAGCGCAAGATGAATTCGCGCACCGGTTCCATCTATATCGTCAAACCGAAGATGCACGGCCCGGCTGAGGTAGCGTTTGCCGGCGAAGTGTTCGGACGTGTCGAGGACCTGCTCAAGTTGCCGCGCGATACCATCAAGATCGGCATCATGGACGAAGAGCGTCGCACCAGTGTTAACCTGAAGGCTTGTATTGCCGCGGTTGCCTCGCGCGTGGCTTTTATCAATACCGGTTTTCTTGACCGCACCGGCGACGAGATGCACTCGGCGATGCAAGCCGGCGCAATGCTGCGCAAGGGCGACATGAAGTCGTCCGCATGGATTGCGGCCTATGAGCCCAGCAATGTATTGATTGGCTTGAGCACGGGCTTGCGCGGTCGCGCTCAGATTGGTAAAGGCATGTGGGCCATGCCGGATTTGATGCATGCGATGCTGGAGCAGAAAATCGCTCACCCGAAAGCCGGCGCCAATACCGCCTGGGTGCCTTCGCCGACTGCAGCTACTTTGCATGCAACGCATTACCACCAAGTCGATGTGCAGGCCGTGCAAATCGAACTTGAGCGCACCGACTACGACAGCGTGCGCCAAACCCTGCTCAACGGTTTGCTGACTATTCCTGTGGTGGCTAAGCCGAACTGGTCGGCCGACGAAATTCGCAGCGAAGTCGAAAACAATGCACAAGGGCTACTTGGCTATGTGGTGCGCTGGATCGATCAAGGGGTGGGCTGTTCCAAGGTACCGGATATCCACAATGTGGGGCTAATGGAGGATCGTGCGACACTGCGCATTTCCAGTCAGCACATCGCCAACTGGCTGCATCATGGCGTGGTGGAGCAAACCCAAGTCATCGAGATTCTGGAGCGCATGGCCAAGGTGGTGGACGAACAGAATGCGGGCGATCCGCTATATCACCCGATGGCGCCGAACTACCAGGATTCGATCGCGTTCAAGGCCGCCTGTGCGTTGATTTTTGAAGGGCTTGAGCAGCCTAGCGGTTATACCGAGCCGCTGCTGCACAAATTCCGTCTGGTTTACAAGCAGCAGTCACGTTAAGCGGCAAGGTAGCAGAGGCGAAGGCGGGGCCTTTGTCTCGGTTTCCGTCTCTGCTACCAAGCAACTATCCACCTACGATGGGCTTGATCGGTCAGTATCAACGGCGTATGCGCCCGGATGCCCATCTGGCGCCCGCCCCCCCCCCGATCACACCACGTATTCTTGCAGGCGGGATTGCAAGGCCGGCGTCGCCACCGTCATTGGCGACCTTAACTCGTTTTGTATCCACCCTTGGTTAGCTAGCACCGCCTTGATCGGTGCGGGATTGGGTTCGGCGTTCAGGACTTGTATCAGCGGTGCCAGTTGGTAAAAGATCGCGCGGGCCTGGTCCAACTGTTGGGCGGCTATCGCGTCGGCCAAGGCCACAAACAAATCCGGTCGCACATGGGCGGATGCCGAGATTGCACCGCTGCCACCCAGGCACAAATTATTGAAAATATTCAGATCTTCACCCGCCAGCACTTGCAGGCGTCCGTCGGCAATCAGCGCGACGGTTTTCGCCAGCGAGCCGCCGCAATCCTTGATTGCCTGAATCTGCGGGTGGGCGGCCAGCGTTAATAGGGTGGCAAGTTCGAGGTTCACGCCGGTTCGATAGGGAATATCGTAAATCACCAGTGGCTTGCTGCTGAGATCGGCGAGTTGGCTGAAATGCTCAATCAATCCCTGCTGCGACGGCCTGACGTAATAAGGCGCCGCGACCTGTATGCCGGCAATCGGCAAAGCAGTAAAGCGCTGCAAGGCTTCACGCAGGTGGCCTGCGTGATTGCCGCTCAAACCCGCAATCACCGGCAGGCTGCTGCCGGCCGAGTCGAGCACCGTTTCCAGCACCGCCAATTGTTCCTGGCTATCGAGTGCCGCGGCTTCGCCGGTCGTGGCCAGCGCCACCAGACCAGAAATTCGGGCGTCTGCATAAAAGCGCACCAGCCGCCTGATGGCAGCATGGTCGATCGAACCATTTGAAAACGGGGTAACCAACGGCACCCAAATACCGGAAAACACAGACATCTCTCGACTCCTGAAAGACCGAATTAAGTTCGTCGGAATTGCGATCGAGATGTCTTACGGGGAGATGCATGCCCGCGTTGCCATTCCGTCGCTCATCTGACGGAACAGCACGCTCCGGTCAAATGAGCTGCTGCTTTTTGGATTTGGAAACGACGCACGAACGACACACACGGATAGCCGTGCGGGAGTAGGTGTGAAGGGGATTGAACGTTTCCATAGAGCGGAATCTTATCGCAGAATTACGCAAGTGGCGTAGCGATTTTGATGCGGTGTGGGAAATGTGCAAAACCAGCCAAGGCTCGCCTCGTACGGCGATTTGGTCGGCGCGGGGTCGGGAACGGCTTACTGCAGCAAACTGACAAGACCTTCGTTGACCGAGTTTTGCACCAGTACGGCGCCCAAACCCGGGTTGGCCTTCAACTCTGAGGCGATTTGTGTCGCGCTGGTCGCCGCTTGTGCACTGTTGTAGCTGGTATCGGTGTTGGTTGAGCTGAGCCCGGCGAGCACGGCATCGGTGGCCGAGGTGGTCGAAGCCGTGGCCGATTGAGTCGAGTCGGTCGACAGACCCAGCGCGCTCAGTAAGGCGTTATCCGAGCTACCTGAGAGCCCCAATGAGTTATATAGAGACTGGGTGCTGGACGAAGCACTGTTGTTACCGAGGCTTACCGCCGACGCGCTACTCGTGTTGCCCGCCGCAAGTTGCGCTTCCAGCGCACTGAGCAACTGCGAATTCGAACTGCCGGCCAGGGACGTGCTTGCGCTACTGCTGGCCGCGCTTGACGAGGCACTCGACAGTAACGAAGACGTCGGGCTGGATGGGATTGTGCCGATGCTCATAATTTAGGCCGCGATATTGATCAAGGAGCCGACCGCGCCTGCAGCCGCGCCGGCAGGCGTCGATGAGCCGGCAATCTTGGCGATTGATGCCGCCGTGCCGGCTAAGGAACCCAAGGAACTGAGCAGACTGCTGGAACTGGCCGTATTTGCTGCGCTCGTTGTACTGCCGGTGGCGGCTGCCGCACTGATGGACCCCGCCGGACTTTGACTATGAGAGTGAGCGTGATGGTGATGAACGGACGACGATGAGTTGCCGGATTGCTGCGCGGCACTGAGCAAGGCCGCGAAACTGGCGTTGTTGCTTGATCCTGTGGACTGGCTTTGTGCCGTGCCGCCTGCCGCCTGGGTCTGCGTGACCGTACCGACAGAAGAAATAGGAACACTCATGATTTTGCCTCGCTTATCGCCGTTTTTTTACTTTACCATTGCTTGACTATACTACGTTCCTGCGCGCAAGCAAGATGTAAGAGGTACCGAGATGTTACAGAACGGCCGCCGCAAGCGTGTGCGCCTATCCATTTTACGATGATGATACTTCCATGGACACCACAGATTTGGAGCGCCTGGTGACCTGCGTGATGCCTTACGGCAAATACAAAGGCCGTTTAATTGCCGATTTGCCCGGTCATTACCTCAATTGGTTTGCCCGTGAGGGCTTTCCGTCCGGCGATATTGGCCGTTTGCTGGCCCTGATGCAAGAGCTCGATCATAACGGTCTGTCATCCCTGTTGACCCCGCTGCGCAAACGGCCCTAGGAGGCGACATGCATTTTCTCTTGTTCTATGAACTGGCTCCAGACTACCTGGAGCGCCGCGCCGAATTCCGTCACGCGCATCTGACGTTGGCGTGGCAAGCTCAGTCGCGCGGCGAATTAGTCATGGCCGGGGCGCTGGCTGAACCGGTGGACGGCGCCGTGCTGCTGTTCGCGTCCGATACGTCGGAAGTCGCGGAGCGCTTTGCGCGGGCCGATCCCTATGTCATACAGGGGCTGGTCACAGGCTGGCGGGTTCGGCCCTGGACCACCGTAGTCGGCGATTTGGCCTGCATGCCGGTGAAGCCAGACGCCTAGGCGCGCAGATGGCGCCGCCCGGCCAATTATCACCGTCATAGAAGGGTAGCGATTAACACTCGCTTACAAAGCTCGAAGCCATTGCCGGCTTATCCCTGAACTTAAATCTGGCCCTTACGTCTATCCGTACAAGCACAAGCACTTTGGTTGCTTTTATGTTTTACCAGATAGTTCGGAGGCAAAAAGCTAATGAGAAAAATCCTTTTGGCGGTTGGCGTGGCATTTGCCATGATCACCGTCCCCATCACTTCATTCGCGCAAGTTGACGTCGGCGTCTCGATTACGCTGGCGCCGCCACCGCTACCTGATTACGAGCAACCCCCGGTGCCGGATCAAAACGATATCTGGACACCCGGCTATTGGGCTTATGGCGACGCCGGGTATTTCTGGGTGCCGGGTACCTGGGTGCAGGCGCCGCAAGTCGGCTTTCTATGGACTCCGGCTTACTGGGGCTTTGCTGATGGCGTCTATGCATTTCATAACGGCTATTGGGGTCCGCATATCGGCTTTTACGGCGGCATCAATTATGGTTATGGCTACGGCGGCTCGGGTTATCAGGGTGGGCGCTGGAATAATGGGCAGTTTGCCTATAACCGCTCGGTGAATAACATCACCAACACCACTATTATCAAAAACGTTTATAACGAACAGGTTACCAACACGACCAATACTCATGTGAGTTTCAATGGTGGTAACGGTGGTGTGCGAGCACAGCCGACTTCAGAAGAGCGGCAATTTGCGGCAGCGCCACATGTGCCGCCGACCCGCGTGCAGGAACAGCATCAGCAACAGGCTCGCACCGATCGTAATCAATTGGCGAGTGTCAATCACGGTACGCCGGCGATTGCCGCAACGCCACGTCCCGGTGTTATGAGCGGGGCAGGTGTGGTTCGTGCGAGAGCGTCCGAGGCTCAAGAGGCGCCGCATGGTGCGCCGAATGAGGCTGCCCATCCGCAGGTTCCGCAACCGCCGCAACATGCCCAGGCCCTCCAGCATCAGCCCGATGCCCAAAGCCCACGTGCTCCGGCACCGCAACATGCTCAGGCAATGGAGCGTCAGCCAATGGCGCAGCATGGCGAAGAGTCGCAACGCCAAGCTGAGCCGCAGCAACGCCAAGCCGCACCGCAGCAACGTCAAGCTGAGCCGCAACAACGTCAAGCTGAGCCGCAACAACGTCAAGCTGAGCCGCAACAACGCCAAGCCGCGCCGCAGCAACGTCAAGCTGAGCCGCAACAACGTCAAGCTGAGCCGCAGCAACGTCAAGCTGAGCCGCAGCAACGTCAAGCTGAGCCGCAGCAACGCCAAGCTGAGCCGCATCCGGCTGAAGAACGTAGGGGCGGCGACGAGAAGAAACAGCAATGAAGCTGTTTCTATCAAGCACGCAATATAGTGTCTGACTAGACTTGATCGGACCTTGCTGTAAGGTTATCGCCGAGATTTTGATCTCGGCGATTTTTTTTTAAGCGTCTCTCCTGAAACAAAGAAATCCACTTGCACGAAATGCAAATGGATCAAACGCACAACTTACTGTGCCGCTCAGATTGAGTTACCTGGCGTGCTGGTCGTAGGCGCGACCGAAGCGGTTGCTCAAAAAAGCGTCCAGCGAAATTTGTTCTTGGCGAATAAAGCCCGAGGACGGCAATTTCTTTTCGCGGAATAAATCGACGGCCGTGCAAATGCCGGCCGCCGTGGTGATCTGAATCGCGCTGACCGAGCGCCCACCCTCGTGAGTGGCAAAAATTTTCCGGGTAAAGACTTCCTGCACCAGTTGGCCGTGGCGCAAGCCGCTGACGGTCACAAATACCAGCACCACATCTTGCATGGTGGCGGGCACGGCGCGGCGCATGATCTGTTTGAGTTGTTCCTGGTCCTCGTTCAGACGCAGCTCTTCCAGCAGGAATTTCATCAAATTGCAATGGCCCGGATAGCGCACGGTTTTGTAGTCGAGGTTGCGGACGCGGCCGTTGAGTGTTTCGCACAGGGTGCCCAAGCCTCCCGAAGTGTTGAATGCCTCATATTCGACGCCATCCAGCGAGAAATGCTCAAGCCCTTCAAGCGCTTGCACTTCATGCATGTTGCCGCCACGAATGGCTTCGCAGGGGTGGCAGTATTCGTTGATCAGACCGTCGACACTCCAGGTCGTGTTGTACTTCAAAGCGTTGGTCGGGAATTCGGGCAAGGCGCCCACCCGCATTTTGACCTCATAGACTTCATCGAATTTCTGACTCAAGTCGTGCGCGGCGATTCCGATAAAACCTGGGGCTAGGCCGCACTGGGGCATAAACGCGCTGTTGGCACCTTCAGCCAGTGCTCGAATAGTGCGGGTCGCGCGTACGTCTTCCGTTAAGTCGAAGTAATGTGTGCCGGTGGTTTTGGCCGCAGTGGCGACGGCGATGGCCATTTGATAGGGGAGCGCATTAATCACAATCTCCTGACCGTCGAGCTTGCGCGTCAAGGCATGCCCATCGGTGGTGTCCAGGACCTCGGTTTTGATGCCGTCGCGGGCAATCGCCGCCAGGGCTTTTTCGCTGCGATCCGCGACACTTACTGTGTAATGACCGGACTCTTGCAGCAAGTGGGCAATGGTGAGGCCGATATGACCCGCGCCTAGCAATGTGACTTTCATTATTTTTCCTTGAACACAGAGGACTGAACCGATAGCCGATTCTAGGGGCCCTGTGTGTGTAAAGAAAAGGTAAAGAATGTGCGATTTGTCGTAAATTTTGATCGAAATGACGAGATGTTTCGTCGTTTCCGATGTTTGGCGGGTTTTTGCCTAAGCAGAAGACTACTGACCCACCGTGCCGCGATCGATTTTGACGGCCAGCACGATCGAAGTGGTGGTGTCGGACACGCCATCCATTTCGCCGATCTCGTCAAGTACCTGGTCCAATCGTGACGGTGTGGCAGTTCTGATCCAGGCAACATAATCGAATTCGCCGCTCACCGCGCTCAACATCTGTACTTCCGGAATTTTCGACATACGCCGCAGGACATCCTTGCCGGACTTGGGGGATAAGGCGATACCCACATACGCGTTGAGGCTGCTGTCGAGCACTTCACTGCCGAGCCGTACGCCGTACCCGGCGATAATATTGTTACGCTCAAGTCGGGCGATGCGCGACAGCACGGTGGTTCGCGCGATGTTCAATTTACGCGCTAGATTGGCGACACTTTCGCGTGCGTTGACTTGTAGTAAGGCGATCAGATTCCGGTCGATCTCGTCAAGTTGGTCCAGGCGTCCTGTCACTTTTTGTCCTTTTTAGGCATGTCGGCATAGATTTTTCTTATTAGAGCGCTATGTTATGCCGAAAATGATCGTCATAACGACGTAAAAAAGTCGTTATGACGATGGCCGGAAAGGTGCGCCGTGAAAGGCGTATCGTGAAAGGCGCCTAAGGCAGATGCGGCGCCGTGCCCAGCAGATCGTCTGTGACCGGCATCGCCCCCGTGTCTTCAGCCGGGATCAAGGTGCCATAGGTCAGCGTTTCCCACATCATGTCGTGTAGATCGACAGGCTGAGCATAGGGCCGCACATCGTTGATCAGATGTTGCTCGGTATACGGCAGAGGGATGTGCATCCGCACGGCATAGGCGTTATAAGCGCGCTCCATGGTGGCTTTCAGGGCGGGAGTATAGAACTGTCCGCCGCATAAGCCGGGAAAGCCCTCGGGGATAGGGGCCGGCGCCGCGGGGACCGGTTGCTTTTTGTTTTTTGCCTGCGCACTGGGGTCCCGCGTGCCGGCCAGCAGTCTGGCCATATATTCCAATGAAGTTGTCAGACGCGGGGCGCTTGCCGTGTACAGGTCGACACCCTGTATAAATGCAGTCTCGGCCGCGTTGAAGGTGGCCGCTAGCCCGAGCTGGGCGTGGTGTAAATCGCGGCATGTCTCCTGCGTGACGCCGCTGGTTTGCGCATTGAAATAAGTTTGGCCGTACCAGTCGGTCGGCCCTTCGGGCAACAGGACCGGGATTGAACCATCCTGGGCAAAATTATAAAAGTAGGCGGGCACCCAGTGATTCCAACGCGCCAGCGTGGCGTCGAACAAGTCGTGGTCGTCGGTGACGACGGCGATACCGAGCGCGCCGTCTATCATGCTGAGCGTCCAGTTGCCGTTTTTGCCGGCGCCCTGGTCGCCCGTGATCAGCGGCAAGTATTGCTCGCGCAGCATGGCCGTGAATGCGGTGAAATCGCTGTCGCTCCAGCCGGCTTCGGTGTAGCGGATAATTTCGGCTGCGGCCGGCCATTTCTCGGCCGTCCAGGCGGCTTGCAAGGGGGCGTTTTCGCCGCGATGCGCGCGCAATTGACGGGCATAGCGATTCATGATTTGGATCGCTTTCTGCGCATAACGCGCGTCACCGGTAAAGCTCCAGAGTAGGGCCTGGGTGTAGGCCGCCGCCGCATCGTTGTCTTCTTGCGAGCAGCCGATATTAGGCGTCGAGTCTTCGCCGCAGACGATTACGCCATTGGCGGGCGGGCCTTGCACCCGATAAGAATGGGATCCCCAACGGCTCGTTTTGGCGGCAGTAAATGCCGAAGCGAAGGGCTCGGTGCCAACTTCGACCTGGGTCTTGACGTAATTGAGGTGCGGCAGATCAATCAGCACGCCAGGATGCACGAATGGCGGAGGCGGGGCCGCCCGCGCCGCGCCGTGGCAAACGCTGACGGCTAGCGCTGCGAGCAGTGCCTTGCCATAGCTAGCGCCGGCAGCCAGCAGGCTGTGCCAAGCGGTGCGGGCAGGGAGGACTGTCGTCGGCATCGGAGGCTCCGGGAAATAGTATCGAACACCGCGCAAAAGTGCACGGTCAGCGAAGTTTATCGCTTCATGTGGGAGAATATCGTCAAATATCGCCTATCCTGGATCTCAAGCGAAGGTTACGCGATGCCATCTTGACGGCGTGCCTTCGGCGCTGTACCAAACTACCCTCAAACCGATTTTGTCTGCGCGTACTTTATGCCTGTTGCCGATTTTCATACCCGCATCGAAAGCTACTTTATCCGTGCGCAAGGTTCTTTACCACGCTATCTGCTCTCGGCGATGCGCCGCGCGCACGCCTTAAAGATCGGCGGCTGGATAAGAGACCTTGAAGACGGATCCGTCGAAGCACTGGTGCAAGGCCCGCCCGACCAGATCGACTTGATGCTGGAGTGGCTGCGGCGCGGCCCGCCTGGTACCCAGATCAAGGAGTTTGTCAGCCGCGAGGAATATATCGACAAGCGCTATGAGCGCTTTGAGCGGCAATAAGCCGCCCGAGTCGTGTGCTTATTCTTGTGGCGGCTCGTCGTGATCGGCGATGGTCAATAAATGCCCCATCCTCAGTTGCTTGGTATGGAGGTAATGGCGGTTTTCGATATTCGGTTCGATAGCGATCGGCACCCGCTCTGTGACGATAATGCCGGCCCCTTCAAGCGCGGCCACCTTGCGCGGGTTATTGCTCATCAACCGTACATGGGTCACGCCGAGGTCGCATAGGATCATGGCAGCAGGCTCGAAACGCCGTGAATCGACGGGCAAACCGAGGTCGCTATTGGCGTCGACGGTATCGCGTCCGGTATCTTGCAGCGCATAGGCGCGGATTTTATTCGCCAAGCCGATGCCGCGCCCCTCATGGCCGCGTAAATACACCACCACGCCACGTCCGGCTGCTGCGATCGATTCCATGGCCAAATCCAGTTGCGGCCCGCAGTCGCAGCGCAACGACCCGAAGACATCGCCTGTGAGGCATTCCGAGTGCAGCCTGACCAGAACCGGGCCTGCCGCGAGCAAGTCGCCAGCAACCACGGCCAGGTGCTCGACATTGTCGACGGCGCTACGATAGGCATAGACCGTGAATTCACCGTGAACGGTAGGCAGGCGGGCCTCGGCGACGCGTTCTATGCGGCATGAGGGTTTTTCGTGACTGGAGTGCGACATGACCATCTCAATGTTTGTGCGTTTAATATCCGACTGTATGTCAGAACGGGCGGCGGCGGGAAGCCCCTGTCGTGCATCACAGCGTTGCGAAAATCGCGGTCTAAGGCGTATCTTGGGGCGCCAGGCGCTAAGCTGTGGGACGCTAGCCGGTCTGCGATGATACGTCGGCCGGGGAATTTTTGCTCGGCTCCTGCTTTGCGGGTGTTTTCGCTGCAGTGTAGCAAACGCTGGCGGCAAGCAGATTGGGCGCTGTAGTCCGGTCGCTAGCCGATGGTTGCCGAGATGTCCCTGGCGTTTAGGTGCGCGGGCGCATCAAACGCTTTTTGAGCGTGAACGCCAGGCATGGCTCACCCGACGCTTCCATGACGGCGTACATTGGCAAGCGCTGACTTTTGAAACCCAGCGCATGGCAACCGTATCGAAAGCGCACGTCATACGTTATGTAATAGTGGGCGCACCGGCGGCAATCGGGCTCGGTGATCGGAGGAACTTCCAAAACGACACTCCTCAAAGCGGATTAATTTAATCTTAGTTCAATGTGGAGTATTCAGTACGGCGGAATTGTGCCCGAATTCGGCCAAGGCGTGAGCGACGTTGCCGAGCACGCTGTCCCAGTCGAATGCCGTGGTTTGCCTGAACAATCGCGCGCTGGGATACCAGGGGCTGTCGTCACGCTCAAGCATCCAGCGCCAATCAGGGAGGGTCGGCAGTAGCAGCCAAAACGGCTTGCCCAGTGCGCCGGCCAGGTGAGCAATCGCGGTGTCGACCGTAATCACCAGATCCAGCTCACTGATCAGGGCAGCCGTGTCGGCAAAATCGCCGAGTTGGTCGCGCGGGTCGAAAATTTCCGGGTGTTGGTCCAGGGTTTCTTGGTCGCCGGCCCGCAGTTCCTTTTGCAGGCTGATAAATCGCATATCCCCGGCGCTCAGCAAGCGGACAATTTTTTCCAGCGGAATCGAGCGCTTTCTATCGTTGACGTGAACCGCATTGCCGGACCAAGCCAAGCCGATGCGCAAACGGCTGCGGGTGCCCAAGCGATCCCTCCAGGCCTCGGCTTGAGCCGGGGCGGCGCTTAAGTAAGGGCCCGCGGGTATGGTGGCGACGGTTGTGCGCAACGCCAAGGGCAAACTCATCAAGGGGCAGTGGTAGTCGAACGGCGGCAGGGGCGTACCAGCCTCCACCAAAAGATCGACGCCTTCAAGTTGGGCCAGCAGAGCCATTAGCGCGGGCTGGACTTCCAGCATCACGGTGGCGCCCAGTGCTGAGACCAGCCGGCTATATCGGCAAAACTGCACGGTGTCGCCAAAGCCTTGCTCCGCATGGAGCAAGATCGTTTTGCCTTGCAAAGGCGCGTCGCCGAGCCAGAGCGGTTGTGCAAAACCACGGGCCGGCGATGTGAACGTGTCGGTTTTCCAGCGCCACTCGTGTTCCTGCCAGCCCCGTTCGTAGGCGCCGGTTATCAGTAGGCATAGCGCTTCGTTCCAATGGGCTCGGGCGTATTCAGGTGTAAGCCGCTGGACTTCCGCGTAGCCGGCCAGCGCCTGAGGGTAATCGCCCAGATCGCGCAAGGCATTGGCGCGATTGTAAGTAGCAAAGGGATATACCGGCTTCAGTGCCAACGCCGCGTCTATACAGCGTAGGGCCTCTTCCGGCCGGTGTAAGGCAAGCAGGCTGACGCCGCGATTATTGGACGCTTCAGCAAAGTGCGGATCGTAGCTTAAGGCGCGGTCGTAGCAGACAATGGCTTCGTCGTGTCGCTGCAAATCCTGCATGATATTGCCGCGATTATAGTGCGCGGGCGCCGAGTTCGGCCTCAGTTGCAAGGCCAGTTCATAACCGGCCAGCGCTTCATGAGGGCGTTTTAGCGTGCGCAGCACATTACTGCGATTGATCAAGGCATCGACGTGATCGGGGTTGATTTGCAAGGCGCGGTCGTAACTGGCCAGTGCTGCGTCATGTTGTCCGGCGTGCGCGAATAAGTTGGCCCGATTCATATGGGCATCGGCGTAATCGGGCCTCAATTGCAAGGCTCGATCAAAACAAGCGAGTGCCAGTTCGGGGTGTTGCAAGGCCGCAATGGCGTTGCCGAGGTTCAAATGCGCGGTGGCATGATTGGGGTCGATCTCCAGCGCCTGACGAATCAGTTCGACCGCGCGCGGATGATCGCCCCGTTGATAAGCAATATAGCCGAGTAGATGCCAGGCATCGAATTGCTTCGGGTGACTCTCAAGCAGTTTCTGGTAACACTCCTGCGCAAGCGCGAACTGCCCCTGCATATGCAGCGCCAGCCCCTGCTGGAGTAGAGCCACGACCTCCGATGGTCGTGTTTCCGAGACAGGCGTGGGCTGCTGGCTGCGGCTTTCATTCATCGTCGATCAGTCGCACCTTGACGCGTTTGCCTTTGACCTTGCCATCCGATAGTTTGCGCAGGGCCGAAGCGGCGATGCTGCGTTCCACGGCGACATAGGTCGACACGTCGGTCACATTGATTTTGCCGATCTGCGCAGCGCTGAAGCCGGCTTCACCGGTCAGCGCGCCGAGTACATCGCCTGGGCGGATTTTTTCCTTGCGGCCGCCCAGAATTTGCAGCGTGACCATCGGGGGTGTCAGCGGCTCGCCATCGGCATGTGTCAGGGTGTCGAGTTTTTGCCACTCGAATTCCTTGCCGTGCGCCTCTTCGAGATTGCCGACTCGCCCCATTTCATTCATGCTGGCCAGACTCAGCGCCCAACCTTCCTGGTCGGCGCGGCCGGTTCGGCCGATACGATGTACGTGGACTTCCGGGTCGGGCGTAATATCGACATTGATCACCGCTTCAAGCTGAGCGATATCCAGCCCGCGCGCGGCGACATCGGTCGCCACCAGCACCGAGCAGCTGCGGTTGGCAAATTGAATCAGCACTTGGTCGCGCTCGCGTTGTTCGAGTTCGCCATGCAGAGCCAGCGCGTGGAAACCCTGGGCGCGCAACACGTCGAGCAAATCGCGGCATTGCTGTTTGGTATTGCAAAAAGCCAGGGTACTGATCGGTCGATAGTGATTGAGCAGCATGCCGACCGCATGCAGGCGCTGGTCGGAGGTCACTTCATAGAAACGCTGGCGGATCTTGCTGCTGGCGTGTTGCGCCAACAGCTTCACTTCCTGCGGTTTGCGCAAGAACTGCTGACTGAGCTTGGCGATACCCTCGGGGTAGGTCGCCGAGAACAGCAGCGTTTGCCGGTCTTTCGGGCACTGCTTGGCGACATAGGCGATATCGTCGAAAAAGCCCATATCCAACATCCGGTCGGCTTCGTCGAGCACCAGGGTGTTCAGGGCCTCAAGGTTCAGGCTGCCTCGTTCCAGGTGATCCATGATGCGCCCGGGTGTGCCAACCACAATATGGGCGCCATGTTCCAGGCTGGAGATTTGCGGGCGCATGGTCGAGCCGCCGCACAAAGTCAAAATCTTGATATTTTCCTCGGCGCGCGCAAGGCGCCGTAATTCTTGCGTGACTTGATCGGCCAGCTCGCGGGTCGGGCACAGCACCAGCGCCTGCACCGCAAAGCGGCGCGGGTTGAGACGGGTCAACAAAGCGAGCGCGAAGGCGGCGGTTTTGCCGCTACCGGTCTTGGCCTGAGCGATCAAGTCGTGGCCGGCCAATGCGATAGGCAGGCTGGCGGCCTGAATCGGCGTCATGCTCAGATAGCCGAGCTGTTGCAAATTAGCCAGCATCGCGGGCGCGAGCGGCAAATCGCTGAAAGAAGGCCCGGTGGGCGGGGTCGCGGCGGCGCTTGAGGCCGCAGGCGTGGGTGTCGAAGATGTAGTCATGCCCGATTATAGCGAGATTGGTGGTGCGATTCAGTGCATTTCGTTGGCGGTGATTGTCGGCGGGGGCGGTCAGCAATGGGCTAGGCTCAGAAAGGTGTGTTGGCGCATGACCCGGTGTAAGTGATGAACATGCTTATAAGCGTTAAATGCAGGCTTGCATCTTATTGAGA
>Ga0302178_10000112_pt1 | contig 73950 bp, 68 predicted proteins | sample I_Palsa_E1_3_FD_198790 | JGI IMG/M metagenome (GOLD analysis project Ga0302178, IMG submission 198790) | Peat permafrost microbial communities from Stordalen Mire near Abisko, Sweden - I_Palsa_E1_3 | ecosystem: Environmental > Terrestrial > Soil > Palsa > Peat permafrost | place: Sweden...
AGCGTCTGCGCAATCAGCGACACGTATTCCTCGAACCGTTCCGTTGAGATTCCCATCGCACTCCTCACAAGCTGCTTGAAGATAAGCGAATAATGCCTTATTTTTTAACACAGTGGTAATAGGGAGTCCGTATGACGCATCTTAAAGCTGACCTGTTGCGCGCGCTGCGAGACGCCTGCGCGATGGAACGGCATGCCGAGTGGCTGCTGCGAAGTCACGTGGCCGCAACGACGCTGTTCCCCGAGGTCAACGAACGCATCGATGCGGACCTGACGGCGACACTCGCGAACCAGAAAGCGTTGGCGGGATGTATGGAGCGTATCGAAGGCACCGACGGTAGCGACGCGGTATTGCCCACACTGCCCGAAGATGTCGCGGGCGCTATCGAAACGGGCAGCATCGCTCAGACGGCGGGAGAATTAGCCGGTAATCTGGCCATCCTGATGGCTTTCAAGCGCTATGAGATTGCGTCCTACACCGCGTTGATTGCCGCCGCCGAAGCGAGCGGCTTCTTTGAAACCAAGTTCACCTGCGAAGGCATCCTGAGTCATCAGGTTGCCATGGCGGACTGGCTGTTCGACTGTGTCCCCTCAAGCGGTGACCCTTCCACGGAGTGCGTGCGCCCCTCTGCGAGCGCATCTCTGCCCCCTTCTCCTTCTGTTCATTGACCGATCCAGTCTCTCGACGGTGGGGGCGCGGCCTCCACCGTCGTCGTCTCGGCCGATCCGGCGCACGATAACCGAGACCTGACCTGCCATGACTCCCGCAGCAGCGACCGTGCCGCAAGACGGCGCGACCAGCCAGCCAACGACACCTCCGCACGGCGGCCTGAGCAGTATGCAGGCGCGTAAAGAACTGGCGGCGTCCGGGCCGAATACCATGCCGGATACGGCAGCGCATCCGCTGCGTGCGGCGCTCGAAAAATTCTGGGCGCCGATACCGTGGATGCTCGAAGCCGCCATCGTGCTGCAATGTGGACTCGGCAAGTTCGTCGAAGCGGGGATCATTGCCGGCTTGCTCGTATTTAACGCAGCGCTCGGGCTGTTCCAGGAGAGCCGTGCCCAGGCGACGCTCGCGGCGCTGAAATCGCGCCTCGCGTTGAGTGCGTCGGTACAGCGCGACGGCAAGTGGTCGATTGTCCCGGCGGCAGACCTCGTGCCGGGCGATGTGGTCAAGCTGTCGCTAGGCGGCGTGGTCGCGGCCGATATGCGCCTCACTTCGGGCAACGTGCTGCTCGACCATTCGATGCTCACGGGCGAGTCGGTGCCGATCGAAGCGGGCGCCGGTGTGCAGACCTTTGCGGGTGCGCTGGTGCGGCGTGGCGAGGCGGTGGCAGTCGTCACAGCAACGGGCTCCCGAACCCGCTTCGGCCGCACGGCGGAACTGGTGCGCACCGCGCACGTGGTGAGTTCACAGCAAAAGGCCGTGCTGCTGGTGGTGCGCAATCTCGCCGCGTTCAACGGCGTGGTTATCGCGCTGCTGATTGCATATGCGTTTTTTGTCCACATGCCGGTTGCCGATATCGTGCCGCTGGTACTGACGGCGGTACTCGCTTCGATTCCTGTTGCGCTGCCGGCCACGTTCACACTATCTGCGGCGCTTGGCGCGCGGGCCCTGGCGAAACTGGGCGTGCTATCCACGCGCCTGACCGCGGTGGACGAAGCCGGCACCATGGACGTGCTATGCGCCGACAAGACGGGTACGCTGACGTGCAACGCATTGACCGTCACCTCTGTACAGGCCATGCCAGGCTTCGACAGCCCCCACGTGCTGACGCTGGCGGCGCTGGCGAGTGCGGAGGGCGGACAGGACCCGGTCGACACGGCGATCCGCACGGCCGCCGAGGCCAGTGTCGTCCCCGACGTACCGAAGCTCGTCAACTTCACCGCGTTCGACCCAGCCAGGAAAATGTCCGAAGCGCTCGCGACAATGCCGGGCGGCGGCACGCAGCGCATCGTCAAGGGGGCCTTTGGGGTCGTCTCAACGCTGGCTGCGCCGTCGCCCGGTGCGGCGGCGCAAGCGAAAACGCTCGAAGAACAGGGCTTGCGCGTGCTGGCGGTCGCGGCTGGCGCTCCGGACGCATTGCAACTGGTCGGACTGGTTGCACTCAGTGATCCGCCACGCGCCGATTCGGCAGTGCTCGTCACCGAACTCCATAGCCTTGGGGTGCGTGCGGTGATGGTGACCGGCGACGCACCCGCGACCGCCGCGATTGTCGCGCATGCGGTGGGTCTGGACGGCGCGATCTGCCCGCCCGGCCCGATTCCGGAAGTTATCGCGCCGCGAGCGTTCGCGGTGTTCGCGGGCGTGATGCCGGAAGACAAGTACAAGCTCGTCAAGGTGTTCCAGCATGGCGGCCATATCGTCGGCATGTGCGGCGACGGCGCCAACGATGCGCCTGCGCTGCGCCAGGCGCAAATCGGCATCGCAGTATCGACCGCGACCGATGTGGCCAAATCGGCTGCCGGCATGGTGCTGACCGAGCCCGGACTGGCCGGGATTGTTGCCGCGGTGAAGGAAGGCCGCATCACCTTCCAGCGCATCATGACCTATACGCTGAACTCGATCCTCAAAAAGATTGTCACGGCGCTCCTGCTCGTCTTCGGTCTTATCATGACCGGACACGCGGTACTGACGCCGTTGCTGATGGTTATCCTGATGATCGCCGGCGACTTTCTTGCCATGTCGCTGACGACGGACAACGTGGATCCTTCGCCGTCGCCGAACGCCTGGAAAATCGGCAACCTGACGATCGCAGGCGTCGTGATGGGCGCTGCATTGCTGGCCTTCTGCACGGCGGTCCTCGCGACCGGGAGGTTCGAGTTGGGCCTGGGTACGAGCGCATTGCAAACCCTGACGTTTGTCACGCTCGTATTCGGCAGTCAGGCCATGCTGTATGCGATCCGGCAGCGCCGGCGCATGTGGGGCGCACGGCCGAGCGTCTGGCTGATCGCGTCGTCAGTGACCGATGTTCTGATCGCTTCGGTTCTTGCCATCGGCGGCATAGCGATGACCGCGTTGCCGGCCGTGACGGTGATGGGTGTGCTGGGCGCTGCCGTGGTCTTTGCGGTGGTGATGAACGTGGTGAAGATCCCGGTATTCGCTCGCCTGGGTATCACCTAGCGCGCAACGCCTGCTATCTGCCGCAACTCGTGCTGAAGCAGGACCCCACCTGGTACGCCACCGTACCGACCTCGGTGCGCGGCAGGCGCACCGTGTTTGTAAGCGCCTTTGCGCTTCCATTCCAAAGGCGCTCGAGACAGCCTTGCGCAATGTGATTCAACTGGATCACCCGTCAGTGCCGCCCCGCTTTAGCCAGGGAGTGGCCATCATGCCCTACATCCGGCACCACTATTTTTTTCCGCCACGCATGTGGCGGATAGCGGCGCTGCGATGTCGTAGTACCGCAAGGCGGTTCACTTTGCGTGATCCAGATCAATTGGTGCAAAGACGTTTACCTGCACATTCAGTGTTGTATCTCGTGAGCGCATTGAATGGTGACGAGATCGTCCCGGATTCCGAGTTCTATGACCGTATTGCTTTGCCCGTTGGCGAACCACGGATTTTCAGGCGGTGCGCCGTCTTTCTGTAATGCCCGGCACCGCGGGATGTGAACCGGTTGTCGCAGTTATCGCGTCCGTGCCGGCCCGTTTCGTTGCTTCACCCTTTGCAGCAAGGACATTCATCATGACAACGCCCGTCCATACGGTCATCGACTTCAGCAAGCTGATCGAGCAAGTGAAGCTGCCTGGCTTCGACATGGCCTCGGTGATCGAAACGCAGCGCAAGAATATCGACGCGCTTACCGCAGCCAATCAACTCGCTTACGACGGCATGCAAGCCCTGATGCAGAAGCAGGCGGAGATGTTCAACGAGCGCATTAAGACGATTCAGGCGGCGGTACAGAAAGGCAACACCGGCAATCCTGTCGAAGCACTCGCGCAGCAGGGGGAATTTGTACAGCAGACCTTTCAGAAGATCTTCGACGATATGCGCGAACTCGCCGAAATGGCGCAGAGGTCGCAGAGCGAGACGTTGGCAGCCATTAGTGAGCGCGCAGCGCAGGATGTGAAAACGTCGACGATGAACTGGAAGCGCGTATAGACAGGATGGGGGGCGCGGCGCGTCGGCCGGCGCCTCACCCGCACATTGCCCCAAGGAAGGTCACCATGCACAGAAAAGTGTTCAGCGCCGAGCAGATCCAGCAGGAAGTCCATAAGCGGTTACTGCTGAAGGCGCCCGCGTCCGGCTATCCGGGGGAAGTCTGCGTGCCGTTGCCCAAAGGCCATGCGCCGGATGCCGAGACGCGTAACTGGGATATGGAGGCGGTAGGCCATGCCGGCTATGCAGCTTATGTGCGGCACGTGGTGGAAGAGGCGAGGAAAGAGTTCCTGTTATCCGACGCCGCGGAACGTGACGAGATTATGGCCGACTCGTTCGCACATAGTTAAACGCATCCATCCATTACTGACGAAGCATCCAGCGCCGGAATCTGATCCGAGCAGAGGTGAATAGTTAGGATAACAAAAACAAACGTCACTGGGTCTCGTACACGCTTGAGGTTCTCCGATGGGACTCGAGCACACTTCTATTAAAGAGAGCACCACCATGGCTTACCAAAGCGTCAACCCCAACAACGGCAAGGTCCTGAAGAGCTTCGAGAAGCTGACCGACGAGCAGCTCGAAACGTCGATCGCCACCGCCGAGTCCTGCTTCGAGAAGTGGAAGCACACGAGCTATGCGCAGCGGGCCGAGATCGTGTCGAAGGCCGTGGCCCTGCTGCGCGCGAATGTCGATGAGTTCGCGAAACTGGCGACGCTGGAAATGGGTAAGCGCATCGACGAAGCGCGCGGCGAAGTGAAGTTCAGCGCCGACATCCTCGCCTATTACGCAGAACATGCCAAGGCCTTCCTGGCGCCAACCAAACTACATCCGAAAGTTGGCGAGGCTCACATGGAAAACAGCCCGTTCGGCGTGCTCTTCTGTGTGGAACCGTGGAATTTCCCGTATTACCAGCTTGCGCGCGTCGCCGGCCCTCAACTGATGGCGGGCAACGTGCTGGCGGTCAAGCATGCGGGCTGTGTACCGCAATGCGCGATTGCCTTCGAGAAGCTCCTGCTCGACGCGGGCGCCCCCGAGGGCGCCTACACCAACCTGCTGATCTCGCACGAACAGTCGGAGCGCCTCATCGACGACCCGCGTATCAAGGGTGTGGCGTTGACGGGCAGCGTCGACGCGGGCAGAAGTATTGCCGCCCGGGCGGGCCAGAACCTCAAAAAGACTTCCATGGAGCTCGGTGGCAGCGACGCGTTCATCGTGCTCGACGACGCCGACCTCGAAAAGACCGTACCGTGGGCCGTATGGGGGCGCATGTACAACGCCGGCCAGACCTGCTGCGCGGCGAAGCGGTTCATTGTGCTCGACGCGATTGCCGACGAGTTTCTCGCGAAGTTCAAGTCGGCGCTGTCCGGGTTGAAGGCAGGCGATCCGATGGACGAAAAAACCACGCACGGCCCCTTGTCCACTGAGGCAGCGCTGGTGCAACTGCTCAAGCAGGTCGACAGCGCAGTGGAACACGGCGCGACCCTGGTGATGGGCGGCAAGCGCATCAACCGGCCCGGCTCGTTCATGGAAACGACGATCCTGACAGACATCAAGCCGGACAATCCGGCCTTCCGCGACGAGTTCTTTGGCCCGGTGGTGTCGTTCTTCCGCGTCAAGGACGAAGCCGCAGCGATTGCGCTAGCCAACGATTCCGACTTCGGCCTCGGTGGTTCGGTCTTCACGGAAGACGAAGCGCGGGGCAAGCGCGTGGCGAGCGGTGTCGAGACCGGGATGATGTTCATCAACAACATCGATTGGTCTGATGCGGAACTGCCGTTTGGCGGTATCAAGGATTCCGGCTACGGGCGCGAGCTTGGCAACATGGGCATCCAGGAGTTCGTCAACACGAAGCTGGTCCGCACCGCCCACCTCGACGCTCCGGCCTGATCGCCACAAGGAAAGCCCGCCATGTATATCAACGTTGCCGTTTTGACGGAGACCCGGGCACATGAGCGCCGTGTGGCGCTGGTGCCCGCCGTGGTCCCGAAATTGGTCAAACTGGGTGCCCGGCTGCACATGCAGCCGGGGGCGGGCGCAGCCATTCATCTGGACGATGCCGCGTTCGAGAGCGTCGCCTTCATTGCCGATCGCACGGCGCTGGTTAAAGACGCAGATGTCGTGCTCGGCGTGCAGCCTCCCGCGCTGGACGTGGTCAGCGCGATGAAGGAGGGCGCGATCCTCGTTTCATTCATCTACGCGCACAACGAACCGGCGCTCGTGAAACGCCTGCTCGAAAAGAAGATCACCTGTTTCGCCATGGAGCGAGTGCCGCGCATTACGCGGGCGCAGTCCATGGACGCGTTATCGAGCCAGTCTGCGCTCGCCGGTTATTACGCGGTGCAACTTGGTTCGACGCATCTGGCTCGCGTGGTCCCCAAGATCACCAGCGCAGCAGGTTCGATCGGACCGGCCCATGTGCTGGTGATGGGCCTCGGCGTAGCAGGGCTGGAGGCCATTGCAACGGCGCACCGGCTCGGGGCGGTCGTAGAAGGTTACGACGTGCGGCCCGAGACCCAGGAGCAGGCGCTCTCGCTAGGCGCCACCTTCGTCGATACCGGGATCGACGCGCGCGGCAAGGGTGGTTATGCCCGCGAGTTGACTGCCGATGAAAAGTCCAAGGTGGCGGACGTGCTGACGAAGCACATCCAGAGCGCCGACCTGATCATCACAACCGCGGCGATTCCTGGCAAAGCGTCACCGAAGCTCATCAGCCACGCGCAGGTAAGTGGCATGAAAGCGGGCTCCGTGATTGTCGATCTGTCGGCCGAGGGCGGTGGCAATTGCGAAGACACGCGTCCCGGCGAGACCACGCGGATCGGCAACGTGACGATTGTCGCGCCGCTGAACGTGCCCTCGCTGCTCGGTGAGGACGCGAGCGAACTGTATGCGAAGAATCAGTACAACCTGCTCGCGTTGTTCATGAAGAACAACGTGGTCGAAATCGACTGGAGCGACGAGGTGCTCGCTAAAACAGTGCTCACGCATGCGGGCGAGAACAAGGCCGACCAGAGCGACGAGGCGGCGAAGCCTGCCGCTGACGCGAAGGCGCTGCACGTGAAAGCCACCCACGCGAAGCTTGCTGTGCCCGTGACCCCGGCATGAACACGTTCCGACCAAGGACATAAAGATGGATTTCCAGATCAGTATTTCCGGCTTCGTCGCGCTTTATATCTTCATGCTGGCTGCGTTTGCAGGCTGGGTGATCATCGGGCGCGTGCCGGCCATCCTCCACACGCCGTTGATGTCGGGCTCGAACTTCGTGCACGGCATCGTGGTGGTGGGCGGCATCTATGCGCTGCTGAACGCGAGCACGGTGCAGGAGCAGGTGATCGGCTTCGTTGCCGTGCTGTTCGGTGCGGGCAACGCCGCGGGCGGCTATGCCGTCACCGACCGCATGCTCGCGATGTTCAAGACCAGCGGTCACCCTGCGGGGCACGGCGCCAACAGCAAGGCCGGCACCGTGAAGTCCATCCACGCTAAGAAGCATTGAGGGCGCCGCCATGTTGATCCTGATCTCCCACATCGGCATCGGCGCGGTCGACCTCGCTGCTGCCTTTCTCTTCCTCTACGGCCTGCACCGCATGTCGTCGCCGGTGACGGCGCCCTCGGGCATCTTCGTTGCCGGTATCGGCATGGCGGTTGCCGTAGTGGCAAGCTTCCTGTACGCGTTCGACGTCGGCGCGGCCGCGCGGGCCAACCTGCCGGTCAACCTGGGACTGGCCGTCGTGGCGTTGCTACTAGGCGGCGGTGTGGCCTGGTGGGGCGGCCGCAAGGTAGCCATGACGGCCATGCCGCAGATGGTGGCGATCTACAACGGCATGGGCGGCGGCGCGGCCGGCGCGATTGCCGCGGTGGAACTGTTCGGCAACAAGGCACAAGGCGCGACCGCGCTCTTCATGACCTTGCTGGGTGCGTTGATCGGCGCGGTGTCCTTCTCGGGGTCGCTGATCGCGTGGGCCAAGCTCGACGGGGTTATCAACAAGCCGGTACGCGTGAAAGGGCAGCAGGTTTTCAACGGGCTGGCGCTGCTGCTGACCGTCGCGCTCGGCGCCTACATCGTCGTCGCTAGCGCGGACAGTGCGGCGCTGATTCTGGCTATGCCTACATGGATCTACCTGTTCTTCGCCTGTGCGCTGGCGCTCGGAATTTTGATGACGCTGCCTATCGGCGGCGCGGACATGCCGGTGGTCATTTCAATCTTTAACGCCTTCACCGGCCTCGCAGTAGGCATCGAAGGCTACGTGCTGCAGAACCCGGCGTTGATGATCGCAGGTATGGTGGTGGGGGCGGCCGGTATGTTACTGACGCTGCTGATGGCTAAGGCGATGAACCGCTCGGTGAGCAATGTGATCTTCACCAACTTCGGCGACGTCGTTACCCGCAAGCAGGGCAAGATCAAGGGCAGCCTTAAGCCCATTCAGCCGGGCGACGCCGGCATCGCGATGCGCTATGCCGCGTCGGTGATCATCGTGCCGGGCTACGGCCTCGCGGTTTCGCAAGGTCAAGCCAAGCTGTACGATTTCGTCAAGCTGCTGCAGACGGGAGGCGTATCGGTGAAGTTTGCGGTTCACCCGGTGGCGGGCCGCATGCCGGGCCAGATGGATGTACTGCTGGCCGAGGCCGGCGTGCCCTACGACCTGATCTTTCAGCTCGAGGATATCAACGACGAGTTTGCCAGCGCGGATGTGGCGCTGGTAATCGGCGCCAACGACGTGGTGAACCCGGCCGCGCGCATCGACAAATCGTCCGCCATTTACGGCATGCCGATTCTCAACGCCGATCACGCCAAGCAGGTGTTCGTGATCAAGCGCGGGGAAGGCAAGGGCTACGCCGGCATCGTCAACGAACTCTTCTACGCAGACAACTGCAACATGGTCTATGGCGACGCCCAGGCCGTGCTCATCAAGATGAGCGAAGCGGTCAGGGGGCTCGGTTTGCCCGCCGTGGCCTAGCCCGCTGAACCATCGCAACCGAGGAAACAAGCCATGACATCCAAAATGCAAGCTGCCGTCGTCGAACAGTTCGGCAAGCCGCTGGTGCTTAAGGAACTGGATATTCCCGAACCCGGTCCGGGCAAGATTCTGGTCAAAACCGAAGCGTGCGGCGTGTGCCACACCGATTTACATGCTGCGAATGGTGACTGGCCGTTAAAGCCCACGCTGCCATTCACGCCAGGCCATGAGGGTATCGGTATCGTCACGGCGCTGGGTTCGGGCGTCACCGCTGTGAAGGAAGGTGACCGCGTGGGCGTGCCATGGCTCTACTCCGCCTGCGGACATTGCGAGTTTTGTCTGGCCGCACGAGAACCGGTGTGTGCGGAAGCGCAGTTTGGCGGCTATACGAAGAACGGCGGGTTCGCCGAATACATCGTTGCCGATCCGAACTACGTCGCTCACATTCCAGCACATCTGGCGGCCCGTGAAGCGGCGCCCCTCATCTGTGCCGGGATCACCTCGTACAAAGGCATCAAGGAGACTCAGGCACGGCCAGGTGAATGGGTCGTGGTCTCTGGCGTCGGCGGCCTCGGACACCTGGGCATTCAGTATGCGAAGGCGATGGGCCTGCACGTGTGCGCGGTCGATATCGACGACGGCAAGCTGGCGCACGCCAAACGCCTTGGCGCGGATGCCACGGTCAATGCAAGAGATGGCGATCCGATTGCGGGGGTCAAGAAGGCTACGGGAGGCGGGGCGCATGGCGTGCTGATTACGGCGCCGTCGCTGGCGGCATTCAAGCAGGGCGTTGGCATGACGCGCAAATGCGGTACTTGCGTACTCGTTGGCCTGCCACCGGGCGAGTTTCCGACGCCATTGTTCGACGTCGTGGCGAACTGCATCACGATTCGCGGTTCCTTTGTCGGCAGTCGCGGCGATATGGCGGAAGCGCTTGCGTTCGCCGCGGATGGCAAGGTGAAGGCCGATATCGAGCTTCAGCCGCTGTCGGCCATCAACAACGTATTCCACCGTCTCGCGCATGGCGATGTGCCGTCGCGCGTGGTGCTCGAATTCGCGAAGGCGTAAGGAGAGGGCGCCATGCTGGCTTCCGGATCCAGTCTTGCCCAACTCGCCGACGTTCCGGACGATGCGGTCGCTGCGCTGCTGGCGCGTCACGGCAGCAACCCACATGCGCTCGTGCAGATTCTGCGTGAAGCCCAGTTGCAACAGGGCTGGCTGCCGCGCGCCATGCTGGGCGAACTGGCCGAGGGGCTTGGCGTGACGCTCGCTCATGTGGAGGGCGTGGCGACCTTCTACCGCTTCTTTCATACCACTCCGGTGGGCGAGTACCGCGTGCTGTTTAGCGACAACATCACCGACCGGATGCTCGGTAACGTGTCGTTGCTCGATGACCTGTGTCAGCGGCTCGGTGTCGAACGCGGCAAAATGCGCGCTGACGGCCGCGTCAGCGTGGATTTCTGTTCCTGCACGGGTTTGTGCGACCAGGGACCGTCCTTGCTGATCAATCACCATCAGGTAGTGACACGGCTCGATGCCGCGCGCATCGAAACGCTTGCCGGGCTGATCGAAGCAAGGGTGCCGCTGACTGACTGGCCGGCGCAGTGGTCTCGTGTGAACGACCATGTGCGGCGTGCGGATGTTCTCCTCGGCACGCCCCTCCACCCGGGTCAAGCCATTGCGGCCGCTCTGGCGCGCGGTGTGCCGGCGCTGTTCGACGAGATGAAGCGCTCGAATCTCCGAGGGCGTGGCGGCGCAGGCTTCGTCACGGGCAAGAAGTGGAAACTGTGCCGGGATGCGGCAGGCAGCGAACGCTACATGGTGTGCAATGCCGATGAAGGCGAGCCCGGCACGTTCAAGGATCGGGTTCTGCTGTCGCGCCATCCCGACATGGTATTTGAGGGGATGACGATTGGTGCGCTCCCCATCGGTGCCCGACATGGGATGCTTTATTTACGCGGTGAGTATCGCTACTTGCTGGAGCCGTTGCTCGAGGTATTGCAGCGGCGGCGCGATGCGCATCTGCTGGGCGCCTCGATCCAGGGCCGACAGGGTTTCGATTTCGACATTGAGATTCATGTCGGTGCGGGCGCCTATGTGTGCGGCGAGGAGTCGTCGCTGATCGAATCGCTCGAAGGCAAACGCGGCACGCCGCGCATCCGGCCGCCGTTCCCGGCCGAGCATGGTTACCTGGGACAGCCAACTGCAGTCGATAACGTCGAGACGCTATGCGCCGCGACGCACGTCGCGTTGCAAGGCGGCGACTGGTGGGCCGCAATCGGCACGCCGAAATCCACCGGCACCAGCGTTCATTCGGTATCGGGCGACTGCGATCGACCGGGTATCTATGAATATCCACTGGGCACCAGCATCGACCGTATCCTCGAGGACTGCGGCGCGCGCGACACTCAGGCGGTGCAGGTTGGTGGACCCTCTGGCAAGTGTCTGTCCGCCCTTGAATTCGGCCGTCGAATCGCGTTCGAAGATGTGCCGACCGCGGGCGCCTTCATGGTATTCGACCGCTCGCGCGACATGTTCGAAGTAGCACGCAACTACGCCGGTTTCTTCGCTGAGGAGAGTTGCGGGTTTTGCACCCCGTGCCGTGTCGGCACCGCGCTGGTCGTCAAGATCATGGACAAACTTGCCGCGGGCCGCGGCTCGCGGCGCGATGTCGAGGTGCTCTCCGACATCGACAGCCTGATGCACGGCACGACCCATTGCGGCTTGGGCGGCGCGGCCTGTAACGCATTGCACGACACCATTGTCGAGTTCCGGCCGGCCTACGAGCGACGCCTGATGTCGCTGCGGTTCGCGCCCGCCTTCGATCTCGATGCCGAACTGGCGGACGCGCGTCGCCTGACCGGCAGGGACGACGCGGCGGCGCATCTGGAGAACCCGTCATGAGTACCCCAGCCGACACTGCCGTCGTCACGGCGACGTTCTCGCTCGACGGTGAAGACGTGCCCTTCGAGCCGGGCGAAACGATTCTGCAAGCAGCGCGGCGTGCGGGGCGTTATATCCCCCACCTGTGCTGGCATCCGGACTTTCATCCGCAGGGGTCGTGCCGCGTGTGCATCGTGAAGGTCAAGGGCCGCGCCGGGCCGGCCTGCACCCTCCACGCTACAGCAGGCGAGGAGGTAGAGAGCAACACGGATGAGCTCAACGCCGAGCGCAAGATGTTGCTGCAGATGCTGTTCGTCGAGGGCAATCACTTTTGCCCGTCCTGCGAGAAGAGCGGCAATTGTCTGCTGCAGGCCACGGCCTACGAAATGAATATGGAGGGCGTGCTGTTCGACGAGTTCTATCCACGCCGCCCCGTCGACGCGAGCCATGCCGATCTGCTGATCGACTCCAACCGCTGCATCCTGTGCGAGCTGTGTGTACGCGCGAGTCATGACATTGACGGCAAGGATGTGTTCGCCATCGCCGGACACGGTATCGGCACGCACCTGGTGGTCAACAGCATGAGCGGCAAGCTGGCCGATACGGCAATGGAGCACACCGACCGCGCCGCGAGCATCTGTCCGGTTGGCGCGATTCTGCCCAAGCGGCGCGGCTTCGTGATTCCGATCGGCGAGCGCCGCTACGATCCTCACACAGCGGCCGATCCGGATACGCAGGAGGCCTCATGAGCGCGCTCACGGGCGTAGATGTAACCCACTCGCCGCACAAATGGAAGGTGGCGACTGTATCGCTAGCGGGTTGCTTCGGCTGTCATACCTCGTTCCTCGATATCGACGAACGCCTGCTGGAACTGGTCGAGCATGTGGAGTTCGACCGCTCGCCGCTGACGGACATCAAGGAAGTAGGCCTTTGCGATATCGGTCTGATCGAAGGTGGGATCTGCAATTCCGAGAACGTGCTGGTGTTACGCGCGTTTCGTGCCCACTGCAAGACGCTGGTAGCGATGGGGGCGTGCGCCATCAATGGTGGTCTGCCGGCGGAGCGCAACCGCTTCGATCTCGCCGACGTGCTCAATGAGGTCTACCGCGATCGTCCCGGCCTGAGCGAGGGCAGCGCGATTCCGAACGATCCCGAACTGCCGCTTCTGCTGCGGCGAGTGCGACCGATCCACGCCGTCGTGCATGTCGATTACTTTTTGCCCGGTTGTCCGCCTTCGGCGGATGCCTTCTGGAGTTTTCTGAACGACCTGATGGCCGGGCGCACACCGCACCTGACCCATGCACTGATGCACTACGACTGAGTGCCGGAGACAAACCCGTCATGAGCTTCGACCTCGAGACTGCCGCCAACCCAACCGGCCTGCGCCGGATCGCGATCGATCCGGTATCGCGTGTCGAGGGCCACGGCAAGGTCACGATCCTGCTCGACGACCAGCAGCGCGTCCAGCAGGTACGTTTGCATATCGTCGAATTCCGCGGCTTCGAGAAGTTCATCGAAGGCCGGCCCTACTGGGAAGTCCCGGTGATGGTGCAGCGCCTGTGCGGGATTTGCCCGGTGTCGCATCAACTGGCCGCGTCCAAGGCGCTGGACCTGATAGTGGGGGCTCGGCCGGTTACACGCAGTGCGGAGAAGATCCGCCGCCTGATGCATTACGGGCAGGTGATGCAGTCGCATGCGCTGCATTTCTTCTACCTGGCTTCGCCGGATCTGCTATTCGGGTTCGACTCGGACGTGAACCTGCGCAACATTGTCGGCGCGGCGAAAGCGCATCCCGACATCGCGCGGCACGGCATTCTCTTGCGCAAGTTTGGGCAGGAGTTGATCCGCGTGACCTCGGGAAAACGCATCCACGGCACCGGCTCAGTACCGGGCGGGATGAACAGGCACGTCGCGCGGGCCGACCGTGACATGCTCTACAAGGACGTGGACCAGATGATCGGTTGGGCGGCCGAAGCGGTGGAGGTCGTCAAGCATTTGCATGCGCAAAACCGTGCCCTGTACGACGGATTTGCCAGCTTTCCTTCGAAGATGCTGTCACTCGTGCGCACGGACGGCGCCATGGATCTCTACGACGGTGTGCTGCGTGCCCGTGATGCCGCTGGCCAGATCATTCTGGACGGCGTGAACGACCAGCGCTACATGGACCTGATCGAGGAAGAGACGCGTTCCTGGACCTACATGAAGTTTCCGCATCTGCGCAGCATCGGCCGGGAAACCGGCTGGTATCGCGTCGGGCCGCTGGCACGCGTGCAGAACTGCGACTTCATTCCGAGCCCTTTGGCGGAAGCACAGCGTAAGGAGTTCGTCGACTGGGGCAAAGGGGCGCCGATTCATGCGACGCTCGCCTACCACTGGGCACGTATGATCGAGATGCTGCACGCTGTGGAGGTCATCAAGGATCTGCTCGACGATCCGGACATTCTGCAAGGCGAACTAATGGCGAGCGGCGCGCGCGAGGAGCGAGGCGTAGGCATCATCGAAGCGCCTCGTGGCACGCTGATTCACGACTACCGCGTGGGTCGCGACGACCTCGTCACCCTGTGCAACCTGATCGTCTCTACGACGCACAACAACCAGGCCATGAACGAGGCCGTACGCTCCGTAGCGCGCGAGTATCTCGACGGCAAGGAATTAACCGAAGGCCTGCTTAATCGCATCGAAGTGGCGATCCGCGCCTTCGACCCATGCCTCTCATGCGCCACGCATGCGTTGGGCAAGATGCCGCTGGACGTGATGCTGCTTGACGCTGCGGGCGAACGGCTCGATCACGTCATCCGGTCGCACGACGGCGAACTGGAGCGCCGACCGCTTTCTCCCATGGGTGACGGCATATGACAGCACCGCTCCTGGTGTTCGGTTGGGGCAACGCGAGCCGCGGCGACGACGCGCTCGGCCCCTTGTTTGTGCAACGGTTGAGCGCGCTAGCCGCAACCGCGAAGGGTAACAGCAAGATGGAGTTTCTGCAGGACTACCAACTCCAGATTGAGCACGCACTCGACCTGGTGTCGCGCGAACGTGTGCTGTTTGTCGACGCGAGCCTGAGTTGTGGCAGCCCGTTCGAGGCGACTACGTTACGCGCGGAGCGGGATGTCAGCTTCTCGACTCATGCCATGTCGCCTGAGGCGGTGATGCAAGTGTATCGCGATCTATACCGCGCGGAGCCTCCCGCGTGCACGCTGCTGGCGATTCGCGGCGTGCACTTCGAGCTCGGCGAGCCGCCAGGTCCGGAGGCGCGCGAACATCTGGCGCACGCCTTGATCTGGGGGCGGGGCTGGATGGAAAGCAATCTGGAGACGGTCCAGCAGCGTACAGACGTGTGCCCGGGTTGAGGGGAGGATCAGAAGAAATCGTCACACCATTCCCAATGGTCCGGTTGGCGGACGCCCGATTGCAAAGAGCCGGGCCCCGCAGCAGGGTTCCGTTCTCAGATCTCAGATGAGGCTGCAATGAATCAATCGCTAGTGAGTTTTACAGCAGGCATGGGAGCCGTAGTGTTCGTCGCGATTTATCTGGCGGTGAAGCTGGCGCACCGGCATGAATTGGCGCCAGTTCGAGAGAAAACGCAACGTCTGCCCGAACGCCCGGACAGTAACCATTGAGTCGTTGTTTCAGAGGGATATGTATGACTTCTGCAATGTGGGGAATCGTAGTAGGAATGGGCTTGATATTCGTGACCTCGCTGTACCGGTACAACAACCAGTCCATGCGGCCCGTTGTAGCCCGTGCTACCGGGACGGCCCCGACACGCGCTCAAACTCGCTGAAGAGTTTGAGCAGTCTCGCCACGCGTTTGGTGCCATCCGGCAGCAGAGATTGATGGGACTGGAGTGCGGTGACGCGATTGCGCCAGTACGGCAGTGACAGCGGATTGCCTCGCCCGAGTAGCGGGACCACATATTCGAGGTGCGCCAGGTCCTTAGCGAAATCATGCAGTGACATTGTTTTCCTTGGTGAGGCTGGTCAGTGCCTCACCCTGAAGATAGGCCGATTGAAATCTCACGTCTGCACGTTACCGTACAGGTCACGCATCGCAATCAAAATTGTTCGAAGTGCGATAGGTCTTTTCGACGAGCATTTCCCGCGATGATCGAGGTGGCAGATAACCGGTAGTTTGTACGCTGACGTACCGCTTCCACGGTGGATCGGGCGTAGTGTCAGGGCATCATCTGGAAGAGTGGAGGGAATCATGCCTATGCTCACCAGTGCCGGTCCGCTGGTTTCACTGATCGCCGGCATTCTGATTCTTGTCGTGCCGCGTCTGTTGAACTACATCGTCGCGATCTATCTGATCGTGATCGGATTGCTGGGGCTTTTTGGAAGCCACATTCGCTGAGCGCACGTTTTCCACCTGGGAGACGATGCAGCGAAGCGGGTGGCGCGAAGCGGAAACGGAGTATCGAACATGTTGCGCAACATCGAGTTTTTGCAGGGATCCACTGTCAAGGCAAGCGACGGTGATGTCGGGACCGTCACGCAGCTCTACTTCGATGACGAGGCGTGGGGCGTTCGCTATCTGGTCGTCGACACGGGCAACTGGCTGAGGGACAGGCAGGTCCTGATTTCGCCCTATGCGGTTTTGCACACGGATCCTGGCTCGAGCGAGGTGCACGTGAGACTCACGCAGCAGCAGGTGCGCGACAGTCCGAATATCGATGCCCATAAGCCGGTGTCGCGTCAGCACGAGGTCGAGTATCTGCGCTACTACGGCTATCCGACCTATTGGGGAGGCCCGAACGTGTGGGGGATGGGGGCATATCCGGCCTTCGACGGGCTCGCTGCAACAGCGGCTTTGCCGCCTGATGAGCCTGACGCCGACAAGCCGCCCCTGGATACCCATTTGCGCAGCACGGAAGACGTGAAGGGCTACCACATCGAAGCGATTGACGGCACGATTGGCCACGTATCCGGCTTCATCTTCGACGATGAGACCTGGGTCATCCGCTACCTGACCGTCGACACGCGCAACTGGTGGCCCGGTGGCAAGGAAGTCCTGCTGGCAACCGAGTGGATCGAGGTGATCGACTGGTTCGGCTCCGCCGTGTCCACGACGTTGACGCGCGATGCCATCAAACAAAGCCCGGCGTACGACGACGCAGTCCCAGTCACTCGGGACTACGAAACGGCGCTGTACGAGTTTTACGGCAGGGAGAGCTATTGGTCGAAACAAAGGACGGCGTTGCCGGGTGAAGTCCGGGCATGACCGAACCATGAGCGCTAGCGGCTGGGGGAATTCAGCTTTGAGGGGCCACGATCCTTTAGAAAGGCTCGTGGCCTCTTTGTTTGGCGGCTGGATCGGCGCTTAGATTGCGCGTAAATCGGGTAACAGGCGGTCGAACTCGCGTCTTACCACGCCGTAGCACTCGCAGACACGTTTTTCCAGACCGGGCCTATCCAGCACCTCGATATGACCATAGCTGTAGCGTATCAATCCTGCGTCCTGCAACTTGGTGGCCGCCTCGGTCACGCCGGGCCGGCGTACACCGAGCATGTTGGCAATCAGTTCCTGCGTCATCTTCAACTCGTTGGACGGCAGCCGGTCAATGCTTAGGAGCAGCCAGCGACACAACTGCTGATCGATCGAATGATGCCGGTTGCAAACGGCGGTTTGCGCCATCTGCGTGATCAGTGCCTGGGTGTAGCGAAGCAACAGCCGCTGCACCGGGCCGGCGCGATGAAACTCCTCCTTCAGGAGGTGAGCATCGAGCCGATAGGCATGCCCTGCGCTTTGCACGACGGCCCGGCTGGGCGTGGTCTCACCACCCATGAACAGCGCAATGCCGATGAGCCCTTCGTTACCGACAATCGCAATCTCGGCCGATGCACCGTCTTCCATGACGTACAGCAGGGAGACGATGGCGGTGGTGGGGAAATACACGTGATCAAGGCGGTCGCCGGATTCGTAGACGACTTGTCCCAGCGGCATCTCCACGGGGACGAGATGCGGTTCGATGCGTAGCCATTCGGCATCGGGTAAGACGGATAGCAGGTGATTCTGTTTAGGGTATTGCGGATTTGACATCGGCCACTCCTCGACATTCTGTTGAAAAACGGCGTCGTCTTCGAACAATTAAGCTGAAAAATCGACTATTGAGGCCAGCCTTCGACCAAGGCACAAGATGAAGCTGGCTGAACGGTACTGTGGTGCCGCTGCGGCACAATCTCAAGGCAATGCAACGCGGCGGACCCTTACCCCATTATAGTTCGCGTCGCTAAACGCGACGCCAAGGTAGGAAACATCCAACCGGCAGGATATCCACGCATTTTGTGAATCTGTGAGTCCAGGAACCGGCGCAGCGTCCACGCACACACGGATACGGCTAGTGGCGTACGGTAGGGTCGAGCGCTTGGGGTTGGCACGCAGCGTGCCGTGACGGGCGGTTTATGAAGAGCGTGGATTCGTTGCGGGTCAGGACTGGCGCTGACCGCCGCGGATCGGCCTCCGCCACAGTGGAGAGCCTCAGCATGTCACAGTTGTGCGGCGCTGTCTGTACGGTGCCGTGCATGTGCGGCAATGTTTCGGGCGCTTTGTCGACCCCTGTGCCGCCCGGACCGCGCCTTGCGGAATGCGCTACGAGGGCGCAGACGGCGCGATGTTCTGTCCGCGCCGTCGTTCCTGCACCTGGGGTCACGTGGCATGTTCCGCGTGACCGCCGAAGCCATTTTTCTTCAGACCCCGCCGACGCACAGATACTTGATCACGACATAGTCGTCGATGCCATAGTGCGAGCCTTCGCGGCCGAGGCCGGACTGCTTGACGCCGCCGAAGGGTGCGACCTCATTGGAGATGAGTCCGGTGTTGATGCCGACCATGCCGTACTCGAGCGCCTCGGCGACGCGCCATACGCGGCCGATATCGCGGCTATAGAAGTACGACGCGAGGCCGAACTCGGTGTCGTTGGCGAGCGCGATCACTTCCTCATCCGACGAGAAGCGGAATAGCGGCGCGAGCGGGCCGAACGTTTCGTCGCGCGCGACTTTCATGGCGGGGGTGACGTCGGCGAGAACGGTGGGTTCGAAGAAGCCGTGACCGAGCGCGTGACGCTTGCCGCCGGTGACGATGCGCGCGCCCTTGGCGAGCGCGTCTTCGATATGCGACTCGACCTTGAGCACAGCGGCTTCATTGATGAGTGGGCCCTGGGTGACATCGTCATCGGTGCCGCGGCCGACTTTCAACTGTTCGACGGCGTCACGCAGCTTGGCGGCGAAGGCATCGTAGACCTTGTCATGCACGTAGAAGCGGTTGGTGCAAACGCAGGTTTGCCCGCTATTGCGATACTTGGAGGCGATTGCGCCGGCGACGGCCGCATCGAGATCGGCGTCTTCGAAGACGATAAACGGCGCATTGCCGCCGAGTTCAAGCGAGACTTTCTTGACGGTCGGCGCGCATTGCGCCATCAACAGACGACCGACGGCGGTCGAGCCCGTGAATGACAATTTGCGCACGATCGGGTTAGCGGTCATTTCGCTGCCGATGGCTTTCGGGTCGCCGGTGACGACGCTGAAGATACCGGCGGGCACGCCGGCGCGTTCGGCGAGCACGGCGAGTGCGAGCGCGGAGAACGGTGTGGCTTCGGCGGGCTTAACGATGATGGGGCAACCGGCGGCTAGGGCGGGGCCGACTTTGCGGGTGATCATCGCGGCGGGGAAATTCCACGGGGTGATGGCTGCGCAGACGCCGATGGGTTCTTTGGTGACGACGATGCGTTTATCCGCTGCCGGCGTGGGGATGGTGTCGCCATAGACGCGTTTGGCTTCTTCGGCGAACCATTCGAGGAAGGAGGCGGCGTAGAGGATTTCGCCTTTGGCTTCGGCGAGGGGTTTGCCCTGTTCGGATGTGAGGATGAGGGCGAGGTCGTCGGCGTTTTCGAGCATCAGGTCGTGCCAGGCACGGAGGATGATCGATCGTTGTTTGGCTGTTTTCTTTCGCCATTCTGGCCAGGCTTTGTTGGCTGCTTCTATTGCTCGGCGCGTTTCGGTTTGGCCCATTCGGGGGATTTTTCCTAGTACGTCGCCTGTGGCTGGGTTTCGGACTTCTAAGGTTGTCTCGTCATCCGAGTGGAGCCATTCGCCAGCGATGTAGGCCTTTGTTTTGAAGAGGGATGGGTCCTTCAGTTTTATCTGCGACATGTCTTTTTCCAATTAGTGTGTGGGTGTTTGCTGCGCAGGCTTTTTTTGGTTGTTATCCTATGGCGTTGGCCTTTCCTTGATTTGTTATCGGTCCATTAGCTTCGCCCCTGTGCGGGGCAGCACTCACTTTCTTTGCCGCCGCAAAGAAAGTAAGCAAAGAAAGCGGGCTCACACCGCTAGCCCATAAGTGTCCCTCTCTGTCGTGAACCGGAAACGACCCAACACGAGACCCGCCCTCGCACCACAAAGGCCAGTGACAAAGCGGTCATCCGCTCCAGCGTCGCGCTGCGCGCCCCGCCGTAGGGCACAACCGCTACTGCAAAGTCTGTAGGACAACTAAAGTGTTTCCCGACCCCGCTTTCCCGGGCAAACCCATCCGCGACGCACGTAGTGCGGAGTGGGGTGGATGAGCCCTGTGTCACAAGCGGGTGTGGCGCGGGGGCGCATCTCGTCTTCGGAGCACTTCGCGTTGGCTCAAGTGGTGGACACCTACAGGCTGGCGGTTGGAAGCCCGCTTTCTTTGCTTACTTTCTTTGCGGCGGCAAAGAAAGTGAGTGCTGCCCCGCACAGGGGCGAACCTAATAGACCGATAAGAATACAAGGAAAGGCCAACGCCTTAGGAACAACAACCAAACGCGCCGCGCAGGCAAAACCCCAAAAAAAACCAAACTGACAACCCCAAGCAAACCACCAAAAAGAGCTGCCAGCAGGGCAAAAAAAATCAGACGACCACTCCAACAGTTTCCTTCAGCACATCTTCAAGAATGGCAACAGCCTCGTCGAAGACACTCTCCTGAACAGTGAGGGGGAACAGAAACCGAACAACGTTGGAATAAACCCCACAAACGAGCAACAACAACCCACGCTCAAGCGCACGCGCCTGCACCCGCTTAGTGAATTCAGCATCCGGCTCATGCGTCCCAGCCTTGCAGAACTCAACAGCCACCATAGCCCCCGGCCCACGCACATCAGCAATCTGCGCAACCTCACCCTGCAACGCAACTAGCTTGGCCTTAAGACGATCGCCGAGCAAAACAGCCCGCTCGCAGAGCTTCTCTTCATCAATGATGTCAAGCACAGCATGCGCAGAAGCCACAGCAAGAGGATTCCCCGCATACGTCCCACCCAAACCGCCCGGCGCCGCCGCATCCATAATGTCAGCACGCCCCACCACCCCCGACAATGGCATGCCACCCGCCAGGCTCTTGGCGATCGTCATCAAATCCGCCACCACGTCGTAGTGATGCATCGCAAACAACTTGCCCGTACGCGCAAATCCCGTCTGTACTTCGTCGGCGATCAGCAAAATGCCATGCTCGTTACACAGCTTGCGCAGCGCCCGAACAAATTCTGCCGGTGCCGGATAAAACCCGCCTTCGCCTTGCACCGGTTCAAAGATGATCGCCGCCACACGCTTCGGATCAATGTCGGCCTTGAACAGAAACTCAATCGCCTTCAACGAATCCGCCGTCGTCACGCCGTGCAGCGGATTCGGGAACGGGGCATGGAATACGTCCGCCGGGAACGGTCCAAAGCCGATCTTGTACGGCGCCACCTTGCCCGTCAGTGCCATGCCCATCATCGTGCGGCCATGGAAGCCGCCCGTGAATGCAATCACGCCCGGTCGGCCCGTCGCGGCGCGCGCGATCTTGATGGCGTTTTCAACCGCCTCCGCACCCGTCGTGAAGAAGGCCGTCTTCTTCGGATGGTCGCCCGGTGCGCGCTCGTTGATCTTCTCCGCCAGCGAGACGTACGACTCGTACGGCACGATCTGATACGCGGTGTGCGTGAACTGATCCAACTGCGCACGGATCGCCTCGACGATCTTCGGGTGGCGGTGGCCCGTGTTGCACACCGCAATCCCCGCCGCAAAGTCGATGAAGCGCCGGCCTTCGACGTCCCACAACTCGGCGTTCTCGGCACGTGCCGCGTAAAAATCGCACATCACGCCAACGCCCCGCGGCGTGGCGGCATCCTTGCGGCTCTTCAGGTCAGCATTCTTCACAGTCATCTCCTTCACTCCCGGTTTGGCCGAGGCCGTCCACACGGCGCGGCTCATGCAGCGACTATAATTAGATTTGGCTCTGACGTTCAGAGCCATTTAAATAAAAATGTAGGAGCCAATTATGCGTGCAAGCGTTTTGTCAGACTGGCTGGCGCAGCGCCTCGACCGTGGCAACGGTCAGCCGATCTACCGCCAGCTCCATCGCTTGCTGCAGCAGGCCATCCTGTCGCGCGAACTGCCTGCCGGCACCAAGGTGCCGTCCTCGCGCCTGCTCGCCAATGAACTGGGGATCGCACGCAACACCGTGACGCAGGTCTACGAGCAACTCGCGCTCGAGGGCTACGTCACTTCCACCACCGGCCGCGGCACCTTCGTGGCGGATAGCGCACCAGACGAAATCGTCGGCGCGCCCGACGCCGGGCCCGCGGCTGCCACGCCGCAACCGCTGTCGGCGCGGCGGGCGTTGTCCACTCGCGGCGCACGCCTGATCGCCGGGGCGGGGGTGTCGAAGCGTCAGTGGGGCGCGTTCATGCCGGGGGTGCCGGATGTCTCGAAGTTTCCGGCGCGGGTCTGGAGCCGTTTGCATACCAAGTACTGGCGCCGCTTGCGCCCCGATTTGCTGACCTATGCGCCGGGCGGCGGTCTCGCGCTGCTGCGGCACGCGCTGGCCGACTATCTGCGCACCTCGCGCTCGGTGCGCTGCACGCCCGAGCAGATCATCATCACCACCGGCATTCATCAGTCGGTCGATCTGGCCGTGCGTCTCTTGTCCGATCCCGGTGACGTGATCTGGACCGAGGATCCCTGTTACTGGGGCGTGCGTAGCGTGCTGCATGTGTCGGGGCTGCAGTCGCGTCCCATTGCCGTCGACGCCGAAGGGATCAATCCCTCCGCCGAAGATCTCGCCCAGCCGCCCAAGCTGATGCTGGTTACGCCTTCGCATCAGTACCCGCTCGGCATGGTGATGAGCCTCGCGCGCCGCCGCATGTTGCTCGAATACGCGCGCCAGCATCAATGCTGGATCATCGAGGACGACTACGACAGCGAGTTTCGCTACGGCAGCCGTCCACTGGCGTCGCTGCAGGGGTTGGATACGGCGGGGCAGGTGATCTATGTGGGCAGTTTCGGCAAGACGCTGTTTCCCGGCTTGCGGATCGGTTACCTCGTGGTGCCTGAGGCGCTCGCCGAGAGTTTCGCCACGGCCAGTGCCGAGTTGTATCGCGAGGGACAACTGTTGCAGCAGGCCGTGCTCGCGGAATTCATCGCAGAAGGGCACTTCACGTCGCACATCCGCAAGATGCGTACGCTCTATGGTCAACGCCGCCAGACCGTGCTCGATGCCGCAACGCGCCGCTATGGCGATGCGTTACCGGCGGTGGGCGGCGATGCTGGCCTGCACGTGGTGATGCAACTGCCCGCAGGCACCGACGATCGCGCGGTCGCCGCCGCAGCGCTTGAGCGCAACATCGTCGTGCGGGCGTTGTCGGGGTATTACGCGCAGCCGCAGCGTGCGCCGTCGGGACTCCTGATCGGCTATGCCTGTGTGCCGGATGAGGAGATCGCGCCCGCTTTCAATACGCTCGCGGACGCGATCGATGCCACGCTGCTGCAGTTCGCGTGACGACACGCGCTCAGTTCAGATCACTTTTTCCCGCAGCCATGCCGAGGCCAGGTCGATAGCCGTGACCACCACAATCACCATGATCAGCACCGCTGCGGTAGATGCATAGTCAAACGAACGAATCGCCTCATACAGCACCACACCGATCCCGCCCGCGCCGACCATGCCCACCACCATCGCCGAGCGCACGTTCGATTCGAAGCGGTACAGCGCATACGAGATCCACAACGGCAGCACTTGCGGCAGCACGGCGTAGACGATCTCGTCGAGACTGGTCGCACCGGTGGCGCGCACGCCTTCGGCGGGCCGCGGATCGATCGCTTCGACGGCTTCGGCAAACAGCTTGGCCAGCACACCGGTGGTGTGCACCCACAAAGCGAGCACGCCAGCGAACGGGCCGAGCCCGACCGCGACGATAAATAGCATCGCGAACACCATTTCGTTGATCGCACGGCAGGCGTCCATCAGGCGCCGCACGGGCTGCACGACCCACTGCGGCGCCATATTGCGCGCACACATCAGCCCGCACGGCACGGCGCACACCAGTGACAGCACCGTGCCCCACACCGCCACCGATAACGTCACATACATTTCGTGCGCATAGGTGCGCCACTCGGTGAAATCCGGCGGGAAGAAGTCTTTGGCGAACTGGCCCATGTTGCCGGCATCCGACCACAGATCGAGCGGCCGCATATCCGCGCCGTGCCAGCCGACGCCCAGCACGGCGATCACGACGATCCAGCCGAGCAGCGACATCCAGCTTCGCTTGCCCACTTCGGCGCCCGCCAACGCGCCGGCGGGCTGTGTGGTGCGGGCGCTGGTCAGGTCGGCGGCGCTCATTGCTTCGACGTAGCCGTGTTCAGCGCGCTCAGCTTCGCATCGAGCGCGGCGAGCTGGGTCTTGCGATCGTCGTCCGACAGGTGCGTGTCGGCCTGGATCTTCTGCTTCTGCGCGAACAGCGTGATCTGGCGGATCGGCAGCAACTGCGCATCGGACGAAGCCACGAAGCCGCTATAGCCGGTAATCCCCGCCATCACGGCCTTTTCGTGCGGATCGGTCTTGCCGTAGTTGACGAAGAACGCGCGCACTTTGTCCTTGGTTGCCTGCGGCAAATCCTTGCGCCATACCAGCGGATCCGACGCGATTAGATCCGAGGTCCACAGCACGCGCACCTGGGCGAACTTGTCCGGATGGTCCCGCTTCAGCGTGTCGAGCATGTCGGTATTGCAGGTCGCAATATCGATCTTGTTGTTCACCACGGCTAACAGGTTCGCCTCATGGCTGGACGGCAACACGGCCTTGAACGACGTGTTGACCGGCGCGTTGTGTTTGGCAAACAGGTAATAGGCCGGAATCAGGGTGCCCGAAGTCGAATTCGGATCGCCGAAGCCGAGCGTCACATCCTTAGTATTCTTGAATACATCGTCAAGTGTCTTGAAGCGGCTATTCACGTTGGTGAGCAGCACGGACCGGTAGCCGGCATCGCCATTCGCGTAGGTGATTTTGGCAAACACTTCGCCGTTGGCGCGGTCCACGGCTTCTATCGCCGAAGCGTTGCCAAAGTAGCCTACCTGCACCTTGTTAAAGCGCATGCCTTCGATGATGCCGGAGTAATCGGTGGCGAAGAAGGCTTTGACGTGCAGGCCGGTTTGCTTGCTCATGTCGTCGACCAGCGGTTGCCAGTGTTGCGCGAGCACCGCAGACGAATCGGTCGAGATGATGCCAAGATTGAAATCTTCGGCATGGGCGGCGACGCAAGCAAACGCGGCCGCGCCGGCGATCAATGAGCGCAGGAATTTCATCGGATTAATCCAGTGGGCTGAAGAGGAACTGACAGTAGGCAAGACTGCGACGCTGTGTTTCAGGCAGAGTGCGCAGGATCGAGTGCAAATGCGTAACGCTGCGGCTTGGACGCATCCGCGTCCGCCGCATCGGCTTGGGGTTGCGCAGCGCCGCTATCGGTATCTTCGAGCAGCTCGCGCGCGTCGTCGCCGTAGAGTTGCTGCAGGAGTGCGGGCGTGAGCGCGGCGGACGGGCCGTCGTAGACGATCTTGCCGCGGCGCAGGGCGACGGTGCGCGGGCAGTATTGCATGGCGATGTCGACCTGGTGCAGTGAGACCAGCACGGTCAGGCCATGGTCGCGGTTCAGGTTGCGCAGCATGTCCATGACGCGTCGCGACGATTCCGGGTCGAGCGAGGCAATCGGTTCATCGGCGAGCACGATGCGGGCGCGCTGCACCAATGCACGCGCTAGCGCCGCGCGTTGCTGCTGACCGCCGGAGAGCGTCGCCGCACGTTCGCGCGCGTGCTCAGCAATGCCGACTTCGCCGAGCGCCGCCAGCGAGAGGACGCGTTCGCTGCGCGGAAAACGTCCGGTGATGCGCCGCCAGAACGGTAACCGCGCTAGCGCGCCGATCAGCACGTTGGCCTCGACGGAGAGCCGGTTGACCAGATTGAACTGCTGGAACACAAAGCCGATATCGCGGCGAATCCGCCGCACTTCGCGCACCAGGCGGCCGTTCTGCTGGATGGGCCGGCCGAGAATTGCGATCTGCGACGGCTGCGGGTCGGACACGGTAAAGCCCGCGATGTGCCGCAACAGGGTCGATTTACCCGAGCCCGAGGCACCGATCAACGCCACCATCTCGCCGGACGCGACGCGCAGATCGATTTCGTCGAGTGCCTTGCGGCCGTTGGTAAACGTCTTGCTCAATCGTTCGATACGGATTGCTTCCATGCTTGTCCCGTTGTTGCATCCGGCACGCGCCGGAAAGTGTGGGGACATTCTAGGAAGGCTCTGTGACGGTTGAGTGAACCTATCTCAACGTCTAGACGACTATATCTTTCCGGAAGAATGCGTGCCGGAACGCAAAGCCTTGCGTGGCCCGGGATATGTCAGCCGTGTGACACGAACTGCAGCGTGCGCACGCCGTCATCTAATATGTGCCGCGACAGGCTATATTGCTGAAAGCAGCGTGTGCCGTCCCCAATAACCTTGCCCATCCCATTCGGCGTCGCCATGCAGGCTCTCAGCTTTCTACCCGACAGCTTTGCGGAGTACGAGGATCTCAAGACGATTCTCGATGCCGGCAGTGCCAACTTCGACATCCGCACCTTGTGCGAGGCGCGGGTTCACGGCAGAACGTTTCCGGTGCTGACCGCGAGCATCGGTTCGAGCGATCCGCTGGCGCCGGCCATCGGTTTCTTCGGCGGCATTCATGGACTCGAACGCATCGGCACGCAACTCGTGCTCGACTACATGCGCTCGCTCCTGTCGCGACTCGAATGGGACGAATTGCTGGTGCGGCAATTGCAATCGATTCGTCTGATCTTTATGCCCATCTGCAATCCGGGCGGTATGTGGGCGGCGACGCGGGCCAATCCGAACGGCGTTGATCTGATGCGCAACGCGCCGCAGGACGCCGACGAACGCGTGCCGCTGCTGGCGGGCGGCCAGCGCCTCGGCGCCTGGCTGCCGTGGTATCGCGGACGGCGCGGCGCACCCATGGAGGTCGAAGCCGCAGCGCTCCTGAAGCTGGTTGAAACCGAACTGGCCTCGCGGCCGCTTAGCTTCGCGCTCGATTGCCATTCGGGTTACGGCTGGAGCGACAGTATCTGGTTCCCGTATGCGCGTACCCGCAAGCTGATGCCGCATCTGCCCGAAATGTTCATGCTCAAGACCATGTTCGAGCGAGCCCATCCGCATCACGGTTATGCGTTCGAGCCGCAGAGTCATCAATATCTGCTGCACGGCGATCTATGGGACTGCGCGTACGACCGGGCGCCGTCGGATAACGTGTTTTTGCCGATGACGCTCGAACTCGGTTCATGGCTGTGGATCAAGAAGAATCCGCGGCAACTGTTTTCGCGGCAGGGCATGTTCAATCCCGTGAAGGCGCATCGCACGGCGCGCGTGTTGCGGCGCCATGCCAACCTGCTCGATTTCCTGACCCGCGCCGCGTTTGCATCGCAGCGCTGGCTGCCGCAGGGCAGCCGCCGCCAGCAACTGCTGCATCACGCGATTGAACATTGGTACCGGACGGCCAGTGTATGAGTACGTGGATCCTGTTGCGTGGACTCACGCGTGAGACACGTCACTGGGGCCGGTTTCCGGCTATCCTGCATGACGCCGTCAGGACCGACAGCCTGCTGCAACTCGACTTGCCGGGCAATGGCGCGCTCGTCGATCAGCACGCTCCGGCTCAGGTGGCCGCGATGGTCGGCTTCGTGCGGCTTGCGGTGTCGCAAAGCAGCGTGCCGGGCCCGTACCGGGTGTTGGCGATGTCGCTGGGCGGGATGGTGGCGACCGCGTGGGCGCAACAGTACCCCGACGAGATTGAACGGCTGGTGCTGATCAACACAAGCATGCGGCCGTACAGTCGCATGACGGAACGCCTGCGTCCGCAGGCATGGCCCGGACTGCTGCGGGTGGCGCTCAATTGGCGCAGCGCCCGCGAAGCCGAGGCCGGCATTCACCGCTTGACCTGCAATAATCCGGCAGGGCTCGCGGACGATCTCGCGGCGTGGAGCGCGATTCGCGAGAGCGCGCCGGTGAGCCGGGCCAATGCGCTGCGTCAGTTATGGGCGGCGGCGCGTTTTGACGCAGGCACGAAAGTGCCGCGTTGCGGTACCTTGATTCTCTCGTCGGCCGCCGACCGGCTGGTGAATCCATTGTGTTCCGCGAGGCTGGCGGCGGCGTGGGGTGCGGCGCACGTTCAGCATCCGTCGGCCGGACACGACTTGCCGCACGACGATCCAGTGTGGACGAGCGAGGCGGTCGGGGCATGGCTGCCGGAAATAGCGGACGCGACTGGGAATATGTTTTGAAGCTGCGCGTTATACAACTGCGTGCTTTAAAACTGTGTGCTTCTATCAATACCTGTAAGGAGATCACTGCATGTATTCATGTTTTGCCTCGCGCCGTTCGCTGGCGCGTATTGTCAGCGGCGTATCGCTGGCGTTCGCCTGCAGCGCCGCCTGGGTCAGCAGCGCGCTCGCGCAAAGCGTTGTGCCCGCCTCACTCACCCCCGGCGAAGCGACCCACGTGGTTGCCGCACTCAAGGCGAGCGGCACGCAGATCTACACCTGCAAGCGCGACGCGAACAACAAGCTGTCGTGGGCCTTCAAGGCGCCAAGCGCCGAAATGTACGATGCGTCGGGCGAACTGATCGTCACGCACAGCGCGGGCCCCACGTGGGCGGCCGCGGACGGCAGCAAGATTAACGGGCAGGTCCTGCAGCAGGCGCCGAGTGCCGATCAACCCGGGAGCATCCCGCTTCTGCTGCTGCGGGCGACCAACTCCGCTGGCCCCGGTTTGCTCTCTACGGTGCGCTACGTGCAACGGCTCGACACGCACGGCGGCGCCGCGCCCAGCGGTCCCTGCACCCAGGAAGGGCAGGAAGGCCGCAGCCCCTATATCGCCGAATACGTGTTCCTCGGCTGACCTCCGCGGAAAGTCAATGTGCGGACGCACATTGACTTTCAACTATCAGGCGCATAATTCTCTTCTAACGATGCAGTCGATTGCCGCCCGTTGTGGAGGAGATCATGCAAGCGAAGAACGAAGAATCCGTTGCGCACCTGCTGAACGACGTCGTCGAATTCGCTCGTGGACGATTGCCGGAACCCGCATTCGCCATCGTCGAACCTTTTCTGCGCCGCTATTACGACTTCGTCGACGCCGACGATCTGCAAAGCCGCGCAATCGCCGACCTGTATGGCGCCGCGCTGGCGCACTGGCAAACGGCGCAGCGCTTCGTGCCCGGCAGCGAACGGCTGCGCGTCTATAACCCCATCCTCGAGCAGCACGGCTGGCATTCGGACCACACGGTGATCGAGATCGTCAACGACGATATGCCGTTTCTGGTCGATTCGGTCTCGATGGCGGTCAACCGGCTGGGGCTCGCGCTGCATTCGGTCGTGCATCCAGTGTTTCGCATCTGGCGTGGCGCGGACGGCAGTATCGTGCGCGTCGGGCAGGGTGCCGAAGACGCGGGCGACAAGCAGTCGCAACTGGCCTCATTCATTCACTTCGAAGTCGACCGCTGCGGCGACGCCGGCAAGCTCGATGCGCTGCGGGACGATATCGCCCGAGTGCTGGGCGACGTGCGCGCGGCGGTGGAAGACTGGCCAAAGATCGTCGAGATTGCGCGCGGCACGATCAAGGATATGAAGGGGCGTGAAACCGGCGTCGACGGTGCTGAGGCGCGGGCTTTCCTCGAATGGATGGTCGACGACCACTTCACCTTCCTCGGCCAGCGCGACTACGAGCTGGTTTCGCATGATGTGGGCTTCGGTTTGCGCGCGCTGCCGGAATCGGGTCTTGGCATTCTGCGCGACTCGCTGCGGCCCGTGGGTGCGGCCGATGTCACGCCGTTGCCGGCTGCGGCCGCGCAGATCATCACCGGTGCCTCGCCGATTTTCCTGACCAAAGCGAACTCGCGCGCCACCGTGCATCGCCCCGGCTATCTGGACTACGTGGGTATCAAACTGACGAGCGCGGATGGCAAGATCATCGGCGAGCGGCGTTTTATCGGCCTTTATACGTCGACCGCGTATTTTGTGTCGGCGGCGGAGATCCCAATCGTGCGCCGCAAGTGCGCGAACATCGTACGGCGTGCTGGCTTTCTGCCGAAGGGGCATCTGGCGAAATCGCTGGTGACGGTACTCGAAACCTATCCGCGCGACGAATTGTTCCAGGCCGAAGAGGACCAGCTCTACGACATCGCCCTTGGCGTGCTGCGTCTCCAGGAGCATCAGCGCACGCGTCTGTTCGTGCGGCGCGACCGTTTCGACCGGTTCGTTTCGTGTCTGGTCTTCGTGCCACGCGACAAGTACAACACCGACTTGCGGCGGCGCATCGCTAATCTGCTGACCGAAGCATTCAACGGCGCGAGCGTCGAGTTCACGCCCTTGTTGTCGGAGTCGACGCTCGCGCGGATTCACTTCGTGGTCCATGCCGAACCGGGCGCGATGCCGGACGTGGATACCCGCGAACTCGAAGCGCGGCTCGTGCAGGTGACGCGCCGCTGGCAGGACGATCTGGCCGATGCGTTGCTCGATGCATTCGGCGAAGAGCAGGGCAACCGGCTGCTGCAGCACTACGCCGATTCGTTTCCCGCTGGCTACCGTGACGATTATCCGGCTCGCACGGCTGTGCGCGATATTGAACTGATTGAGCCGTTGCACGGCAGCGACCGGATTGCGATGAACCTGTATCGTCCCATCGAATCCGGCCCGCGCGCATTTCGCTTCAAGGTGTATCGCGCGGGGCAGCCGATCGCCTTGTCACGCAGCCTGCCGATGCTCGAGCATCTCGGCGTGCGTGTCGATGAAGAACGGCCGTACCTGATCGAAGCGCTCGACGCGACCCCCGCGTGGGTTCACGACTTCGGCGTCGAGCTCACGGACGACAGCGAATTCGACATCGAACGCGTGAAGAACCTCTTCGAAGACGCCTTCGAGCAGGTTTGGACCGGCGAGATCGAAAGCGACGACTTCAACCGTCTCGTGCTGCGTGCGCAGCTTGGGGCGCGCGAGGTGACGATACTGCGGGCCTATGCAAAGTATCTGCGGCAAGTCGGCTCTACGTTTAGCGATGCTTACATTGAGCGCGCGTTGACCGGCAATCCCACCATCGCCCGCAAGCTCGTCGAACTGTTCGTGGCGCGCTTCGATCCGTCGCTTGGCGACAGCCGTGAGGTGCATGTGGAACTGCTGCTGAAATGGATCGATACCGCGCTCGACCAGGTGCCGAATCTCGACGAGGACCGCATCCTGCGGCAGTTCCTTGGCGTCATCAAGGCCACCTTGCGGACCAATTACTACCGGCTGGATCATGAGGGGCGCCCGAAGCCGTACCTCTCGTTCAAGTTCGACCCGGCACGCGTGCCAGGCTTGCCTGAGCCCAAGCCGATGTTTGAGATCTGGGTGTATTCGCCACGCGTCGAAGGTGTCCATCTGCGCGGCGGGCGTGCTGCGCGTGGTGGTTTGCGCTGGTCGGACCGGCGCGAAGATTTCCGCACGGAAGTGCTCGGCCTGATGAAAGCGCAGATGGTGAAAAACGTCGTGATCGTGCCGGTTGGTTCGAAGGGTGGCTTCGTGGTGAAGAACCCGCCGCCGCCCGGCGACCGCGAAACCTGGCTGCGCGAGGGCGTCGCCTGCTATCAGACCTTCCTGCGCGGCTTGCTCGATCTGACCGACAACCTGGCCGGCAATGAGATCGTGCCGCCGCCCGATGTCGTGCGGCACGACCCCGACGATCCCTATCTGGTGGTGGCGGCAGACAAAGGCACGGCGACGTTTTCCGATTACGCCAACGCCATTTCGCAGGAATACGGTTTCTGGCTCGACGACGCGTTTGCGTCAGGCGGCTCGGTCGGCTACGACCACAAGAAAATGGCCATCACCGCACGCGGTGCATGGGAATCGGTGAAGCGTCATTTTCGCGAAATGGGCATCGACACCCAGACCACGGATTTCACCGTGGTCGGCATCGGCGACATGTCGGGCGACGTGTTCGGCAACGGCATGCTGCTGTCGCCGCATATCAAACTGGTGGCCGCATTCGACCACCGGCACATCTTTCTGGATCCGCAGCCCGATCCCGCAGTCAGTCTGGCGGAGCGTGGGCGCATCTTCATCCTCGAGCGCTCCAGTTGGGCCGACTATGACCCTGCGTTGATCTCCGCTGGCGGCGGGGTGTTTCCGCGGACGGCGAAGACGATCCCCGTGTCGGCCGCGATGCAGGCTGTGCTCGGCATCAATGCTGCTGCGCTTGCGCCGAACGAGTTGATTCGCGCGATCCTGCAGGCGCCGGTGGATCTGCTCTACAACGGCGGCGTCGGTACTTATGTGAAGGCGAGCCGTGAGACAAACGCGCAGGTTGGCGACCGCACCAACGACGCGCTGCGCGTGAACGGCGCGGATCTGCGCTGCAAGGTGGTGGCGGAGGGCGGTAATCTGGGGCTCACGCACTTGGGACGCATTGAGTTCGCGTTACGCGGAGGTCGCATCAATACCGATGCGATCGACAACTCAGCCGGTGTCGATTGTTCGGACCACGAAGTCAACATCAAGATTCTGCTCGGCCTCGTGGTGAAGGACGGCGAGATGACCGAGAAGCAACGCAACGCGTTGCTCGCGGACATGACCAACGAAGTCGGTCTGCTGGTGCTGCAGGACAACTACTATCAGACTCAGGCGCTTTCGATTGCAGGGCGCTACAGCCTCGAACTGTTCGATGCCGAGACGCGCTTCATGCGCTGGCTCGAACGGGCGGGGCGTCTGAACCGCGTGATCGAATTCCTGCCGACTGACGAAGAAATCGCCGAGCGGCAGGCCGCGAAGCAAGGGCTGACCTCGCCGGAGCGCGCGGTCCTGCTCGCCTACAGCAAGATGTGGTTGTATGACGCGCTGCTCGAATCCGACATGCCGGAAGACCCGTTGGTGAGCAGCATGCTGATCGACTATTTTCCGAAGCCGCTGCGGCATCGCTTCAGCGAGCCGATGCATCGCCACCCGCTGCGGCGCGAGATCCTCGCTACGTATCTGACCAACGCGCTGGTCAACCGGGTGGGCTGCGAATTCGTGCATCGGCTAATGGAAGAGACCGATGCCCGGCCGGGTGAGATCGTGCGGGCCTGCATCATGGCGCGCGACGTGTTCGATCTCGACGAGGTGTGGCGGAGCATCGATGCACTCGATAACCGGGTTGCCGACGATGTACAGGCACGCATGTTCGTCGAGGTGGCGCGGCTGGTCGAGCGTGCGGCGCTGTGGTTCCTGCGGCAACTGCAATCCGGCGCCGTCAGCGACGTGACGGACTTGCTGACGCGTTGCCGCGATGCGGCGCAGCGGCTAGCGTCGCAATGGCCGGCGCTGTTGCCCACTGCGGACCTGGAAGCGCTGTCGGAACGCCAGCGGATCCTTGTGGATGCGGGCGTGGATAGCGAACTGGCGGTGCGCGTCGCGAGCGGCGAAATCTCCGCGGCGGTGCTCGATATTGCCGAGGTGGCGGCCAAATGCGGCAAGGATCTCGAACGGGTGGCAGGGGTGTATTTTGCGCTCGGCACACTGCTCAACTACGGCTGGATCGGCGAGCGCGCGAACGCGCTGCCGACGCCAACGCATTGGGACACGCTGGCTCGCGCTGCCGCGCTTGCCGAACTGGCTCGCCTCAAACGCGCGCTGACGACGAGCGCGCTGATGGGAGCCGGCGAAGCGTCGACGCCGGATGATCTGGTCGAAACATGGCGCGAACAACGGGCCGTGCCGCTCGAACGTTATGCGCGCCTGCTGGCCGATCTGCGTGCGTCGGGCGGTTCGAGCCTCTCTGTACTGCTGGTGATTGTGCGGGAAATGGCGCTGCTGGAACGCGCCTGAGGTGGGCGGGCGAGGACGGCAACGGGACGGGCGTGACGGGCCGTCGTGGTGCCGGTTGGACGGATGGGCCAAGGATTGCCCATAATGCTGACTATTACCTTCCAACTTCAATTCCGCCATGACCGATCACGTTGCTTCGAATCCTGCTGTACCGCGCCTCACGAGTCTCTCGCACGGCGGCGGCTGTGGCTGCAAGATTGCGCCCGGCGTCCTCGCGGACCTGCTCAAACGCAGCGTGCCGCTGCCGGCCTTTCCCGACCTGCTGGTCGGCACAGAAACCGCCGACGATGCCGCCGTCTACCGTCTGAACGACGAGCAGGCCATTATCGCCACCACCGACTTCTTCATGCCGATCGTCGACGATCCGTACGACTTCGGCCGGATTGCGGCAACCAATGCGCTGTCGGACGTCTACGCGATGGGCGGCAAGCCGATTCTCGCGCTGGCGCTGGTCGGCATGCCGATCAACGTTTTGCCGCACGATGTGATCGCGGCCATCCTGCGCGGCGGCGAAGATGTGTGCACGCAGGCAGGCATCCCGGTAGCGGGTGGTCATTCGATCGATTCCGTCGAGCCGATTTACGGTCTCGCGGCGCTGGGCGTGGTTCATCCGCAGCGTATCAAACGCAACGCGTCGGCTCGGGCCGGCGACGTGCTGGTGCTCGGCAAGCCGCTGGGCGTGGGCGTGTTGTCCGCGGCGCTAAAGAAGAACCAACTCGACGACGCGGGCTATGCCGCGATGATCGCCAACACCACCAAGCTCAATCGTCCGGGTACGGACCTCGCCGCCTTGCCGGGCGTGCATGCGCTGACCGACGTTACGGGCTTCGGCCTGCTCGGGCACACGTTGGAGTTGGCGCGTGGCGCTGGCCTGAGCGCCCATCTGCGCTACGCCGATCTGCCCTGGCTCACTGGCGTGGAAGCGTTCGCGGCCGCAGGCGTGATCACCGGGGCATCGGGGCGTAACTGGGCTTCGTACGGCGAGAGCATTGGATTGCGCGCTGAGCTGCCTGCGATCGCCCAGGCGTTGCTGACCGATCCGCAAACCTCGGGTGGGCTGCTGGTGGCCTGTGCGCCCGATACCGTCGACGATGTACTGGCGATTTTCCGCGCGGACGGCTTCGATAGCGCGACGGTGATCGGCGAAATGCGTGACGGCGCGCCGCGTGTCGAGGTCGCGTAAATGACGGAGACGAAAGAAGAATCGCCAAAGGCCATCTTTTACGCGCTCGCCGCCAACATTGGGATTGCAGTGTGCAAGTTTGCCGCTGCGATCTTCTCCCAGTCCGGTTCGATGTTCGCCGAGGCGATTCATTCGACCGCCGACTGTGGCAACCAGCTTCTACTGCTATTCGGTCTGCGTGAGGCGCGCAAACCGCCCAGCCCGCTGCATCCGATGGGCGCGGGCCGCGAGATCAATTTCTATTCGCTGCTGGTGGCCTTGCTGCTGTTCTTCGTCGGCGGGGCGTTTTCCGTGTATGAGGGCGTGCACCGTCTGTTTGAGCGCGAGCCGTTATCGCATGCCTACGTGGCGTTGATCGTGCTGGGTGTCTCGGTGGTTCTCGAATCGTTGTCGCTCGCCGGGGCGGTCAGGGAGATTCGCAAGACGCATCCGGACAAGTCCATGTGGCGCTGGTTTCGCGAAACGCGCGAATCGGACCTGTTGGTGATCGCGGGCGAGGACATTGCCGCGTTGGCCGGCCTTGCCATCGCATTCGTTGCTGTGCTGCTGACGATGATCACCGGCAATCCCGTGTTCGACGCGCTCGGCTCGATCGGCGTTGGCCTGCTGCTGATGGTGATTGCGTGGCTGGTGGCGCGTGAAGTGAAGTCGATGATCGTCGGCGAATCGGCCGGCCCGGAAGTGCGGCGCGCCATCGAAGCGCATCTGCTGGCGCGTGCCGAAATCCGCAGCATCATCAATATGATCACGCTCCAGTGGGGCCGCGATGTGGTGGTCGCGGTCCAGGCGGAGATGATCGAGTATCCCAGCGGCCGCGCGATGGTCGACGCTATCAACGTGGTGGAAGCCGACTTGCAGGCAACCTTCCCGCAGATACGCTGGGTGTTCTTCGAACCCGAAGTGCCGCACGATCAACGGGGTGGATCGTCACGTACTCAGTGACGATCCCATGCCTCGTGTTGCTGAATTGACGAGGCCCCACCCCGATATGCGCGGCCCTGCGTTTATTTGAACCCCGTCACCGTATGCGGCACGTACAGTTCCTCGAGCTGCTTCACTTCATCCTCGCTTAGCTTGAGCGAGAGCGCCGCGACCGCATCGTCCAGATGCTGCGCTTTGGTTGCGCCGACGATCGGCGCGCTGATCACGTTCTTTTGCAGCACCCACGCCAATGCAACCTGAGCGCGCGGCACGCCGCGGCTGGCTGCAATCTCGCCAACCCGTTCGACGATGCGGCGGTCCGCGTCTTCGGTCTGTGCGTACAGCGAGCGGCCGAATTCATCGGTTTCCGAGCGTGCGCTGCTGGTGTTCCAGTCGCGCGTGAGGCGGCCGCGCGCGAGCGGGCTCCATGGAATCACGCCGATTCCTTCGCTTTCGCACAGCGGCAGCATCTCGCGTTCTTCTTCGCGGTACAGCAGGTTCACGTAATTCTGCATCGTCACAAAGCGGGTCCAACCGTGCTGCTCGGCCACATGCAGCGCCTTCGAAAACTGCCAGGCGTACATTGACGAGGCGCCGATGTAACGCGCCTTGCCCGCCTTCACCACGTCGTGCAGCGCTTCCATGGTTTCTTCGATCGGCGTGGTGTAGTCCCAGCGGTGGATCTGATACAGGTCGACGTAGTCGGTACCGAGACGTTTAAGGCTCGCGTCGATTTCGGCCATGATCGCCTTGCGCGACAGGCCCATGCCATTCGGACCGGCATGCATGCGGCCGTGGACCTTGGTCGCAAGCACGATCTCGTCGCGCTTCGCCATGTCTTTCAAGGCACGGCCGACGATCTCTTCGCTGGTGCCGTCCGAGTAGACGTTGGCCGTGTCGAAGAAGTTGATGCCGTGATCGAGCGCCTGCTTGATGAACGGGCGCGAGTCGCTCTCGCCGAGCGTCCACTGATGGTTGCCGCGATCGGACGCGCCGTAGGTCATGCAGCCGAGGCAAAGTCGGGAGACATCGAGGCCCGTGCGGCCCAGTTTCACATAGTCCATGGTCGTGCTCCTGTGAGTGATACAGATTGCAGATCGCAGATCGCGCAAACAAACGCGACCTCGATAATCGGGCGTGATGCGACGGCACTGATCAGCCAATGCGCATACCGTGTTGAAGCATATTCGATATTGGCGCAGACTTCACGGGCCGAGGGGCAGACATCGCTTACCTGAGCTTTAGCCGGGTCCGCCCCGCCGGCAGTAAAGCCCTCCCAATCCGCATAACAGAAAAAGGAAGGACATCGATGCTGACTCGTATTCTTGCGGCAAGCGCCGCGTTGACCTTCGCTGCGTGCGCGGCTGTCTCGACAGCCCCGGCGCGCGCCGATGACAACGCCATGGAGCAGAATGCCGACGCTTCACACGGACGCCCGGTCAAGGTGATGATCATTTCGATGTTCGGCCCGGAAGGGCAGGTCTGGCTCGATCATCTCGGCCCCTGGAAGACTATCCCGGTTGAGGGCTTGTCGCCCGATTATCCCGCGGTTAACTGCAACAAGCAGGACGTCTGCGTGATGACCACCGGCATGGGGCATGCGAACGCGGCTGCGTCGATCATGGCACTGACGTTCTCGCAACGCTTCGATCTGCGGCACACGTATTTCATGGTGGCGGGGATTGCGGGCATCGATCCGATGCGCGGCACGGTGGGGTCGGCAGCGTGGGCGAAGTATCTGGTGGACTTTGGCATCCAGTGGGAAATCGACGGCCGTGAAATTCCCCCTAACTGGAACACCGGGTATCTCGGCATCAATACGCAGAACCCCACGCAGAAGCCGCCGCTCGACTATCGCACGGAAGTGTTCCAGCTCAATCCGCAGCTTGCCGACGCTGCGTATGCGCTCTCGCGCAACGTCACGCTCACGGATGACGCGCAGGCGCAAGCGGCGCGTGCCCGCTACGGCTACGGGCCGGCTGACTTGCCGCCGACGGTTATTCAGTGCGATACGCTTGCGGGGGACACCTGGTGGTCGGGCACGCTGCTCGGCGAGCGCGCGCGTGACTGGACAAAGATTCTGACCGACGGCAAAGGCGTGTACTGCACCACGCAACAAGAAGACAACGCGACCTATGAAGCGCTCACACGTGCAGCCAGCGTGCATCGCGTCGACCTGAACCGGGTGGCCGTGCTGCGCGCGGGGTCAGATTTCGACCGGCCGTATGCGGGCCAGACGAGTGCCGACAATCTGCTGAACTATGCGGCGCAAGGTGGCTTCACGATTGCGATCAGCAACCTGTTTCTCGCCGGCAATCCACTGGTGCAGCAGATTGTGACGCACTGGGGTCAGTGGCGTGAGGGCGTGCCGCAGCAATAAGATGCGCGAAGCGGGCGCGCTTGCTACACGCGCCCGCTATGCGCATCTGCTATATGCCTGCTTACTGCTGCGACGGACGGAACGGAACCCACACAGGGGTATCGCTATTCCAGTGATCGAGTTCTGATGGGCTCATGATGCATTCCTTCATTCTTTAATTATTCGCCGCGCGCAAGACTCGTCGTGCCTTCGCCGTTTTGACCTTCGGCAGCAAAACGTGCAGCTTGCCGCTGACCTTCGAGACTCAGGTTCGGATAGGTGGTCTTGTTCAGCGAAGGCAGCGTGCCGTTGTGGTAGGCCGTGGCGATTTCCGCCTTGACGTCCGCACGTGTGACCTGGCTCGAACCCACCGACGTCGGACCATAACCGTACGTGCCGGCATGGCCGATTCCGCCGCCACCCTCTGCAAAGGCCGGCGCGCTCACGGCGAGAGAGAGAACAACTGCTGCGAAGAGATTGCGTTTCATGATCCACTCCTGTCGAATTCGTTTGCAGCACCAAGCAAGCGCTGCGACAGGGTGAAATGTAGGCTTTGACGATGCGCGGATAAATCGTCGTTGAGCGAAATGAATTGTCGTGGATTCAGAACAATCGCGGCACCGGGGCCGCGATTGCCTTTCTTCTGACGTTTTTCGAATTTCGGGTCGGTTCAGGCGACCCACTCCGTGATCACCGGCGTATCCAGTGCCGGCGCGGATTCACGCTGTTCGAAAGTGCGCTTCGAGCAGGGCGTGTCGAGACTGCAGCGACCGCTCAGCAACGGGCAGCGGTCGAATAACTCCGCAATCCAGTCGACGAATACACGCACTTTCGGCGACAGATGGCGGCTATGGGGATAAACCGCCGAAATCGGCATGGGCATCGGCTTGAGCTCGGGCAGCACTTCGACCAGTTGGCCCGACTGCAAGTGCGGCAGCACCATGAAGAGGGCCGGCTGGATCAGGCCGAAGCCTTCGAGACCGCACGTAACATAGGCATCCGCGTCGTTGACCGACACCGTGCCCTTCATTTTCACCTCGATTTCCTTGCCGTCCACCTTGAAGGACCAGTCGATCACGCGCCCCGTGCGGCTCGAAAAATAATTCACGGCACTGTGCGACTCGAGATCCTCGAGCGTGTGGGGCATCCCGTACTTCTGCAGATACTCCGGCGCCGCGCACGTCACCCCTTCGAAGATGCCAATGCGGCGCGCGACCAGCGACGAATCCTGCAGCGCACCGACCCGCACCACGCAATCCACGCCCTCTTGCAGCAGATCGACCGGGCGGTCGGTCAAGCCGAGCTGCAGGTCGATATCCGGGTAGCGAGTGTGGAATTCACACAGAGAAGGAATCACCAGCAGCCGGCCAATCGCGCCCGGCATGTCGATGCGCAGCTTGCCGTGCGGCTTCTTGTTGCCGCTCTGGAAACTGGCTTCGGTCTCCTCGACGTCCGCAAGAATGCGCACGCAGCGCTCGTAGTACGCCGCGCCGTCCGGCGTGAGCGACAGGCGGCGCGTCGTGCGATGCATGAGGCGCGTGCCGAGGAACGATTCGAGGTTCTGGATGATGGTGGTGACCGAGGCGCGCGGCAGATCGAGCGTTTCCGCAGCACGCGTGAAGCTGTTCGTGTCGACGACACGAGTGAACACCTGCATGGCCTGGAGACGGTCCATGGCTAACCTCCAAAAGGGGCTGGCGGCCCGCAATGCCAATCGAATGGGAGGGATTAGCCCGGATTGACCGGGACGCGAACTCGATTGTTTGGGCGTGCCGAATTGTGTTGCCGGATTATAGGCATTTATTTAGGAGTCTGCCGAACGCACAATTCCCACCATTCCAGTTATGAGGCTTTTGCGCTGTCCGATATGAATGCAATCAAACCGCCGTACTCCTCCTTTGTGCCGTCTGACGTTGCGCAGGTGGCGGATGTACCGTCGGCACGTGCGGCACTCGACGTGACCGACGTGACGATCGAGGGGCACGCGCAGGACATCATGTTGCGTCTGTATCGCCCGGCTGGCAAAAGTGCACTGCCAGTACTGCTTTATTTTCACGGTGGCGGCTTTGTGCGCGGCTCGCTCAGCGAGGCCGACTTCGCCGCACGCTATTTTGCAGAGCATTTGCCGGCGCTTGTCGTGTCGGTCGGATATTCGCTCGCGCCGCAGTTTCCGTTTCCGGCCGCGCCCGAAGATGCGCACCGCGCGGCGCTGTGGGTGCAGACGCGCGCACGGGCGTTTGGCGGTAACACGAAGCATATTGGCGTCGCGGGACACGACGCGGGCGGCCAGCTTGCCAATTGCCTCGCGTTTATCGCGCGTGACCGCGGCGACGTCCGGATCGGCGCTCAGGCGCTGTTCGGACCGATGCTGGACCCAAGCCTGACGCGCCTTGGCGACGAACAGCGGCTCGGTTCCGATATCACCGCTAAGGAATGTGCGGCGTGCTATCGCGCGTATCTGCCGCAAGCTTCGCAGCGTATGCATCCGTATGCCGCGCCGCTCGAATCGGCGCGTCTGGCGGGTTTGCCCGCCACGCTGATTGCGACCGCGCAAAACGACGTGCTGCACGTCGAAGCCGAGAAATATGCCAGCAACCTGATCGGGGCAGGTGTGCTGACCCAGGTGGTCCGTTTTCCGAGCGTCTCGCATGCCGCGCTGGCTGACCATCCCGCCGCGTTGCAGGAGGCGGTGCGCTTCTTTCAGTGGCGTTTCGATGCGCGCGCCCACCGATAAACCATTTCCAATCCAACTAACTATCAAAACTCGGGAGTCGTTCATGTCTATTTTTTCTACCAAGCGCCATCGTCTGGCGCTAGCCGTTCTGAGCGTTGTCGCGATTGCGGGGCTCGGCACGTTCGGTGCGATTCGCGTCGACGCGAGTGCGCCCGCCCAGGCCGCGCCGTCCATCGTGCCGGAAGTGGACGTGGCGGCGGTGATCCAGAAGACCATCACCGACTGGCAAACCTATTCGGGGCGCCTCCAGGCGGTAGAGAAGGTCGAGGTGCGTCCGCAGGTGTCGGGCACCATCGTGTCCGTGAATTTCAAGGACGGCGCGCTCGTGAAGAAGGGCGACACGCTGTTCGTGATCGATCCGCGCCCGTACCAGGCGGAAGTGGACCGTACTGCCGCGCAACTGGCCGGTGCGCAAGCGCAAGCGGGCTATACGCAAAGCGACTGGGAGCGTGCGCAACGCCTGATCGGCGATAACGCTATCGCCAAGCGCGACTACGACGAGAAGCAGAACGCCGCGCGCGGCGCGAGTGCGAACGTCAAGGCCGCGCAGGCAGCGCTCGAAACTGCGCAGATCAATCTCGGCTACACCAAGGTGGTCGCGCCGGTGGCGGGCCGCGTGTCACGCGCCGAAATCACCGTGGGCAACGTGGTCTCCGCCGGCGCAGGCTCGCCGCCGCTGACGACGCTGGTGTCGGTCTCGCCGATCTACGCCTCGTTCGATGCGGATGAGCAGACCTATCTGCAATACATCGGCCGCGAGAAGGACGGCACCAAGGTGCCGGTCCAGCTGGGGCTTGCCGATGAGTCGGGTTATTCGCGCACCGGCGTGATCGATTCGGTCGACAACCAGCTCGATACCTCGTCCGGCACGATCCGCGTGCGCGCGCGCTTCGACAATCAGGACGGCACGCTGATTCCGGGTCTCTATGCCCGCATCAAGGTAAGCGGCAGTGCGCCGCATCCGGCGCTGCTGATCGACGATGCCGCGGTCGGCACCGATCAGGACAAGAAGTTCGTGTTCGTGGTCGACAAGAGCGATCAGGTCGTTTACCGCGAGGTGCAGCTCGGCGCGATGCAGGGCAATTTGCGTGTCGTCAAATCGGGCCTGCAGAACGGCGACCGGATCGTCGTCAACGGTACGCAGCGTGTGCGTCCGGGCGAGACGGTGCGCGCGCACGCGGTGCCGATGAACGGCGACGACGATGCGGACAGCGCGTCGGTAGCACAGACGCAGGGGCGTGCGAAAACGCAGAAGAACTCGTGAGCCCAGCGCGTAACGGTTGCTTCTTGCGCGCCGCTTCCCAGCGCTTCAATTTCCAGAGCCTCTCATGAACATATCCAAATTCTTCATCGACCGGCCGATCTTTGCGGGCGTGCTATCGGTCCTGATCCTGCTGGCGGGCGTCATTTCGCTCTTCAAGCTGCCGATCTCCGAGTACCCCGAAGTCGTGCCGCCCTCGGTGGTGGTGCACGCGCAGTATCCGGGCGCAAACCCGAAGGTGATCGCCGAAGCGGTCGCTTCGCCGCTCGAAGAGCAGATCAACGGCGTCGAAAACATGCTGTATATGCAGTCGCAAGCGAATAGCGACGGCAACCTGACGCTGACGGTGACGTTCAAGCTCGGCACCAATCCGGACCTCGCGACGCAGCTGGTGCAGAACCGCGTCAACCAGGCGCTGCCGCGTCTGCCGGACGATGTGCAACGTCTGGGCGTGACGACGATCAAGAGCTCGCCGACGCTGACGATGGTGGTCCACCTGATCTCGCCGAACAACCAGTACGACATGACGTATCTGCGCAACTACGCAGTGCTCAACGTCAAGGACCGCTTGGAGCGTATTCAAGGCGTGGGCGAAGTGCAGTTGTGGGGCTCGGGCGACTACGCGATGCGCGTATGGCTCGATCCGCAAAAGGTGGCACAGCGTGGCCTGACGGCAACGGACGTGGTCAACGCGATCCGCGAGCAGAACATCCAGGTGGCGGCGGGCGTGGTGGGTGCTTCGCCTTCGGTGCCGGGCACGCAATTGCAGTTGAATGTGAATGCGCGCGGCCGTCTGCAGACCACGGGTGAGTTCGGCGACATCGTCGTCAAGACTGCGCCGGATGGCGGTGTGACCTATCTGCGCGATATCGCGCGCATCGAGCTGGCTGCTTCGGAATACGGCCTGCGTTCGCTGCTGGACAACAAGTCGGCGGTGGCGCTCGCGATCAACCAGGCACCGGGCGCGAACTCGCTCGCGATCTCCGACCAGGTGCGCGAGCAGATGAAGGAACTGAAGGAAGACATGCCGGCGGGTGTCGACTACAAGATCGTCTATGACCCGACGCAGTTCGTGCGTTCGAGTATCGAGGCCGTGATCCACACGCTGCTCGAAGCGATCGCGTTGGTCGTGATCGTGGTGATCGTGTTCCTGCAGACATGGCGTGCGTCGATTATTCCGTTGATTGCAGTGCCGGTGTCGATTGTTGGGACCTTCTCGCTGCTGCTCGCGTTTGGCTTCTCGATCAACGCGCTGTCGCTGTTTGGGATGGTGCTGGCAATCGGGATTGTGGTCGACGATGCGATCGTGGTGGTGGAGAACGTCGAACGCAATATCGAAAGCGGGCTCAGTGCGCGCGATGCGACGTATAAGGCCATGCAGGAAGTGAGCGGGCCGATTATCGCCATTGCGCTGACGCTGGTTGCCGTGTTCGTGCCGCTCGCGTTCATGACGGGTCTGACGGGTCAGTTCTACAAACAGTTCGCAATGACCATTGCGATCTCGACGGTGATCTCCGCCTTCAACTCCTTGACGCTGTCGCCGGCATTGTCCGCGATGCTGCTGCGCAGCCATGGCGAGAAGCCGGACTTCCTGACGCGTGTGATGGATCGCGTGCTGGGCCGCTTTTTCAAGGGCTTCAACAAGGTATTCCGCAGTGGATCGACGGCCTACGGTCGCGGCGTGACGGGCGTGTTGCGCCGTAAGGGCGGCATGCTCGCGATTTATGCGATTCTGCTCGGCGCCACGGCGTTTATCACGCACATCGTGCCGGGTGGCTTTGTGCCGGCGCAGGACAAGGAATACCTGATCGCGTTTGCGCAGTTGCCGAACGGCGCCTCGCTCGACCGCACCGAGAAGGTGATCCGCGACATGAGCGCGATTGCCCTGAAGCAACCGGGTGTCGAAAGCGCGGTGGCCTTCCCTGGCCTGTCCGTGAACGGTTTTACCAATAGTTCGAGCGCCGGCATTGTGTTCGTCACGCTCAAGCCGTTCAAGGAGCGGGGCAACAAGGCGCTTTCCGCAGGTGCGATTGCGGGTGCGCTGAACCAGCAGTACGGCGCGATCAAGGATTCGTTCGTGGCCGTGTTCCCGCCGCCGCCGGTGTTGGGTCTCGGTACGCTGGGTGGCTTCAAGATGCAGTTGGAGGATCACGGCGCGGTCGGTTATGCCGAGTTGAACAAGGCTACGGAAGCGTTCATCAAGAAGGCGGCGACGACGCCTGAACTGGGACCGACATTCTCCAGCTATCAGATCAACGTGCCGCAGCTGAATGTGGATCTGGACCGCGTCAAGGCGAAGCAATTGGGTGTGCCGGTGACGGACGTGTTCGACACGATGCAGATCTATCTGGGCTCGTTGTACGTGAACGACTTCAACCGCTTTGGCCGGGTCTATCAGGTGCGGGTGCAGGCCGATGCGCCGTATCGTCAGCGTGCCGACGACATCGGGCAACTGAAGACGCGCAATGCCGCAGGTGAAATGGTGCCGCTGTCGTCGCTGGTGACGGTGACGCCGACGTTCGGCCCCGAAATGGTGGTGCGCTACAACGGCTATACGGCTGCCGACATCAACGGTGGACCGGCGCCGGGTTTCTCGTCGGGCCAGGCACAGGCCGCGGCGGAGCGCGTGGCGGCTGAAACCTTGCCGCGTGGAGTGAAGCTGGAATGGACCGACCTGACGTATCAGCAGATCATCGCCGGCAATGCGGGCATGTGGGTGTTCCCGATCAGCGTGCTGCTGGTGTTCCTGGTGCTGGCAGCGCTCTATGAAAGCCTGACGCTGCCGCTCGCGGTGATCCTGATCGTGCCGATGAGCTTGCTGTCTGCGTTGACCGGGGTATGGCTCACGCACGGCGACAACAACATCTTCACGCAGATCGGCTTGATGGTGCTGGTGGGATTGGCCTCGAAGAACGCGATTCTGATCGTCGAGTTCGCTCGCGAACTCGAACACGACGGACACACGCCGCTGTCGGCGGCGATCGAAGCGAGCCGCATGCGGTTGCGCCCGATCCTGATGACGTCGATCGCTTTCATCATGGGCGTGGTGCCGCTGGTGCTGTCGAGCGGGGCGGGTTCGGAGATGCGTCATGCGATGGGGATCGCGGTGTTCTTCGGCATGCTGGGTGTGACGCTGTTCGGCCTGATGCTGACCCCTGTGTTCTATGTGGTGCTGCGTACGCTCGCCGGCGGCACGATTCACGTCGCGCAAAAAGACTCGCCGCACTACGCGTTGCCGGTAACGGACGCTTGAGGAGAAAAACAATGAAAAGGTTTGAATCATTACCAGGGTGGGGGCGGGCGGCAGCCAGCGCTTTGCTGATGGCGCTGCTCGCGGCCTGCTCGGTGGAGCCGACCTATAAGCGTCCGGACGTCGACACGTCGGCGGCGTTCAAGGAAGCGCCGGTGATCTCGGCGCAGGACGCGGGCACGTGGAAGCCGGCGCAGCCTGCCGACGACGCGCATCGCGGCGAATGGTGGCGCATCTTTGGCGACCCGGCGCTCAATGATCTGGAACAGCAGGCGGCTGCGGCTAACCAGGACCTGAAGGCGGCGGCGGCACGCGTGCAGCAGTCGCGGGCGTCGTTGCAGGCGGCACGCTCCGACTGGTTCCCGAAGCTCGATGCAGGTTTTGGGCCGACGCGTGAAACCTTGTCGTCGGCGTCGCAGTTCCTGCCGCAGAGCAATGGTCCGGAAACCACGACGTTGTGGCGCGCACAGGGCACGGTGTCGTACGAAACGGATCTGTTCGGGCGGGTTGGCTCGAATGTGAATGCGACGCAGGCGGATGCGCAGCAGAGCGAAGCATTGTTCCGCTCGGTGCAGCTTGCGCTGCAGGCGGATGTCGCGCAGAACTACTTCCAGTTGCGCGAGCTCGATACGGATCAGGATCTGTATCGTCAAACGGTTGCGTTGCGTGAAAACACGCTCAAGCTGATCCAGCGGCGTTTCAACGAAGGCGACATCAGCGAACTGGATCTGGCGCAGGCCCGCAATGAACTGGCTAGCGCGCGTGCGGATGCGGTGGGAGTGGCGCGTCAACGCGCTGCGTCCGAGCATAGTCTTGCGATCCTGCTCGGCAAGGCGCCGGCGAACTTCGCGTTCCCGGAAACGCCGCTCGCGCCGGTGACGGCACACGTGCCGCCCGGTCTGCCGTCGGCGTTGCTGGAGCGCCGTCCGGACGTGGCGGCCGCTGAGCGCGCGATGGCTGCGGCTAACGCGCGCGTCGGGCTGGCGAAATCGGCGTTCTTTCCGAAGCTCGATATCACCGGTGCGGCTGGGTTTGAGTCCGCCACGTTGGGAGATCTGTTCATGTGGTCGAGCCGCACGTTCCTGCTCGGGCCGTTTGCCGGCACTGCGTTGACGCTGCCGCTGTTTGATGGCGGTCGTCGCAAGGCGAATCTGGCCCAGGCGCGCGGCAAGTATGACGAAGATGTGGCGCAGTATCGTCAACAGGTGCTGGTGGCGTTCAAGGAAGTCGAGGACAACCTCTCCGATCTGCGATTGCTCGATGATCAGATCCAGGCGCAGGACGACGCAGTGAACGCCTCGCAACGGGCTTCGCATCTGTCGCAGACGCAGTATCAGGAAGGGCAGGTGAGTTATCTGGATGTGATCGATAGTGAGCGGCAAGTGTTGCAGACGCAGTTGCAGGCGAGCCATCTGGAAGGCACGCAGGCGGTGTCGACGGTGAACCTGATTCGCGCACTTGGCGGCGGATGGGGTGATGCGCCGGCCGCGGATGCGCCGGTGGCGGCGGCGCCGGCTTCTGGCACCACGGCGACTATCGCTGCGGTGAAGGATGCGCCGCAGCAGGTGGCGAAGCAGTAACGGTCTAGTCGTTCGTGGTTAGTAGTCCAACAAAGGGCTGAGCAGCGTGCTCAGCCCTTTGTCGTATATCGCCTGGCGCAATTTCCTTTCCAATATCCCTTCGTAGACCGCCGGTTGCCGGGCGTCTATCATGATTCGCACCTCATTTGGAGAGAGGCGATGACCTGTCAACCGCTCCGCTGTCCGCGCTGATCCACCGCCGCATCACGCCTTTCGAGCTGCGCGTGCGGCTCTGATCCTGTTGTCCGCTTGCCTGCACCATGCATTGGCGCAGGCTGCGGCGCGCGCTCGCGCCAGGCAAACACTTCATTGAACGAGTCCATCATGAGCTCTTCCGTTTCCACCGTGCGCCGCCTGTCGCTTGCATCGCTGTCGCTCGTATCGTTGACGCGCTTGAGCAGCGTCGTGGCTGTGGCCTTGACGCTGGCATTCGCGGGTGCGGCGTCGAACGCCGCCGCCGATACACCGACACTGAAAATCGGCATCGCCACCACGCCGCAAATCGGCGCTCTGCAAGAAGCCGCGCGCGAAGCCAAGGCGCAAGGACTCGATGTGAAAATCATTGAGTTCACCGACTGGAATACGCCGAACGCGGCGCTCGCCAACAAGGATATCGACGTCAACTACTTCCAGCACATTCCGTTTCTGGAGAACGCGAAGAAGCAGGGCGGCTATCACTTCGTGGCGATTGCGCCTGGCACGATCATGAAGATCGGCCTGTATTCGAAGAAGGTCAAAAGCTTCGGTGAGTTGAAGGACGGCGCGACGGTCGCCATTGCCAACGATCCGGTGAACGGCGGCCGCGGCCTGCTGTTGCTGCAGCGCGCCGGGCTTATCAAGCTGAAGCCGGGCGTCGACTATCGTGCGACGACGCTCGATATTGTCGACAATCCCAAGCATCTGAAGATCGTCCAGCTCGAAGCGTCGCAGCTCGCCCGTTCGCTTGACGACGTGGATCTCGCCGAAGGTTATCCGAGCTTCATCAAGCTCGCCGGCACCGCGGATCCGAATAGCGCGTTGCTGTTCGACGGCGTCGAAAACAAGATATTCGCGATCCAGTTTGTCGTGCGTCCGGAAAGCGCGAACGATCCGCGCATTCTCAAGTTCATTTCGATCTATCAGCACTCGCCGCAAGTGCGCGCTGAGCTCGACAAGGCGTTCGGCAATCTCTACGCGGTTGCGTGGTAGCCGCATCGGCCTGTAGCCCGCTAGTGCTTTAGCAAGGACGGATTCGATGCCCTCTCTGTTCGATACGCCCGGTTTTATCGCGGCCGCACCGGCATGGTCCGCACGTCCCGCGTCATCTGACGCGCAAGGGCCGGCGGTGGTGTTCGACCGCATCGGCAAGGTGTTTGGCAATTCGCCAGACGCGGCGCCTGCGCTCGCCAATGTCGAACTGCAGGTGGCACGTGGCGAAGTGTTCGGCATCATCGGGCGCAGCGGCGCGGGCAAATCGACATTGCTGCGACTCGTCAACGGTCTGGAAAAGCCGACCTCGGGCGCGGTTAGCGTGAACGGCGTCAGCGTAGGCGAGCTGGACGAACGCGGCCTCGTGTCCTTGCGGCGCCGCACCGGCATGGTGTTCCAGCATTTCAACCTGCTCTCGGCCAAGACGGTGCGTCAGAACATCGGCTTGCCCCTGAAGATCGCGGGCGCCTCGAAGGACGCGATCGAACGCAAGGTGGATGCGCTGCTCGAACTGGTCGGGCTCGCCGAGAAGCGCAATGCCTACCCGGCGAGCCTGTCCGGCGGCCAGAAGCAGCGGGTTGGGATTGCACGGGCACTGGTCCACGACCCCGACATTCTGCTGTGCGACGAAGCCACCTCGGCGCTCGATCCCGAAACGACGCAGGCGATTTTGGCGCTGCTGCGCGATATCAACCGCCGTCTTGGGCTGACCATCATCCTGATCACGCATGAGATGGAAGTGATCCGCGAAATTTGTGACACGGTGGCCGTGATCGAGCGCGGCCAGGTGGTGGAGACGGGACCGGTCTGGCAGGTGTTCGGCGCGCCACAGCACGACGCAACGCGCGCGCTGCTGCGCACGCTGGTGCACGACCTGCCGGCGGATCTCGCCGTCCGTGTGAAGCCGCTGCATGAACTGACGCAAGGCGACGCTCAGGTGCTGCTCGACGTGCGCTTCACCGGAGCCGACGAACGCGAGCCGGATCTGGGCGCACTTGCTCAGGCTCTGAGCGTTGCGGGCGGGCGCGTCAGTTTCGTGCACGGCGGCATCGACCGGATTCAAGGGCATGCTCAGGGGCGCCTCGTGGTGGCCGCGCAGATTCCCGCGACCGCTGTGGGGGGCGAGCACACTGATGCGCGGCACGGCGCCGACACGCCGTCCCTCCGCGCGCAAATTGCGGCCCTCGTAGAACGCGCAAGGCAGCACGCCAACTACGTAGAGGTACTCGGTTATGTCTGATATGTGGCTCTCGGAACTGGCCGGGGCAATACGCGACACGCTCGTGATGGTGGGTATTTCCGCCGTCATTGCGCTGCTGGTTGGCATTCCGCTGGCGCTCGTGCTCGTAACCACCACGCGCGGCGGCATCTTCGAGCGGCGTTCGGTCAACACGACGCTCGGCGCACTCGTCAACGCGTTCCGCTCGACGCCGTTCATCATCCTGCTGGTCGCATTGCTGCCGCTCACGCGCCTCCTCGTCGGTACAACGATCGGGGTGTGGGCGGCCATCGTGCCGCTTAGCATCGCCGCCATTCCCTTTTTCGCGCGCGTCGCGGAAGTGAGTCTGCGCGAGGTGGATCGCGGTTTGATCGAAGCCGCGCAGGCGATGGGCGCGCAGCGCCGCCACATCATCTGGCACGTGCTGCTGCCGGAAGCGCTGCCGGGCATTCTTGGCGGCTTCACAATCACCGTGGTCGCGATGATCGGCTCGTCGGCGATGGCAGGCGCGGTTGGCGCAGGCGGCCTCGGTGACCTCGCAATCCGTTACGGCTATCAGCGCTTCGATACCACGGTGATGGTGACGGTCATCGTTCTGCTGATTGTCATTGTTACCGTCGTGCAGTTCATCGGCGACCGCTTCGTGCGGCGGCTCAGCCATCGCGCGTGAGTCGGATCTCTGCGCGGCGAAAACGCGCATAATGCACCCGTATTCGACACTGACATGACCGCGCTCGCATCGCTTGCGGGCGCTGCTGAACTGGAGATTGCATGAACGAGTTGGGCCATTCCGCGGCGCTTGACCCGCAGGCGTCATCCGCGCCGCGCGATCTGTCGAGCCTGCTGGAAGCATTGCGCGCCACCGCTGCCGAGCGCGATCGCGACGGCGGCCATGCCGCGCAGGAAAAACAGTGGATCGCGGATGCGGGCCTGCTTACGCTCGCCGTGCCGCGCGAGTTCGGCGGAGCGGGCGCGCCCTGGCCCACGATCTACGAAACGATTCGCGCGATTGCTCGTGTAGACAGCGCGCTCGCCCACCTGCTTGGTTTTCAGTGCCTGCAAGTGGTGAGCGTCGACGTGTGGGGTAATCAGGCGCAACGGGCCCGTTATCTGCGCGGCACCGTCGAGGCTCGCTGGTGGTGGGGCAACGCCGTCAATCCGCTCGACACCCGACTGGTTGCGACCGCAACCACCGACGGCGGCTTTCGGCTGAACGGGCAGAAAGGTTTTTGCTCCGGCACGCGCGGCTCGCAGATGATGACCGTGTCGGCCCACGACCCGCAGACCGGCAAGCCGATTTTCGCGGTCGTGCCCACTACGCGTGATGGCATCACCGTCAACGAAGACTGGAACCCGATCGGCCAGCGGCAGACCGATAGCGGCAGCGTGTCGTTTGCTCAAGTCAAGATCGAAGCGGACGAAGTCCTGCACCGCTCCGAAACGCCGCCCACCCCGCACGCCACGTTACGAACGCTAGTCTCGCAACTGGTGCTGACCAACCTGTTCGTCGGCATTGCGCAGGGTGCGCTGGAAGAAGCGCGCCGCTACGTGAACCAGAATGGGCGTCCCTGGATCACCTCGGGGGTCGAGAAGGCGACTGACGATCCGTATCTGATCCAGCGCTTTGGCGAAATGCGTCTGCAGACGGTGAGCGCGGAAGCGTTGACCGAGCGCGCCGCGCAGGCGCTCGAGAACGCCTGGCAGAAGGGCGCAGCGCTCACGGCCGAAGCGCGCGCGCATGTGGCGCTTGCCACCTCGGAAGCGAAGATTCTCGCGCATCGGGCGGCGCTCGAAGTCAGCCAGAACCTGTTCGACGCCTGCGGTGCACGCGCCACGCACGCGCCGCTCGCGCTGGATCGATTCTGGCGCAACGCCCGCGTCCATACGCTGCACGATCCGCTCGACTACCGCGTGCGCGACGTCGGACGCTATGCGTTGAGTGGAACATTGCCGGACGTTTCTTTGTACACTTGAGGTCGACTGCGGCGCCTCAAGCTGGGCGCCGCTGCTACGTCTATCTCAAGAGGGCACCGGCTTGTTCAATCTTCCGACTACCCCCACCGCACCGTTTTGCCCGTCCGAGGTGCAGGGCACGGTCGCCGTTCCGCAGGGCGCGCCTCTATGGAAGCGGATCCTGCAGTTCGCGGGCCCCGGTCTGCTGATTTCGATCGGCTACATGGACCCAGGCAATTGGGCCACCGACATCGAAGCCGGCTCACGTTACGGTTATAGCCTGCTGTTCGTGGTGGTTCTGTCGAGTCTCGCGGCGATGGCGCTGCAGTGCCTGAGCATGCGGCTCGGCATTGCGACCGGTCAGGATCTCGCGCAACTGTCGCGCAGCCGCTATTCGCCGGCGATCGCCCGCGTGCAATGGCTACTTGCCGAAGTGTCGATCATTGCCTGCGATCTCGCCGAGGTCCTCGGCGGTGCGCTCGCGTTCCATTTGCTGTTCAAGTGCTCACTGACCACCGGCGTGATCCTGACGGCATTCGATACGCTGATCGTGCTCGGCCTCAAGGGCAAGAATTTCCGCGACCTCGAAGCAATCATCCTCGGGTTGATCGCGACCATCGGCATCGGCTATATCGTGCAACTGGTGCTCGTCCATCCGCACTGGCCGTCCGTGGTGGCGGGGCTCGTGCCGTCGTGGCATGCCGTCAGCGCGCGCGAGCCGCTCTACCTGTCAATCGGCATCCTCGGCGCGACCGTGATGCCGCACAACCTGTATCTGCATTCGTCGATCGTCCAAACCCGAGCCGTCAAGCGCGATTCGCGCAGCCTCGCCTCGGCTATCAACCTGTCGCGTCTCGATACGATCGTCTCGCTGGTGATCGCACTACTGATCAACGCGGCGATCCTGATTCTCGCGGCGGCCGCATTCAACGCGACCGGGCACAACCAGGTCACGGAAATCGAGGACGCTTACCGGCTGCTTGCGCCGATCGTCGGCACCGGCTTTGCGGCCGTGCTGTTTGCCGTCACGCTGCTCGCGTCCGGGCAAAGTTCGACGTTTACCGGCACCGTCGCCGGGCAGGTCATCATGGAAGGCTTTTTAAAGCTGAAGATTCCCTGCTGGCAGCGCCGCTTCATCACCCGTGCTCTGGCGCTGATTCCCGCCTTGATCGGCGTGCAGACGCTGGGCAACGGCGCGGTCGGCACGCTGCTGGTCGCAAGCCAGGTGGTGTTGAGCCTGCAACTGCCGTTCGCGCTCTATCCGCTGATCCGCATGACCAACGACCGTTCGCTGATGGGCGAATTTGCAAATCGTCTGCCAACCCGGCTGCTCGCGTGGGCGTTGTTCGTCGTGATTACGGCGGCGAATCTCTGGCTGGTGGTGCAGACAGTGGGCTGGCTGGGCTGAGCGCGCGGTTCGATCAGGCAGAGCGGCAATCGAGGATGGCGCCGGGAAGCGACGAAGCATGAGCATGCGCTACCAGAGGCCGGAACAACCTCTGGCGGTCACAATGATGCTGCGTGTGAACGGTGCCGCTCGAATGGGCCGGGTGACCGGTGCGACGAGCCGTGCGAACCGTTAGCAGAAAAGCCGGCGAGGTGTGAGCCAACCGGACAACAGTTGGCTCAGGCGGCTTCTGCGATCTGCATAGCTTCGAGCGCTTCTTGCGCTTCCAGCTTGGCCGCGGCGGCGGCCTTCTTGGTCTTGCCGGCGCGCGAGGGCGGCTGGCAGGCACCACATACGACGTTGTGCTGCAAGTCGTGCTTGTGCGCGACGAACTTGCCGGTGCAGCGGCAGCACGGCGTGAGCTGCAGGATGTTGGCGTCGAAGAAGCGTACCAGCGTCCACGCACGCGTCAGATCCAGCACCGGTTCTGTGTCGCTGTGCTTGCAGTGTTCGAGGTACAGCCGGTAACCCTTCGTCAGCGCGTCCAGATGCGAACAACGCGCTTCCTTCTTGAGGAACAGGTACGTGTTGTAGAACAGCGAGGCGTGGATGTTAGCCAGCCACGTCATGTACCAGTCCGCCGAGAACGGCAACATACCCTTGGGCGGCGAAACGCCCTTCACCTCGCGATAGAGGCGAATCATGCGGTCGCGCGACAGCGTCAATTCGCTCTCGAGCACCTGCATGCGCGCACCGAGCTCGATCAGCGCGATGGCGCGGAATACTTCCTGTGCGTCTTCTGTCAGGCTTCGCTTGAGCATCGCAGTCACCTCGTTAAGCGAATTGCTCTGCTGGCTGGCCTGCAAGCAGGATAGCCGCATGGGTTGGCGATACTTCAGCGTGCTTGGTCGTTTGCGTCAACGCCGACAACATGGCGTGGTCGTTGAAACGGAAAAAGCACAGAAGCTGATCGGAAGAGGCCAGTTTGACGATTTGCGCGAGCGACAGCCCGGCAAGCAAATCGGCCAGTTCCGACGACAGGCCCAAGCGGAACATCCCGACAGGCTTGTCCTCGCGCAACATACGTTGTGCGAGCATGATGTAAGACAAATTGATCTCGCGGATAGACTCCCGCGTCTCGCTGCTACGGTCCATTTTTGCTGTTTCCGAAGCCCCGAATTACTGTGTCGGCTTTTTTGCGCCGTTATGCTTTTTGTGCCTAGCCGGACACTGATGATCTCCGGCTACATTCACTTCTTGATACCCGTCCCGACCCTTTGATACAAGGTGTTACATCTCGTAACACCTTGGAAGCAATTGTATGAAGTGGATTTCAGGAAATCAATACCTTCTCAAAAAAATATCTCACAAAAATACAACAATTGTCGGTAACTCTTTCATGGTCCCGTAATACGCGGTTCGTAGCCGCCTTCGCGGAGTGTGCGAAGGCTGCTCCAGCGGCGTCTGGCCCAGCGGAGCGGCTTTCGGGAAAATGATCTGAGGAAATTCCTTTGATTGCCCTGTGATTACCCTAATAGCCGATTCAAATAGAAAGCTAAAAGAAAGGATTTGGAATTTTCAGTAACAAATACTGCTTCCCATGAGACTTAGGGGGACGAATGAGGATGTAACAAATTGGTGCAGCCCCAGTTACAAACTCCAGGGCATTTGTAACGTCATACATATGAGTAGCGGCGATCCCTCGATCGGTGGATTGCTCAGGTCGTGGCCCAAGGTGCATTTAGGGGCGGATGATGCGTTTGCGCGATGGGTTTGCCCGGGGCGGCAAAAAGATCCTTACGACGCGGCCAAGCTGCCTGACACAAGGATTCTATTGGTGGAGTGGATATGACAACTTGACGCCGGACAGTCGTCGCATCGGGCGCAGAGACGCAGTTGTCAGATAAACCGGGCCATCAGGTCTGCGTCATAGAACACGCCGTCGACGCACAGGCCCTCGATTTCCCGTCCATAGCAGCGAAAGCCGACGGATTCATAGAGATGGCGTGCCGCGTCGTTTTTGCTGGTGACGACCAGTTGAATCTGCCGGAGGCCGTCCACGCGGTCGGCGCGCGCGAGCAGTTCGGTGAGCAGCGCACGTCCCATGCCGCGGCCGGTCGCTTCGGGCGCGACGTACATGCCGACTACCGACGCCTTGTGCCGTTCCTTGAGCCGCTGGCTTCGCGTCAGTCCCACCATGCCGATCAGCGGTTGATTCGCTGCCGCGAACGCCCCGAGCACGAAATCGCCTTCAGCCGCGTGCGTGCCTTGCAGCCTCGCATCGTATTGCTCCGGGCCTTTCTCGAGTGCTTCCTGATGGCTCTGACTGAACGACTCCGGATGCGCGAGCAGGGCGCGCAGCCGTAACTGGAAGAAAGCGTCACGATCGGCCGGGTTGAGTTGCCGGATCAGCGGGGCGCGCTCCATGGGGTGTCTCCGTACGCAAGGGCTTGGTATGTTAACCGCGCGGTTGGCTGGCGGGGCGCGGCCGTTCGTGAACGGTCATCCGTTTTCGTTTGCAGCTTGTCCGGCCTGATCTTCGGCGTAGGTGCGCAGCGCTGCGGCGGTTTGCGGATCGGCGGGGAAGAACGCCTCGATCGCGAGTTCGGAGAGCGTGACATCGACGGGCGTGCCAAACACGGTCGTCGTGCTGAAGAACGACAGCACGCCGAGCGGCGTGCGCAGACGCAGCGGTACGGCGATCTGGCTGAGGACGGTGCTGCTGTCGTCATCCGGGTTTTGTGCGCCAGGTGGCGTCGGATAGCCGGCCAGCTCGTCGCGCAGTGCAGCGAGCGTATCGTCGGCACTGACCTCGACCTGCCGCTGCAGCCGCGCCAGCACATGCGCGCGCCACGCATGCCAGTTGACGATGGACGATGCAATGCCGTCCGGATGCAGGCTCAGGCGCAGCGCATTGACGGGCGCTTCCAGCAGCGCCGCGCTCGCTGCGCCGACCAGCGGTGCGAGCGCGCGGTTGGCCGCGACGATCGTCCAGTGCCGGTCGATCGCAAGTGCCGGATAGGGCTCGTGACCCTTCAATACCAGTTCTACCGCTTCGCGAGCGGCGCTGAGTTGCGGATCGGTCAACGGCCGCTCGCGGAACAGCGGCGCGTAGCCTGCCGCGACCAGCAGCGCGTTGCGGGCGCGCAGCGGCACTTCGAGACGTTCGGCGAGATGCATCACCATTTCGCGGCTCGGCAGCGCGCGGCCCGATTCGACGAAGCTCAGATGGCGGGTCGAGACGTCGGCTTCCGTCGCCAGTAACAACTGGCTCATCCGGCGCCGCTGCCGCCATTCGCGCAGCAGTTCGCCGACGGTCCGGCTGGCCGACGGTGTGCCCGACGGGATGGCTTGGGGTAGGGAGAGGGTGCTCATGGAGGGATCATAGCCAAGGCTGGCTGGGAATCCATTACCTCCTGCGTAATCGACTCACAACGCTCCATCGCCGATTCTTCACTCCGAGCCCGCAGCAAACACACGGTTTGCCGAGCGTAGCGCTCACCCAAGTGATTGAAGGAATCTGTGATGAACGCCCATACCGACCTGATCGACCGCTATTTCGCCGCGTGGAACGAAACCGACACGGCGAGCCGTCGTGAACTGATCGCCGCGACCTAGAGCACAGACGCCGCGTATCTCGACCCCTTGCTCGCGGGCGACGGGCACGACGGGATCGACGCGATGATCCGCGCTGTCCACGAACGTTTCCCCCGCCACACCTTCCGCCGCACGACCGATGTGGACGGCTTCGCTAACCGCCTGCGTTTTTCGTGGGAACTGGCATCGCCCGACGGCGCGCCGATCGTCAAGGGGTCGGATTTCGGTGTCGTCGATACGAGCGGACGCCTGCAGGCCGTGACCGGCTTCCTCGATGCCATGCCGGGCGCTGCCTGACACCCACTCCCATCACGTGAGGCCGCCGGCCTCCCTGTCTTCAAGGAGACGATCATGCACGAGCCCCGTGCCGCTGGTTTTACCGTGTCGCTCGCTTTCGCACGGGTGTTCAGCGCCTTCGACGCAGCCAGCACCGCCATTGCCGGTTTCGCACTGTTGGCCGGCGCGCGGGCGTTCACCTTTATCGCGCTGCTTGCGTGGCGTGAGCCCGTGCTGGGCGGCGCGGGGCTCGTGCTGCTCGGTCTGGTGGGCTGGCTGCGCTGGTGCTGCCGCAACAGCAGTTGGGCAGGTGGGCCGCGGTCAGGTCAGCGCTGTCCTGATGCTGATGCCGCATAACCCGGTCTTGTTGGAACAACCGCTTAGCGATCCAATATCCCCACAGTCCTCGATGGACGCAAATGATAGAGGATTACTAAATGATTCTCCAGGCCGCAATTCCATCCACAATTAGATCGGAGCGATTCAAATTGCCCATAGCGGTCCGTTGAGAAAAAATTGAGAATTTTTAAGGAATTTTCATTTCATCGACGCAATCTCTAGGGCTGTGAGCGCAAGACTTGTGTCCGACGTAGTCCATTAAGAAGTCAACGCCGTTGCCCAGTTCAGATCAGCGCGGGGCGCACCATAGGCCACCTCGTCGCCCCACGGACAGCATGAATAAATTTCACTGTCACACCGAACCGAATTGAGGCGGACTTAGGTATCATTCAGCATATAATTTAGAATTATTTTAGCTTTACCAATTTCATTTTCATTCAAGTCGAATGCATGTTTGACCGGAAAAGGAATAAGGCGAGTCCGGGCTCTTGCGGGCCCATTTTTTCGTCGGAGCAGAACCATTGAATGAAGAGCCGGGTGTCGACGGGGGCTGGGGTGGGTGACTGGATCGAGGTCATCATTGGCGTGATGATCCTGAATTTTGCGCTGTTCATTGGCTCCTGCCTGCTGGAGCTTCGTTCTCTCAACAAGGAATCGCGGCGGCTGGATGAACTGCTTGAAGGTCAACGAAGAGCCGCTGGGTTGGAGAGCCGGGAACGTTCCGGTGTCTCAGGCCGCTGGCGTCGCTAACCGGGTTGTTGCGAGCATCGAATAGGACTATTGTGCTCGCAGAGGGTCTGCGTGGCCGGACGCAGGGGGACGCCCTCGATCTGTAATCGCGTGCATTCGCGAAGCAGCTCTTCCCGGCAGGCGGTGCGCACTGCTGCCGGCGTATGGGCATCTCAGCTTTCTGGTGCCGCTTCGCAAGGCTGACTGACAAAACGATCATAAAACAGAGGGGAACCTCATGATACGGGGAAGTATAGTGATGTTGACTGCCGCAGCGCTTCTTGTGCTCGGCGGCTGCGGGAACAAGGATGGTGACGAATTCGTCGGCAAATGGCACAGCACCAAGACCAGCCAGAGCGTCGAAATCACCAGGAACGACGACGGGTTCATCATCGCCAATACCACGGGCGGTGGCATGAAGGGAGCGGTGATTGCAGCCGCTTACCGCAACGGCGCGCTGGAGGTCAACACAGGCGGCGGCACGGAAAGCATTGCCTATGACAGGCAACACGACCTGATCGTACTGCCGACCATGGCGGGAGCCACGCCGTTTAGTCGGACGAAGTGAGATTTTGCGGCCGGCGGTGGCTTTGCGAGGCACCTGCTAACATGCGAGTCTCCGGGCTGGATCTTGGGACCATGGATCCGGCCGCGCAGATCCGCCGTTACCGTTGAATTCGCCATGTCGCTGATTAGCCTGCTTGATCCGTGGGAGCCGTCGTTTACGCTCGTCGCCGTTTTCGTCGTCGTTGCAGTGTTGTTCGCGCGCGGTTCGCGCCGCATCCGCATTAGCGTTGCCCGGCAGGTGGCATTCTGGATCGGCCTCGGGCTGTTCTACATCGCGCTCCACACCCGGCTCGATTACTACGCCGAGCACCAATTCTTCGTCCATCGGCTCCAGCATCTGGTGCTGCACCATCTTGCGCCACTGATCCTGATGGCCGCCTATCCGGGCAGTGCGTTGCGCGCCGGTTTGCCGCTGCGCTGGCGCACCGTGCTGCGGCGCTGGCAACACACGAGGCCCGCGCGGATCGTGGCGGCCGTCGTGCTGAACCCGGCTTTTATCTCGGTGGCCTTCGTCGTGTCGGTGGTCTTCTGGCTGATCCCGTCCGTCCAGTTCGTGGCGATGCTCGACTCGCGCATCTACACATTCATGAACTGGTCGGTGGCGGTGAGCGGTCTGTTGTACTGGTGGATGCTGCTTGACCACCGCCCCTGCCCACCGAGCCGTACCCGGCCGGGCCTGCGGGTGCTCTCGCCGGTGATCACGATGACGCCGCAGATTCTGGTGGGCGCCGTCATCACCTTTTCCTCGCAAGATCTCTATCCGATCTTCACGTTGTGCGGCCGTGCGTTCACGTCGGTGCCGCCCGCGCTGGACCAAAGCCTCGGGGGCCTGATCATGTGGGTGCCGGCGGGCGTACTCGAAGCGATTGGCGCGATGATGGCGTTGCGCCACTTGATGCGTCTGTCCACCTTGCCGTCCCGTGTTCCGCCAAAGGCGAGACGGGGCGCGGCGCGGGGCGACGCCGGCACGCCCGCGGCCAAGGCCGCAAGCTAACGGGCGAGCCGTCGCTTCACCTCACCGGTCGAAGGCTGTCCTCGAAGACGGTCACACCTTCGCCAGCGTATGGCCATCCATGCGGAAGACCACTACGGCGTGCTTTAACGGTCGCTTGGTTGTGAGTAGCGAGAAGCGATCTTTATGTCCGGCGCTGCGCATCATACAAACTGAAAAAGTGCCGCGGGCGTATCGATCAGTACAGCATGCAACTGATCCGGCTGGTTCGCGAAGGCTTCCAGATGATCGCGAGTCAGGCGTGCGTTCTGCACGTCTTCGAATTGCGTATGCGGCCAATCCGTACCCCACACCAGACGCTCGACGCCAAATTCGCGCAGCAGCGCAGGCCACGCACGGATGGCGACCGACAGCGCCGCGGCCGGGTCATGCCGGTCTGGGCTCACGCGATAGACCCCCGACACCTTCACCCACACACGCCGCGTGGCGCCTAGCGAGAGCAGGCTGGCGAAGCCAGGATCGCCGACGCCGAGTGCCGGGTCGAAGCGCCCAAAGTGATCGATGACGATGCGCACGCCGCTACTGAGCAACGCAGGCGCGATGTCAGGGAGACGGTGCGCCTCGATCTGCACTTCGAGATGCCAGTTGAGCGCGACCATGCGCTCGAGGAACGCCGCCCAAACCGGATCGCCAAAGTCAGGTGATGCCGCGCCGATCAGGTTGGCGCGCACGCCAACTACCCCGCGTGCGTGCCATGCGTCGAGTTGCCCGATATCGCGTGCGGGCTCCACGACGACGATGCCGCGTAACTGCTGGGGATAGGCATCGAGACAGGACAGCAGAAAGCCATTGTCGGTGCCGAGGAAACTCGGCTGGACCAGAACGCCATGCGATAGCCCGAGGTTCGCGAGCATCGCGCGATAGTCGTCGAGCGTCGCGTCATAGGCCGGCGCATAGCGCCGTCCACTCGCAAGCGTAAGGCCATGCACGAAGACGTGCGCGTGGCTGTCGATACCTGTGATCGGCAATGCAGTATGGAGGGCGGGCGTACCGTTGGAGAGAGTCATTCGTCGACGTCAGGCTGCAGGTTCTTCATCCAGTGTACGACCGCGCGTTTCCGGCAGCATCATGATCGAAACGGCCACGATCGCATAGGCGACGGCAGCGGAGATCCCAATCGCAAAGCCGAGCGAGAACTGGGCCGCAAGATGCCCGACCAGCACCGGGAAACCCGCGGACACGACCCGTCCGAAGTTATAACAAAAGCCCACACCGGTGCCGCGTGTGCCGCGCGGATAGAGTTCGTTGAAGAGGGCGCCCATGCTCGCCGGAATGCCGGCGGCGAAGAAGCCAAGCGGAAAACCTAGCGCGAGCATTGCGTGGTTCGACATCGGCAGGAAGACGTACAGGATCACTGTCGCCACGCAGAACACCGAGAACAGCAGGATGGTCTGCCGTCGTCCGATCGCGTCGAGCAGGACCGAGGCTGCAAGGCAGCCGCAGAAAAACGCGAGGATGATCACCGCCAGATAGCCGCCGGTGCCGAGTACGGACAAGTGCCGTTCCGTCTTCAGAAAGGTCGGCAGCCAGGTCGTCAGCGCGGCATAGCCGCCATGTGCGCCGACGCCGAGCAAACCGCCGATCAGCGTCATGCGCAGCACGTCGGGTGCGAAGATGGACAGGAGCGGCACGCGTTCTACGGTGTTCGCGTTGCCATCCTTCTTTAATCTGGCTGCAGGAGTGACGGGCTCCTGAATATTGCGCCGGATGTAGATGACGAGCAGTGCGGGCACGATGCCAACCGCGAACATCACGCGCCAACCCATTGCCGGCGGCAGGAACGAGAACACGCCGGCATAGAGCAGCACGGCTGCGGCCCAGCCTATGGCCCACGCACTTTGTACGGCGCCCATGACTTTGCCGCGATGCTGGTTACGAATGGTCTCGGCCATCAGGACGGCGCCCGCCGCCCATTCGCCGCCGAAGCCAAAACCTTGCAAGGCCTTGAGGACGATGAACTCCGGAAAGTTCTGCGCAAAGGCTGACAACAGCGTGAAGACGGAAAACCACGCAACGGTAATCTGCAACGTGCGCACGCGGCCAAAGCGATCCGCGGCCGCGCCGCAAATCCAGCCGCCCAGCGCGGATGCAATCAGCGTCACGCCGCTCACGAGACCCGCCTGGGTTTTGCTGATGCCCCATTCGGCGATGATCGCCGGAATCACGAGGCTGAACATCTGCACGTCGAGCGCATCGAGCGCCCAGCCGCCGAAACACGCCCAAAAGGTGCGCCGCTCGTTCTTGGATACTTCGCTATACCAGGAAAACATCTGGACTCCACGCGCCGAATACCGGCGCTGCTGCTGGTTAAAACCCCGAAAGATGCGCGCTGCGCACGGCGCTATCTGACCGTGCGCCGGTCCCGCAGGCTGCCGCCGTGCGCCACGATGGGCGCGCAGAGCGCGGCTGCCGCGCTCAGCGAATTTCGACTTCGTATGCGAAGTGTTGAGCGGCGCCGCGCGACAGGCGCCATTCGAGCGGCGCTCCGTCGTAGCCGAAGGCGACGCGTTCGATCACCACGATCGGACTATGTTCGGGCACGCCCAGCGCGGCGACGTCTGTTTCGTTTGCGGTTTCGACGGTCAAGCGTTCGTCGGCGCGCGCCACTACAAGGGCGCAGCGTTTCTCGTAGAACGGATAGAGCAATGGGCCGAATTCCTCAACAGGGCAATCGGCCAGCGCCGCGAAGGGCTCGTACGGCAGCCAGATCTGTTCGGCCACGATCGGCGCGTCGTCGATCAGACGCAACCGGGCCAGCCGGATCGCTTTGGCGCCCGATTTCAGACTGAATCGGGCAACGACCGCCTTGGGCGCTTTCGTGACCACACGCTCGAGGATGCGGCTCTCGGGGACGCGGCGCTCGCCCGTGGCCGACTGAAAACGGAAGAAGCGGAACAGCGAGCGGTCGAACGTCGCGCGGCGCACGAATGTGCCGCGCCCCTGGAAGCGTTCGACGAGCCCCTCACGCTCCAGCAGGTCGACGGCCTTGCGGACCGTGCCCACGGCAAGGTCATACGCTAGCGCCAGTTCCTGTTCGGTTGGCAGCGGATCATGCGGCTGCCATTCGAGCGCAGCGATACGTGCGGCGAGCTGGTCGCGCAGGCGGTGATACCGGGGAATGCGGTCGTCCACGATCAGATTGGGCGCGAAGCCTTAGTGAATTCATATATATGATTGTATGAATTTGCTGTTCTGAGGATCGGGGTTTTCCCTTGGAGGAAGGTATGATTCCGGATAGCGTCAACTGAATGAGGGAATGCTGTGCTTGAAGAACGATGCGATGTTGCAGTAGTTGGGCTGGGCGCCATGGGCGCGGCGACGCTCTACCAACTCGCCAAAGCCGGTGTGAAAGCGGTGGGCCTAGACCGGTTTGCCCCGCCGCACGATCAAGGATCGAGTCACGGCGATACCCGTATCACCCGGTTGGCGGTTGGCGAGGGGGCCGCTTACGTGCCGCTGGTGCGCAGGTCCCAGCAGATATGGCGCGAGCTGGAAGCGCAGAGCGGTGAAGCGTTGTTCGAGCAATGCGGCGTTCTCGTCGTGAAATCGAGCGCGACCACGGCATCGCATCATGGCGCGGTTGATTTCGTCGCGCAAACCATCGAGCTGGGACGTACCTATGGTATTGCCCACGAGATTCTGACGTCGTCGCAGATCCGTGCGCGCTTCCCTCAATTCGGCCCGATCCGCGATGGCGCGGTGGGGTATTTCGAGCCCGAAGGCGGCTTTGTGCGGCCGGAGCAGTGCATCGCCGCGCAACTGGCGGCCGCGCAGACGCTAGGGGCGACGCTGATCACGGGGACGACCGTTTCTGCGTTGGAATCGGAGGGCGGTGTGGTTCGGATCAAAGCCGGCGACCGGACGCTGGTCGCCGACAAAGTCATCGTTTGCGCCGGGATGTGGTCCGCTAACCTGTTGGGCGAGCCGTTTAGCGCGTTGCTGAAGGTCTGCAGGCAAAAGCTGTTCTGGTTCAAGCTAGCCGAGCCGGTGATTTTCCCTGAAGCGTCGCCGAGCTTCATTCTCGTGCACGGTCCAGGGGAAGCCGACAGTTGTTATGGCTTTCCGCCCATTCCCGGCGAAGGCAGCATGAAGATCGCGACCGAGCATTATGTGCCGCTAGAGTCGATCGACGCGCTCGACCGCACCGTTGCCGCAGCAGAGGTGGACGAGATGTATCGAACGCAAGTGGTGGGCAATATCGCCGGCGTAACTCCGGAACTGGTCAAGGCGCGCGTCTGCACCTATACAGTGACCCCCGACCATGGTTTCATCATCGACGATCATCCGACGCTTAAGAACGTAACCGTGGTGTCAGCGTGTTCGGGCCATGGGTTCAAGCATTCAGCGGCGATCGGTGAAGCGGTGGCGCAGCGGTGCCTGAGCGGGACGAGTCAGATTGACCTGTCCGCATTTTCGTTAAGCCGCTTTGCGTGAAAGTGCGCGGGTCTGAAGGGCGTTCCTTCAGACCTCCTTCTGAAGATGCCCCTTCGCTTCGCCATACGTCTGCGGGTTCAGGCTGCAAGCGAGACCGCTCCAGTTAAAGTTGCCTGCTTGCCATCGTGCGTCGTTCTCGCGTGCGATGCGTTCATAAAGCTGAAGCGCGGACACGTCGTCGAGGTGGCTCGTATCCTCGCCCAGATGTTCGAGGAAGAGTTGACAGCGCAGTGCGCGCACCGCTTCAGGGTCCCAGACCGTCGCATTCATCTCGCTGTGGCCGAACAGCGAATTCGCATGCAGGTTGCACGATCCGATCGTGGCCCATACATCGTCGACGAGCATGAGCTTGGCGTGGACATAGACATAGCGTCGTCCGCCGGCGGGCGTGGGCCCTGCAATCGCGGCTAACGTGAAATTCGCGTAGCGGCCGAGCGCCTCGATCTGCGCAAAAAATTCTTTGCTCTCGGGTCTCAGACGCCACTGGGCGATATGTCCTTCGGGCTCCCCAGGAACGAGAAGGACGACGTATACCCCTCGTTTCAGGGCATCTTCGAGCGCGCCCGCAATGGCAGGCACAGGGAGTGCCTGGTTTTCCAGGTAGATCGAGCGTCGCGCGCCGTTGATCGCCAGCAAGTATTGATCCGTGATGGATCGCTCGCCGTGCGCAATGGAATAGGGCGCGCTGTCGGGCGCCGCGTGAGCGTCGCCATAGCAGCCCGCGTGGATGTTGCGTTGAATCTGCACAATGCTTTGGCCGCGCGGCTGCGATGCACGCGTCGGGAAAGCGAGTGCCGAGTGGCTATGCTGGCCGAATGCGCCAAGGGCCTGCGTTCGCTCGCTGGTTTCGTTCCAGCGCTGAACGAAATTGTGGTGGACGTCGCTTGCGCACGGACCTGCAATCTCGACATACACATCGTGGCGTGGCTCGCCATCCACGTGCCCGGGTTCGACAAGCGGAAACGTTGGATTGATTCCGCCGATAAACGCGGTCTCTGACGGCCGACCCGCATCGATCAGCCAGCACTTCTGGTGGTGACAATAGGCGCGCGGCGCGCGGTCCCAGCGAGCGCTAAAACGCGAACCCCGCGCAGCGAGCCAATCGAAGTCCGCTTGCGTGCCGGCGAAGGTCTGTCCGTATCCACTGCTCTCGGGGTTGGGGCGCCAAAAAATCACGCGGACGTCGAGACCCCGCTCGACAGCACGGTCCAGCACATCGAACAGCGTGCCCCGGCCATCCGGCATCTGAAAGTCCGTGGCGATGAAGGTCACAGTGAGCCAGACGCTGTGCTGCGCATGCTCCACTGCTTCGCAAATGCGGCGGAAAGCCGGGCCGCTGTCGACGAGCGGACGAACCCGATTTCCTACTCGTCGCGGATACGAACCATGCGTGATGAATGGGATGGTTTGCGGCTTGGCTGCGTTGTTTGCTGTCAGGTCACGGTGATCCATCGAAGGCGTCTGATCCGGGTTGTTGTCGGTCGGTGTGGAGAACCGCGAACATGATACGGTAGACTCGGTGCAGGCCTGGAGGCTCAGGGCAGGATAGTTCATGTCGACTTCAAGAGCGCATTGGACTTTAAGCGTGGTGCATTTTCACCACCGCGCGATATGACCGACAACAAACAAGGAGACTGTCGTGAGACTCGTCGCCATGATCGCTACCGTCCTTGCCTTTGCCGCGCCGGCCTTCGCCGCGAACGTCGGCTTCGAGGAGGTCAAGATAGCGAATGGCAAAGAGGCGCCGCTGACGGTAGGGATCTGGTATCCAACTGACGCGCCCGAGACGCAACACGCCTTGGGCGATTTCACCCAGGTGGTGGCGCCGGGCGCTCCGATCACAGGCCATGACCTGCCGCTGGTGGTGATGTCGCACGGCGGCGGCGGTTGGTATAGCGGCCACTACGACACGGCACTCGCCCTGGCACACGCCGGCTTCGTGGCGGCGGCGGTGAGCCATACGGGTGACACGTTCGACGACCAGAGCCGGGTCTTGCAGCCATGGCTCCGTCTCGCCCAGCTTCACCGGCTGACCGACTATATGCTCGGCGAGTGGCCATCACACGAGCGGCTGGATGCGGACCGCATCGGCGCATTCGGTTTTTCCAACGGCGGCTTTACGGTGCTCGTGGCCGCAGGTGGAGTGCCGGATCTTTCGCAGATCGCCCCGTATTGCGAGGCGCACCCCGATCATGATCTGTGCGAGGCCTTGAAGCATGCCGGCGTCGATTTCCATATCGGCTCGGATGTTCCAGCCGGCGTATGGGTGCACGACCCGCGCATCAAGGCCGTGGTCGTAGCGGCGCCGGCGTTCGGCTTCGCCTTCAGCCGCGCGGGGCTAAGCGGCGTGCGCGTGCCGGTCCAGCTCTGGCGAGCGGCCGATGATCGCCATCAGCCGAACCCCTACTATGAGGAGCCAGTGCGCGCAGGCCTGTCCCAGACACCGGACTATCACGTGGTCGAGAACGCGGGCCACTACGACTTCCTGCCACCCTGCGGTGCGCTTATGGCGCGGAAGAGACCGGACATCTGCGCCAGCTTGCCGGGCTTCGATCGTGCGGCGTTTCATGAACGGTTCAATGCAGACGTGGTGCAGTTCTTCCGGGCAACGCTGCAATAGAAAATGCGCAGTTGTTTATGTGCAGGCTTTCGTTGTGATTCGCAGCGCGCTACGGCGATTTACGCAAGCGCGCGTGAGAATGAGGACATTCACTCCCCACATTGCAGATCCTGCTTTGGCACAACGATAATCACCGGGTAGGTGCCCTGATCGAGTTCCACGCGCGCGGTCACGGCTGTTGTCACGCTGTCGCTGTCGTCGTACACGCTGACTTGTTCGTGCTGCAGGTCTGTGATGCCGGTACAGCCAGACGCGCGACCCTCGTCGGAGATCTGGCATTTGATAGGATGGTCGGTGATATAGCGAATTCTGTTTCTGTCGGGGAGCGCAAGGTATTCACGAACGCTCTGTGCCGATCCACCGACGCCGGTAACATACCCCGTGTCGCACGACTGTCTGGATGTACCGCTGCTGCTGGGTGTTTGGGCTATCGCAGCCGTGCTTGCGGCCGCGATGACCGCCGCGAGTGTCGATGCAAGAAGGTATCTCATGGCGCAAATCACGGTTATCGGATTGAAGTGCTGGATTGTAGTGGGATTTTGCCGAAGGAGTGTGAAAGCGAAGAAGAGCACACACAACCATGCCCACCGAAAATCCCATCAATGCCAGACGATAGCCACTGCGATCGCGCCAAACAGACACCACTTCACGACGTAATAGACGGTGCGATTCCAGGCCTTTAGCCGCTTGCCGGCTAACCGCACGGAATAGATATAGCGGAATACGCGATTGAGGCCCCCTGTCCGATCGCCTATTTCGTTCGGCGACGCCGCGGCGCGTAGCAGAAAGTCGCCAATTGCCCGAATCATCACCTGTGCCCAGGTAAATTTCATCGGCCTCTCAACGTCACAGAAGAGAATAATGCGGTCCTGCTCCGTTCGGTTTGCCGCGTGGTGCAGATAGGTTTCGTCGAACACCACATCCTCGCCGTCCCGCCACGAGTAAGGAATGCCGTCGACGATAATTTCGCAGCGATCGTCGTTCGGCGTGATCAGCCCGAGGTGATAACGGAGCGAGCCGGCGAATGGGTCGCGATGTGGATTAAGTTTGCCGCCGGCAGGCAGCATCGCGAACATCGCAGCCTTGACAGACGGAAGGCGTTGCAGAATTTCGATGGTGCGCGGGCACAGCACTTGTGCCGACGGATGCGGATTGTCGTACCACTTCAGATAAAAGCGCTTCCAGCCCGTCCGGAAAAACGAATTGAATCCTATGTCGTTATAGGTTTCGGCTGCTCGAATGCGGCTTGCTTCAGCTAAAGCAAGTGCCTCTTCGCGGAATACGCGCCATTCACGCTTGAGTACCTGGAGTTCCGGAAAATGCCGCGTTGAAATGTACGGCGTGTTGGGCACCGAGGAGAAGAGATAGGCGAAACAGTTCAGCGGGGCGGTAAAGGTGGAATGATCGGTCAGTTGTCTGAAGAAACTGCCGTGACGAACTTGTCCGCGCCGGTGCATAAAGACCGCACACAACATGATAATATGAGGATAGTCCAGCGCATGGCTCAAAGGACCTCTCAAGCTTTTGCGATGTCAGAAATTATATGAACTTCAGCAAAAATTGGTCCTGTCCGGCGTGCGCTCAGAAGGCAAAACACTACTGCTCAGGGAAGCATTGACCGTTGAGTTTATTCGTGGCTACCTCGCTCAGGCGATCGCAAACGATGAGGCTCCGCTAAAGCGCCTCACGTTTGCCGACCACCCAAGCCCCGCAGCTTCCCTATAGCCCGCGCGGAACTACGCAGACTGTTTTTGCAGCGTGTCGATGGCCTTGGCGACCCCTGCGCCGTAGGCGGGATCCGCCATCGTGCAGTGCTCGATGTGCAATTGCAGGATCGGCTTCGATACCCCGCTCATGGCCCGCGCCGTATTGTCGAACAAGGTCTGCTGTTGCGTGGGCGTCATCAGGCGGAACAGCGCGCCTGGTTGCGAATAGTAGTCGTCGTCCACACGGTGATTCCAGTGATCGGCCATGCCTTCGAGCGACAACGGCGGTTCGCGGAAATCGGGTTGTTCCTGCCATTCGCCGCGCGTGTTCGGCTCATAGGGTGTCGCGCCGCCCGAGTTCGTGTCGACGCGCATGAGCCCGTCCCGATGATAGCTATGAACATACCTGGCGCCCCGCGGAGCGTTCACCGGGATCTGATGAAAGTTCACGCTCAAGCGGTAGCGCTGCGCGTCCCCGTAGGAGAAGAGGCGCCCCTGCAACATTTTGTCGGGCGAGAAGCTGATGCCCGGCACGACGTTGGCCGGCGCAAACGCTGCCTGCTCGACATCGGCAAAATGGTTCTCCGCATTGCGGTTCAACTCAACCACACCGACTTCGATGAGCGGGTAGTCGCTTTTCGGCCAGACTTTGGTCAGATCGAATGGGTTGATGTGATAGCTGCCCGCGTCCTTCTCCGGCATGATCTGCACCGACAGGGTCCAGCGCGGGAATTCTTTGCGCTCGATCGCCTCGTAAAGGTCGCGATGATGCGTCTCGCGATCACGGCCAACCAGCGCTTCGGCCTCGGCGTCCGTCAGATTTTCAATGCCTTGCTGCGAACGGAAATGGAACTTGACCCAATGGCGTTCATTATTGGCATTGATAAAGCTGAACGTGTGACTTCCGAATCCGTGCATATGACGGAAGGTTTTCGGAATGCCTCGCTCGCTCATGACGATCGTGACCTGGTGCAAGGCTTCCGGAAGCTGTGTCCAGAAGTCCCAGTTGCTTTCTGCGCTGCGCAAACCCGTGCGCGGATCGCGTTTGATTGCGTGGTTCAGATCGGGAAACTTGAGTGGATCACGCAGGAAAAAGACGGGAGTGTTGTTGCCAACCATATCCCAGTTGCCTTCCTCGGTATAGAACTTGAATGCGAAGCCGCGGATGTCGCGTTCCGCGTCGGCCGCACCGCGTTCACCGGCAACGGTCGAAAAGCGGGCAAACATCTCGGTCTTCTTGCCGATCTCCGAGAAAATCTTGGCTCGCGTGTATTGCGTGATGTCATGCGTGACGGTGAAGGTACCGAATGCGCCTGACCCCTTGGCGTGCATGCGCCGTTCGGGAATCACTTCGCGATCGAAATGCGCCAGCTTTTCGAGGAACCACACGTCCTCGAGCAGTGCCGGGCCACGTGGTCCGGCGGTCTTGATGTTCTGGTTGTCGACGACGGGGGCGCCGAATGCGGTGGTGAGCTTCGCCATGTTAAACAACTCCTTTGATGTCAAAGAGGAAGTGCGGGATACCGAGAAGCGCAAGAGCGGTCATGGACTGCGAATGCGCTTTCCAGTCTAGGATGGTTGGGACGGCCTCGCGTGCTGGAGAGTCCTTTCGAGTTGTGCCGGCGTATCCGGCGCCCCCATGCGGCTTGCCGCGCCGATTGCGCTAACGCCGTTTGCGTCCTTTGCTTCGACGTTCGCCCCATGAGCCATGAGGTAGGCAACGATCTCCGTGCGGTTGAACATGGCGGCGATCATCAAGGCGGTACGCCCATCGGGCGATGCGCCTTCAATGTCGGCGCCATGCGCGAGCAGCAGCTCGATCATGGGCAGATTGCCCTTGAAGGCGGCACCGGCGATCGGCGTTTGACCGTTCTGATTGCGCAGATCGGGATCGGCCTTGTGTTGCAGCAACACCCGCACGGTGTCGAGATGGCCGTGATAACTCGCCAGCATGAGCAGACTGTCGCCCTTTGCATTGCGCAGATTGGGCGGCAAACCATGCTCTAGCAGCCGTTCAAGCGTACTTGTCTCGCCTGAGCGCGCAAGGTCAAAAACCTGCGTTGCGAACTCAATCGTCGCGTCATCAAGTTCCGGACGATCGGCGACGTTCTCACAATGTGCGGTGTGCTGCATGACGACTCCTATGCCTTGTCTGCGGGTGAACAGCCGCAGGCGGCGTTATGAGCATGGCCGGCCTTGCTGTCGTCCCATGCCGAACCGAGGATGAGCTGACAGAAATTCAGGCGCTTGTAGGTCGGGTCACGAAGCTCGAGAACATCGGCCTTGACGTTGCCGAACGTGGTTTCGGGCTTCTTGATCGTGCCATGCGCGAACGCGTCGATGATGTCGTTTTTGAACGTCTGTTCGCGCGGATGGGCGGCAACGACCTGGATCCGTTGTTCTTCGCTGAACTCGTTGTAGGCGAGCCCGAGCACGTCCATCTCGACACCCGCCGTCACCAGCGCGACAACCGGCTTCATATGTTCGGGCACGCCTGGCGTTGTATGCAACGCGATGGACGCCCATACCTGCTCGATGTCGTATTCGTTCGCGCCGTATTGCTTGAGGAAGTCGCGCGCCGCGTTTGCGCCGTCCACTTCGAAGCGGTTGGTCTTGCTGCTGTACGCATCGACGAGCCCCATGTCATGGAACATTGCACCGATATACAGCAGCTCCGGATCGTACTTGAGATTTTTGCGCTCACCTGCCAGCGCACCGAACAGGTACACGCGGCGGGAGTGGTTGTAGAGCAGGTCCGGCTCGGTGTCGCGCACCAGTTCGGTGGCGGCGCGCGCCATGATGCTATCGGGGATCTTGATGCCGGCGATGGTGGAAGTCATTTTGTATTCCTCAATGATAAAAGGCGGGAAGTCTAGTGAAACGTCAGCGAGCGTTGCAGCCGGTGGTAGTGAAGCGGCCGGCGGCGACGCCATTCCTTTATTCAGGTGATGAAGCCAGGTGAAACCGGATCGCTCGCGGGAAACGTCAGCGTTAAATACTCGTCGAGAAGATGTTCCTCCTGCGCATGCGCAGTGTGATCGGAACGCGCCGGAATTGGGGCGCCAAGAAGGGTGCCCGAAGCAGGCGCGGCAGCGCGCAAGGTGTGTTCGACAGGCTGGTTCATGGCGTCCGTCCCAGGTGGTGTTGATGAAGACCAGTATTGGCCAACACCCCTTTGCGGGCAACGACGAAGAGCCGTGCAACACTGCCAGGCACACGACGTTTTCTGCCGTGGCGGCGGACGCGGATGAACTATCGGGATGATAGGCGTTTTTTGAAAAGCGAGTCGTCGTGCGGACCGCTGACTCGCGCGGTCTCCGGGCTCAGAGCCCGTCTGCCCCGTCAGACAGATTCCGGAACGATTTGAGGATGTCCGCAAGGCCGCCAGAGAGGCGTTTGTCGCGCCTGACTACCGCCACCAGCTTGCGGTGCAGCCGTGGGGACAGGGATCGAACCACCGTCCGGCTACCGGGGGCCAAATTGCGGACGGCAAGCTCAGGAAGGATCGCGCAGCCGAGCCCGACACCGACCATCGCCTTGGTCGCTTCCACGCTTCCCAGCGACATCACGGGCCGGAGTTTCGTGCCGCTCCTTGCGAACCACTCGTCGGCGATCCTGCGGGTATTGCCGCCCGGTTCGAACAGAATGACGGGCCGGGTGGAAAGCGCCGCAGCCGTGATGCGGGTGGGCAATGGCATGCCTGCCGGGGCGACAAGCACAAATTCATCGTCCATGACGGGCGTAATGTACAGGCTGCGACTCGATACGGGCATGGTGACGAGCCCGACGTCCAGCAGATTGTCTTCGACCGCCTTGACGATTTCCGCGGTATTGCCGGTCGTTACCGTGATTTCGAGGTTGGGAAAGCGTTGGCGCAGATGGGTCAGGATGGGTGGAAGCAGAAAGATGCAGGCAGTGGCACCTGTGCCAATGCGGACACGCCCCTTGCCTTCTGTTGCATGGCGGGAAACAGCGCTCATGGCCGACGTGACGGCCGCGTCAATCCCGGCGGCGTGTGCCAGCAGCTCCTCGCCCGCGACGGTCGCCCTCGCGACGCGGCCGACGCGTTCGATCAATACGGTGCCGAGGCTTTTCTCGAGTTGGCGGATCTGGAGGCTCACTGCTGGCTGGGTGAGCTGGAGGTGATCGGCTGCAGCAGAAAAGCTGCCGCGCTCAACGACGGCAACGAAGGTCTTCAGGTAGTCGAGATTCAGGCTCTTCATGTCAAAGAATTCCTTATCGATAGCATAAGATACCCAATCTTCCTTTATATGCGTGACCGGCGCATCATGTCTGTCGAGCGTCGTGATCAGGCGGCCCGTGGCCTGTCTCCGACATGTCGATGAAACGTCTGAGGTTAGCGGGGGAGAATCAATGGTTCACAGCGGGATTCAGGTTCGCGATGCGGTGACGGCGGACATGACAGCTATTCAGGCTATCTATGCGTACCACGTGCTGAACGGCAGCGCCTCATTCGAAGAAACGGCGCCGTCTCCTGACGAGATGGCCGGACGCCGCGACGCGGTGTTGAAGACGGGGCTGCCTTACCTGGTGGCAGAGCTGCAGGGCCGTGTGGTTGGCTATGCGTACGCGACGGCGTATCGGCCGCGTCCGGCGTACCGCTACACAATCGAAGATTCGATCTATGTGGAACATGGCCTTAACGGTCATGGGATCGGGCGGGCGTTGCTTACGGAATTGATCGGCCGGTGCGAGCAGGGGCCATGGCGGCAGATGCTGGCCGTGATAGGCAACAGCGGAAATGAGGCGTCGATTGCAGTGCATGAGCGTCTCGGATTCCAGCGCATCGGAACACTGCGGTCCGTCGGCTTCAAGTTCGGCCAATGGGTGGACACCGTGCTGATGCAGCGGGAACTGGGTAGCGGCTCGGCGAGCATGCCGTCCGTTGCCGGGGCACGTGATGCTGTCGGCCAGGCAGGATAGCGGTAACGGTGCCGCATGGGCGCTCGCCGTCGCCCAATTCTTGTCGTGGGGGACCATGGATTGTTAGCGACCCCGTCGAACATCGCGAAAGGTATTGCGCCTATTTCTGCCGCGGCTATCTGGGCAACGGAGCACAGTTACCGGCCGGTGGAGTGGGTCATCATGTTTGTATCGCTGGTGTCTTTGGTGGCATTCGGCGTAGCCATGCTGTACGCACAGCATCGAGGCGCGCCGATGTGGGCCACTACCAAATAGTCTCGGACTGGCCGACGGCTGCCTGTGGATACCGTAACCGCAAAGCGGCGCTTCATCGAAATGATCGGGTCACCAATCGTCCACTTTCGGCAAATACTGGGAACCACGGCTCCCGGCCCAGAGCGTGTCAAAACGCTGAGTCACCGGGAATTTACGAAACCTGTCTTGCCGCAGGTCGCGACTTTTCGATTGCGGCGATCCGAGCGTCAAATCACAGCCGAAGTATTGCGAAGGCGCAGCACCTCCCAACAGGCCTCACGCCCGCATCGCCGTCATCAACGCTTCTGAACCGAGTAGCTTGATCACTCGCTTCATGTTGTACGCAAGCACGTGCAAGCTCA